>Ga0247739_10000220_pt1 | contig 19758 bp, 14 predicted proteins | sample UWRJL058202B2_FD_180943 | JGI IMG/M metagenome (GOLD analysis project Ga0247739, IMG submission 180943) | Plant litter microbial communities from Arlington Agricultural Research Station in Wisconsin, United States - UWRJ-L058-202B-2 | ecosystem: Environmental > Terrestrial > Plant litter >...
TACGGGGCAAACCCGAAGTAATCACAACTACATCCGAACCTTTTGTTTTTTCGTAATCATTTGTTGAGCCGACAGGTTTAGTATTAAAGCCCAATAAAGCAGCCGTCTGATACATGTCCAGAGCCTTTCCTTCACTTACTCCCTCTTTAATATCCAGTAATACGACCTCTTCGGCCAGCTCGCGACGAATAATATTGTCAGCTGTGGTTGCACCTACTGCGCCAGCACCTACGACGGTAATCTTCATAAAAAATTATATTTAATGGTAAAAATTCACTATTTTGAAATATGCCCTAAAATTAGGATACATAATTTGTTAAACCACAAGGAATTTTATTTTTTGACAGAAAAGTAACAGGCCTCAATCCAACATGCAATTTTTTACGTAAATTGATAGTTATATTGCCATAACAAACCACTTTTGATTTTCAGGAAATGGATAATGAGTCGTTAGTATCAAAAATATTAAAATCAGTTTTTTTTAAAAGCGCAAAAGGAAAAGCAAGTCGTTACGCAGGAAGTGCCACTCGTTTATTTGATTTGGCAAAGCAGGTATGAGCAAGCTTCAAACTGTTGGTTTTAAAGGAAACATGGCTGAATTCCAAAGCAGTGTTCAATTGCTTATTAGAATGGTAAGGGCTTATGCGTCAGGAGAATATAAGGGACTCCCATGGAAAAGCCTGCTTTCAATTGTAGCTGTTTTGATTTACTTTATTTCTCCAATTGATATTATACCTGATTTTTTACCGATTATAGGAATTACAGACGATGTTGCTCTCGTAATATGGCTTATTAAAACGCTTGGCAGTGATATCAATAAGTTTAGTGAGTGGGAGAAGCATGAAAAAACGATTAATATAGGATAAAGTAGGGGCTAATTGTAGTTCTTAAGAAAAAGAATAAGTATTTTTGTAAACATAAAAAAGAAAATAGATATGGGATCATTAACCGTTTTGGCATTTATGGGATTGGGTGGACAAGAGATCTTTCTGGTTGCATTGTTCGTTTTATTATTCTTCGGTGCGAAGAAAATTCCTGAGCTTATGCGCGGTTTGGGACAGGGTATTAACGAGTTTAAGAACGCTACCAAAGACGTAAAAGAAAATATTGAGAAAAGCATGGAAGATCCTAAGTAAAAGACTTCCATCTTGTCGTAGTTCTAGCCAGAGCCGTTAAGTTCAAACTTATTGGCTCTGATTCTTTATTTACAATCCACAAAAATAATACTTTGAAAGAATATTTGACGCTGACGGAAATTCAGGATGATTTGCATAAAGGAGATTTAACCTGTGTGCAGTTAGTTAATCATTATTTGGAACGGATTGCGTCCAATGCTCATCTTAATGCTTTTGTGGATGTATATACAGAGGAAGCAAAAGAACAGGCAATTATTATTGACAAAAAAATAAATAATGGCACATATGGCCGCCTTGCGGGACTTGTTATTGGTCTTAAAGATGTTTTGTCTTTAAAAGGTCATGGATTACAAGCTGGCAGCCAGATCTTGAATTCTTATGTTGCTCCTTATACCGCTACTGCTGTTCAACGACTTTTAGACGAGGATGCTATTGTAATTGGCCGTCAGAATTGTGACGAATTTGCAATGGGTTCTTCCAATGAAAATTCATCAATGGGGGCAGTTCTTAATGCTGCTGATAACAACAAAGTGCCGGGAGGGTCATCTGGAGGATCTGCCGTGGCTGTTCAGGCAGGCCTTTGTCATGCTTCTTTGGGTAGTGATACCGGTGGATCCGTTCGTCAGCCAGCCTCTTTTTGCGGTGTTATAGGAGTAAAACCTTCTTATGGCCGTGTATCGCGTTGGGGTCTTGTTGCCTATGCCTCTTCATTTGATTGTATCGGACCTATTACTAAAAGTGTAGAAGATGCTGCTCTTTTACTTGAAATAATGGCTGGTGCAGATGATTTTGATAGTACCGTATCTCCAAAAGCAGTTCCTTCATATAGCTCAGTTCAGGCATGGAATGGTAAAGCACGGATCGGATATATAAGGGAAACCATCGAAAGTGAGTCCATTTCACCAGAGATCAGACAAAATACTTTGGATATTATTAATGAATTGGAAGCTCAGGGACATGAAGTAAAGCCGATTGAAATGCCTTTGTTGAAATATTTACTTCCAACTTATTATATTCTTACTACCGCAGAAGCAAGTTCAAATTTATCCAGGTTTGACGGTGTACGATATGGTCATCGTGCGGCTGATCTAACAGATTTGGAATCGCTTTACAAACAATCCAGAACGGAAGGTTTTGGAAAAGAGGTAAGAAAAAGAATTCTATTGGGTACTTTTGTTTTGAGTGCAAATTATTATGACGCATACTATACCAAGGCGCAACGCGTTAGAAGATTGGTGCGTGAGGAAACGGAAAGATTTTTTGAACAATTTGATTTCTTGATTTCTCCGGTAACGCCAACTACCGCCTTCAAAATTGGTGAAAAAACAGAAGATCCGTTGCAAATGTATCTGGCTGATATTTTTACTGTTCAGGCAAATGTAGTGGGTAATCCGGCGATTGCTATTCCTAATGGCATTGATTCAAATGGGATGCCGATTGGAATTCAAGTGATGGCTCCATTTTTTGGAGAGGAAAAAATGTTTTCTTTTACAAAATATTTGTCAACCGTTACTAAAAAGGATAGTATACAAATATTAAATTAAAAGCAACGTTTTATATAGGCTTGAAATAGATAGTAATTTTGTCTAACGACCTAATAAATAGTACGGAACTAGACACATGTAGTAGTAAAAAATCATGCCAGTGTAAATTTTAATTTAGTTTAAGATATATTTTATTTACAAGGGTCAGTAATTTAATTATTAGAGATTATTATAATTCAACAGGCTAATTTTCTAAAAGTCGAAAATTATAAAATAGGATTTTTGTCTGTCATATTTCGACAGATAAGCCATTGAAAACCGGGAATTAATTAACCTTCAAAAGCAATTATTGATGAAGATTTCGAAAAAAGTATTATGGCTGGGAGCCGTGTGTGTAGGGTTGTGTAATCCAGATTTTGGTGTAATTGGTGCTCCTGTTGTACAAGAAAAACAAGATTTAATCGGGCCTGACACGCTCGGAATTGCGGTACAGGCAGATGAAAATGCATTATCAAATTTACCTGACGTAGAAGAAATAAGTATTACTCCTTCCATTCCCGAACAGTTACTCCGGGAGAGATTTGCAAAACTGGAAAAATCAATTCCTTTGACCTATCATAAATCCTCGCATGAATTTGTCGAGTATTTCATTTATAAAAAGACAGACTTTACGAAGTCTATGATGGAGAAAATGCCTTTGTTTTTTCCTCTGTTTGAAAAAACACTTTCTAAATACGGATTACCCGCAGAACTTAAATATCTATCTATGATTGAGTCGGGTCTTAATCCAAAAGTAATTTCAAGAGCACGTGCAGGAGGATTATGGCAGTTTATGCCAGCAACAGGAAGAGAGTTTGGGCTGTATCAGGATAGTTATATTGATGAGCGTTTTGAACCTGTTAAGGCTACTGATGCAGCTTGTAGATATCTTAGGCAGCTTTATAATATATTTGGAGACTGGGAGCTTACGCTAGCTTCATATAATACCGGGCCTGGAAATATAAAACGTGCGATGCGCCGTTCACACGGGACTACTTTTTGGACAATTTACAGTGCACTTCCTAAAGAAACCAGATCTTACGTTCCTCAATATGTAGCCATGAACTACATGATGAACTATGGAAATGATCATGGAATATTTGCTGAAAATCCTGAATACCAGATTCCAAACGATACAATTCACATTAATGGTTACATTGATCTGGTAGCTTTTTGCCAGAACAGCGGAATAGATTTTCAGGAATTGGGTAAATTAAATCCATCAATTACAAAAAATTTATTACCAGACCAGACCAGAGATTTTGTTTTAAGGGTACCAAGTGTAAAATATACCTATCTGGTAAGTAACAGAATGGCAATTATGGATTCTTGTACACGCAAGTTTATTGCTGCGCGTATGATGATCGCCATCGCTGATAGCTGCCGTACCGATTCTTTGGGTAAAAGTGTTGCTTTCCCTTACGCTTATGCCAGCAATGATGAGGAAGAAGACTATGAAGAATCCAGGCCTGTAACAACTACGATAAGCAAAACAAAAAAATCGTCACATACCGTTAAAAGAGGAGAGACATTACTTTCAATCTCTAACAGGTATAATGTAGAAGTTTCTGATTTGAAAAAATGGAATCATCTGAAAAAAAGTAATATCAGAAAAGGACAGAGATTGGTAGTGTTAAAAGAAATCAGGGAAACCAGAACGGTAAATTCTTCTAATGCTATTGCGGTGGTTTCTTCCAAACCACAAAAAGAAATAGTCAAAAAGGGCAGACAAATAAAAATGCGGTACCATACTGTGCAAAACGGAGATACTTTATGGACTATTTCGCAACGTTATGGTTTGCAGCTGGATCATCTTAAAAAAGCAAATAAAATAAGAGGAAACGATATTAAGCCAGGCCAAAAATTAATAATTTCCAGCTAGCAGCTGGTTTAAAATACACACATACAAATATATGATTGCTTACGTTAACGGAACGGTTACTTATAAGGATCCAGCTTATGCAATTATTGACGTAAACGGAATTGGCTACGAAATCAGGATTTCATTACAAACATATACATCATTACCCGAAAATGGTGAACGGTGCAAATTAGTGACCTATTTGAATATTCGCGAGGATGCACATATTCTTTATGGTTTTTGGGGACTTGACGAAAAAAGACTTTTTTTGGATTTAATTGGTATTTCGGGTGTGGGGCCCGCGACTGCCCTTGTTATGTTATCCTCACTTTCATCCAACGAAATTAGACAAGGTATTGTGGATGAGGATTTACGTTTGATACAATCTATAAAAGGAATTGGATCAAAAACGGCTCAACGTGTAATTTTAGAATTGAAAGATAAAATTCGTAAAGAAGAGTTTGTGACTACGGAGAACAAAACCTTTGGAACTAAATCTAATACTTTGAGAAGCGAAGCACTGGCAGCTTTGATAACTTTAGGAATTCCAAAAGCAACAGCGGAAAAAGGCCTGGACGCAATCATTAAGCGAGAGGGGCAGGGAATGAGTGTGGAACAATTGATTAAACTGGCACTTCGCTAGAGCTGTATAGAAATGATTAAGTACAATCTTAAATACTTAGTTATCTATTTGGATATCATGAAATGGATCGTAGCAATAACCTTCTCTAAATAAGAATATTAGCCTTGTCGTCAACACTTTACTCCCTACTTTTTAAGGCATTTACTATATCTACCTGCGCGGTGCTGTTGGCGTCCGTGTCTGTTAATAGGAATGTCTATCCTGATGATTCCCAGGATTGGGCTTTAATGGCCGATACTCTTATTGATACCACCAAAAAGAATATAGATAAATCGGGCAATCAGTTTATTATGCGTTGGAAAGATTACTATTCCAATCGCTTTGCACAGCCCCGTCCCCGTACATCATTGTACTTAAAGGATCCTTCCAATATTTCCACGTCTATTTTACTGGATAGTACCGGAAAAGTTGCTGTAACTGAAAGGATTCAAACGCCGGCAGGAAATCTTGATTTTCGTGCTCCGGAAGGAATGAATCTTGAACAATATGATAAAATTCAGGAAGACAGGGCATTCAAGAGTTTATTGAGAGAATATGCTGGCAGACAAGATGGTAAAAGTGCAATGGGTGCACGAGGGCTTTTGCCAAAACTGGATATGCCTCCTGCTATTTCAAAATTACTTGGGGATGATTTTATAAATTTTAAACCTACCGGGTTTGTTTCCCTGGATTTGGGGATTATGAATCAGTTTCTTGATAATCCATCTATACCAATCCGTCAGCGCCGCAATACTCAATTTATATTTAATGAACAGATCAATATTAACTTTGATGCACGGCTGGGAGATATGCTGGGCTTTCAAACTAATTTTGATACAAAAGCAAATTTTAATTTTGAAAATGCGATCAAGCTGAATTATAAAAATCCTGAGGAAAGTTTTATCAAGAAAATAGAAGCTGGTAATATCAATTGGGCCATAAACAGCCAGTTGATTCCCGGTGCACAAAACCTATTCGGACTTAAAACAGATTTTCAGTTTGGAAGGTTAAAGGCAACTTTTGTAGCTTCCCAACAAAAATCAAGTAAGGAAAGAATTGTTTTAAGGGGCGGTGCACAAAGCAGGGATTTTGAAATACGCGCTGATACTTATGATGAAAACCGTAACTTTTTTCTTTCGCAATATTTCAGAAATATTTTTGAATCTTCTTTAACCAGTACGCCTACTATTACCTCCGGAGTTACAATTACCCGTATGGAGGTATATGTAACAAACAGGACAACGACAACATCATCGTTAAGAAACGTCGTTGGGTTTGCCGATCTGGGGGAACCAGCACCATATAAGTCGGCTAATACTAATCTTCAGCCAATTAACAGAACTTCTCCTGCGGATAATGCAGCGAACGGATTGTATGCGCGTTTGCAAAATAATACTGCATTCCGGCAAGTGGATAATACTAATTCTGCTATAACCGGTTTTGGCTTCGAAAAAACAACGGATTATGAATTATTAAGAGGTGCCAAAAAACTGGTAGCCAACGTGGATTATGTCTTTCATCCGCAATTAGGTTTCATTTCCTTAACCAATGCACTTAGAAATGATGAAGTCCTTGGTGTAGCTTACGAGTATACTTTAAACGGACGGGCGCATAAAGTTGGAGAGCTTACCGAAGATTATCAGACAAGAAAAGATGACGAAGTTATTGCCCTGAAATTATTGAAATCGTCTACCATCCGGAACAATACGAAACTTCCGATGTGGGATTTGATGATGAAAAATGTCTATTCATTAGGAACCAGCCAGATAGAAAAACAAGGGTTCCAATTTCGTGTGATATATAAAGATGATTTAACAGGTATCGATAATCCTACTTTACAGGATAGCGACATTGCTAATATTCCATTGATCAGGCTAATGGGTCTTGACCGCCTTAATCCGGTAAATGATTTGCAGCCGGATGGTAACTTTGACTTTGTTGAAGGAATTACGATAGACAGTAAGACAGGCAGGATATTCTTTCCTGTACTTGAACCATTCGGTACTAATCTTTCCAGAAAGTTTGGTGCAGGAAATGATCAGGCACGTAATAAATATGTCTTTAATGAACTGTATCGCACCACAATGATTGATGCGCAGCAGATAACAGAAAAAAACAAGTTTTTCCTGAAAGGATCTTATCAGTCGAGTGAAGGAGCAGAAGTACAGTTACCCTTTGGTGTTTTGGAAACATCTGTCACGGTTACTTCCGGTGGTGTTCCTCTTTCAGCTGGTTCTGATTACATTGTTGAGGCACAGATAGGCCGCGTCAGATTGCTTAATCCAAGTGTATTAAATTCGGGACGTGAAATCGTGATCGAATTCGAAAGACCTGACATGTTTCAGAATCAGATCCGTTCCATGTTAGGTACCCGGTTAGACTATGTTTTAAGCCGCGATATTAGTTTAGGGATGACGGCTATCAAATACCGTGAGAGACCGGCAGGCTTCCTGACAAGGGTTTCAATAGGTAATGAGCCAGTGAATAATACCATGATTGGTTTTGACATTAATGTACGGAAAGATGTACCGTTCCTGACCAAATGGCTCGATAAATTACCTTTCCTGCAAACCAAAGAAATGTCAAGCATTCAGTTTAAAGCTGAAGTTGCAAAACTTTTTCCCGGCGTATCCAAGGACGTAAACAACCGATCACTTGTAGATGATTTTGAGGCTACACGCACTGTGTATGATCTGGCACGTCAGCCACAAAAATGGCGGCTTGCTGGTGTTCCACCTAAATTTACCGGCGGTGCCACCGGGCGTACATTAGATTATGGTTATAAAAGGGCGAAAATTTCGGCGTATACCGTTGACAATATTTTTGGAGGCCAGCAAGGCCTTGGCGGCGGATATCAGCCACCCACAAATTTCGAAGGAGCTGACAGTAACTATTACGAAAAATTATATCTGCCCAATCAGATTTTCCCAAATCGGGCCATTGCCGGATTGGTAACTTATCCGCAGAATATTCTTGACATTGCCTACTATCCTACGGAAAGAGGAATGTACAATTACAATCCGGATCTTACTGCTGACGGACGGCTTAAACTGCCCAGACAAAATTTCGGAGGTATCAGCAGGGCTATCACTTCTGATAATGATTTTGATAATGCCAATATTGAAAGCATAGAATTCTGGATGCTGGATCCGTTTATAAAAGGAAGAAATGGTATTGTACGTGACGGAACGAAGGATCCGCAAAATAACAATACCGGGCAAAATAATTCGACAGGTGGTAAACTGGTTTTTAACCTGGGGGATATTTCAGAAGATGCCATTCCTGACGAGCGCTATAACTTTGAAAATGGCCTGCCAATCGTACCGAAAATAGTTGGGGATAATGTAGATTCAACAGCCTGGGGATATGTTACAAAATCACAATATCTGATCAATGCATTCAGTAATGAAACAGGTGCGCGCCAAAGACAGGATGTTGGTCTGGACGGATTAAATAATGATGAGGAAAAAGTCTTTTTCAAAAGATATCTGGATAATCTTTCAGGTAAGCTGACTCCTGAGGCAATGGCCAGAATTATGGGTGATCCTTCCGGAGATGACTTCCAGTTCTTTTTGGGTGATGATCTTGACCAGGCTAATGCCAAAGTACTTGAGCGGTACAAAAATTATATCGGGATGGAAAATAATTCTCCTGAAAGTCTTGGAAGAGCAGCTACCGTAACACCTTCGTCAACCAATATTCCGGATGGTGAGGATATGAACGTGGATAATACCATTAATGATAATGAAGCTTATTACGAATACACGATTGACCTGAAACCGGATGAGCTGGCAATAGGAAAAGGTTTTATTGTAGACAAAACAGTAAATACAGCAGATAACCAGAACTGGTATTTATTCAGAGTGCCGATAAAAGAATTTACAGGACAGGTTGGATCGATGAATGGATTTAAATCAATTCGTTTCATGCGTATGTACCTGACTGATTTTGAACAGCCGGTTGTATTACGCTTTGCACAGCTGCAAATGGTTGGACAACAATATAGGAAATATACCGCCAATCTGAATGCTACCGGTTTACAGGAAGTTCCGGAACCTTATGATGCCAAATTTACAGTTGGTACAGTAAGTATTGAGGAAAATGGGCAGAAGAAAACAGGAAATAACAAATATGTTTATACTATTCCTCCGGGCTGGATCCGTGATCAGGACAATACACAAAGACCTCCATTATTACTGAATGAGCAATCTATGAGCTTATGCGTAACGGATCTTCGCGATGGAGATTCCCGTGCAGTATACAAAAATGTGAACCTGGATCTATTGTTCAGAAAAAGACTGCGTATGTACATTCACATGCAAAATGAGCGTGAAGAAGATAATATGGTAGGCGCATTTATGCGTATTGGAACTGACATTACTCAAAACTATTATGAAATTGATATTTCTGCTTTGCAGGCTAGCAGAGCCTCCGCATTAACAGAGAGAGAAGTATGGCCTGAAGGTAATGAACTTAATATTGCGTTGGCTGATCTGATCAGTGCAAAAGCAGAACGGAATAAATTAATGGGCAGAAATCAGGGTGTACCGTATACAGTTACAACCTCTGACGGACGATATAAAGTTACTGTGGTAGGAAATCCGGATCTGAGCTCAGTGAGGATGATGATGATTGGTATGCGAAATTCGAAGTCTACCGATGAACTTTCAAAAAGTTTCTGTATTTGGGTGGATGAAATGCACGTGGAAGGATTTGATGAAACCGGAGGAATTGCAGCCATTGCACAGTTGAATGCAAAACTGGCAGATTTTGCAACACTTACAGCTTCCGGACGCGTTGAGACTTTCGGTTTTGGAAGTGTACAACAGCGAATCGGCGAGCGGTCAAGGAATTTTACATCGGAATATGGAATGTCATCAAACATTGCGTTGGATAAACTTTTGCCTCAGAATTGGGGATTTAGTATTCCCGTATTTTTAAGTTATGACCGCAGAAATGTAAAACCTCATTATGATCCACTGGATCCTGACACACCTTTAAGTACCACGCTGGATAATTTGCGATCCGATGAGGAAAGGAATGGATATAGCAGAATGGTTGAGGAAAATGGTGTAAAACGAGGAATTAATTTTTCTAACGTACGAAAGATTAAAACGGATGTTAATGCTAAAAACCATTTTTATGATTTTGAGAATCTGGCTTTTACTTATGCATTCAGCGATGATAAAAGAAGAAATATTCTTACGCAGGAATATTCACAACGTATGTATAAAGGAGGCATAGCCTATGTTTACAGCAGTCAGCCAAAAGCATTTGAGCCTTTCAAAAAGTGGGTGGTAAAAAACCGGTGGGGAGAGCTGATCAAGGATTTTAATCTTACCCTACTTCCAAATATGGTTTCTATCCGGGCCGACGTAGACCGCCGTTTCCTTAAAACGCAATTAAGAAATGCAGATCTGACCACGGATGGAATTCAGCCATTGTACGAAAAATATTTCTGGTTTAACAGATATTATAACCTTAACTGGAATTTAACCAGGAATATGACCCTGGCTTATATTTCGTCAGCAAATTCTATTATTGATGAGCCAATGGGTGATATCAACACCTCGGAGAAAAAGGATTCTTTATGGTCGAATTTTAAGAAACTTGGCCGTATTAAAAATTTCGATCAGAGAATTGATTTTACCTATCGCTTACCGTTGGATAAAATTCCATTGCTGGACTGGATGAGTGCCGATTACAAACATTCTGTCGGATATTCATATCAGGCGAATGCACTTGGATTGGTGGATACTACCGGAGCACCTTTTGGAGATATTATCCGTAACAGCCGGGAAAGAGGAGTAAATGGCAAAGTGGATTTTGTATTATTATACAACAAATTACGTTACCTGAAATTTGCCAATTCACCTTCCGCAGTACGTAAGAATTTTGCCCGCAGCCCGGGTGATGTAGAGGAAATTGATATGCGTACGACGGATATCATGAAGAATCTTACCCGGGTGCTGATGACGGTCAGAGGAATCACTTTTAATTATTCAGTATTAGAAACCACTGCACTGCCGGGTTACCTGCGGGCTCCGAAGTATTTTGGACTTGATAATACCAATGCACCGGGTTTACCATTTGTGCTTGGACAGCAAGACAGGAATTTTCAGATTAAAGCCGCTGCAAATGGATGGATAACAAAAAGCCAGGTACAAAACCAGCCGTTTCAGCAAACAATTGGTAAAAAGTTTTCTGCTACTACAACACTGGAACCATTTAAGGATTTCAGAATGGTGATTGACGCCAGGTTAACACGCCAGGATGCTTACCAGGAGTTTTACCGGCGCGATTCTACCGGTAGTTTTTCATCTCAAAGTCCGTTACGTAACGGGCAGTTCAGTATGTCATTCTGGTCATTCCGTACTGCTTTTGCCAAAGTGAACAGGGATAATTCTTCTGCTGTGTTTGATAGGTTTAATGGTTACAGAGACAAAATGAGGAGGGTGCTTGCAGACAGGAATGGAGCATCGGGCGGAGAGTATACTGAAACTTCACAGGATGTTTTGATCGCGGCATTTTTTGCAGCTTATTCAGGAAAAGATACTTCGGATGTAGCTAAAATACGTACGAATCCATTCCTGAAATTTCCAATGCCAAACTGGGACGTGAGGTATACGGGACTTGCTCAATTACCTATGTTTAAAAGATTATTCAGTGCATTTTCCCTTATTCATAAATATAATTCGAATTACAGCGTAGGGAATTTTACTTCTTCACTCAACTATGAAGCGCTTTATGTAAACCTGGCTGTATCGGGTTATCCGTTGTCATCACGTTATAATGATTTAGGCCAGTATGTTCCGGTTTTTGCTATGAGCACGATTACACTGACCGAAAATTTCGAGCCTCTTTTAGGAGTTGAGTTCAGGACACAAAGTAAAGTTACAGCCCGCTTCGAATATAACAGGGCCAGAACAATTGCTTTAAATTTGGCAAACTCTCAGGTTGCCGAACTCTTTAATCAGGATGTAACAGTAAATATTGGTTTTACAAAAAACAATGTGCCTTTACCATTTAAAATTAACGGTGTAAAAAAGAAATTAAAGAATGACATGACTATGCAGCTTGGATTAACATTCCGGGACACTCGTGCTATCCAGCGCAAATTTGGTACTCCTGTTTTAATTGACGGCAAGCTTACCCCTGTAAGTGAAAATACGCCAATATCCGGTAATATTAATTTCCAGTTACGTCCTACTGTTAATTATGTAGTTAACAACAGATTAAGTCTGCAATTTTACTTTGACAGGACTTTTAATGATCCTTTGGTATCCAACTCTTTTTACCGGGCAAGTACTTCGGGAGGCGTGCAGATCAAATTCAATTTGGCCGAATAAAATTTCCATTTGGAAAATACAGTCTACATCGTGTAATTTGCGATAGAAAGACTTTTCAAAACTTACATTAATTAAATTATGGATTTCCCATCTGAATTAAAATATACAGAAGATCATGAATGGATTCGTATCGAAGGGGATACTGCATTTATAGGAATTACAGAACATGCACAGCAGGAATTGGGTGATATTGTGTATGTTGATATCAACACGGTTGGCGACACTTTGAAAAAAGGTGAAGTTTTTGGATCGGTTGAGGCGGTAAAAACGGTTTCGGATTTATTTATTCCTTTGGACGGAACAGTGCTTGAAGTAAATGAAGAATTGGATGCTGAACCGGAATTGGTAAATTCTGATCCTTATGGCAAAGGTTGGATGGTGAAAGTAACCTTATCAAGTCCCAGTGATTTCGATGGACTTCTCTCAGCAGAAGATTATCAGAAATTTATTGGTGCCTGATAATTGTTTTAAGCTCCGGACGGAGCTTTTTTTTTGTAATACAGATTAGATTGTAACTGTGATACGGGTCACGGTTTTTTGAAGCAGAACTTATGAAATTATTATTTCGCTCAGTTAAAATAATTGATAAAAAATCACCTTTTAACGGTCAGGTCCAGGATTTACTGATAGAAAATGGCAAAATAAAGCAAATTGGTGAAAACCTTGAAGCAGGTGATGCCGAAGTGAAAGAAGGAGCGGGCTTTAGTGTTTCAGTCGGCTGGATCGATATGCGTGTAGCTTCCCGCGATCCTGGATTTGAGCATAAAGAAGATTTAGTATCAGTTAGAATGGCAGCGGCCCGGGGAGGATTTACAGAAATAGTATTACTGCCCAATTCTGAGCCGGTGGTGCATAGCAAAGATACGTTAAGTTATATTCGCCAGTCGGGTAGCGGCGGGTTGGTGAAATTGCATGTAGCAGCAGCAGTAAGCAGAAAAACAGAAGGGATTGATTTCACTGAAATGATCGACCTGCACGAAGCCGGTGCCATTGCATTTACAGATGGAGAGCACCCGGTTCAAAATGCCGACTTATTTCTGAAAACAATTTTATACTTACAGCCTATGGATGCGCTTCTTATGAACCGTCCTGAGGACCGGCAGCTGACATTGTATGGACAAATGCATGAAGGCATTACCAGCACATTGATCGGTATGAAAGGAATTCCGTCACTGGCAGAAGAAATGATGCTGACCCGGGATTTAAAATTGCTGGAATATGCACTTGAAAAAAGTATGTATTCTTCCAAAAAGCCTGCATTGCATGTATCATTAATTTCAACAAAAGAAGCAGTTGACCTGATTAGGAAAGCGAAAGCCCAAGGTCTTCCTGTATCTTGTGATGTGGCCGCGCATCAACTCGCATTTGAAGATAATAATCTGATTGATTTTGACACCAATTTGAAGGTCAATCCTCCTTTTCGCTCAGCAAGCGACGCAATAGCAATCCGGGCCGGGTTAGCAGATGGTACCATTGATGTAATCGTTTCGGATCACAATCCGCATGACGAGGAAAGTAAAAATCTGGAATTTGATCATGCTGATTTTGGGATAACCGGATTGGAAACAGCTTTTTCACTGTCATTGATGTATACCGGATTATCGGTTGAGGATATAATTGAAAAATTAACTTCCCGGCCAAGATATATTTTAAGGCTGCAAGAAAGATATATTGATGAAAATACGGATGCCAATCTTACTTTTTTCGAGGAAAGAACAGAATGGATTTTTTATAAAAGTTATTCAAAATCAAAAAATACCCCTTTTTTGGGCAAGAATTTGAAAGGTAAAGTCCGTGGTGTAATGAATAATGGTAAATTGGAGTGGTTTGATTAGTAACCTTGTTAATAACTTTTTACTTTAAATTAAATACTGATCTGTTCACCTAAACAGGTGGTTATATACTTTTTCGTTTTAAATAAATTATGCAAGCAGTAATTGATTATTTTAATAAACCACTTTTGAAAGTCTCGATGGTGTTTGGTGTAATTACCGGGCTCCTGGCATTTATATTTTTTCTTGCATTGTATCTGTTACGTTTGGAACCACTCAGTAATATAAGGGTTTTGGATATGGGTATATTTATTATCCTCATTTCAGGAGCTTGCTGGTATTACCGCAAAAATGTTGGGAAAGGATTATTGCATTTGTGGGAAGCGCTGACCATTGGTTATGTAGTACTTTGTGTTGCTGCAATTATAAATGGATGGCTGATCTATCTCTTCGTTTCTTATGTAGATTCCAGCGTTTTTACCGATTATATTTCTGCTGGTTTGCATTTGCTGGATCAGGACCGCAAAACACAGCTAAGCTACCTTACTGAGCCTGAATTTATTAAAATGTACAAAGAGGTGCAAGACAATAAGCCATCTATTATTATTAAAAATGAAATAGTCCAGAAGTTTATTTTGGGTATTATTCCGATTCTTGTCATATCACTCATTTTCAGAAGGCAGGATTATGGGCTTTATAGCAATAAATAATAATTATAAGTTATAAATCTACCTAAACAACTTTAAAATGGAACAAAATGCATCTACTGCCCGGGCAGCTCTGAAATTCGGAGTTTTAGGAGGTGTGGTAATTATGGTTTATACCTCCATTGTAAATGTATCCGGCCTTTCGCAAAATACATTTGTACCGATACTATCATTTGTATTTATGATAGTCGTGATTGTACTGGCAATGAAAGATTTTCGTGAGCAAAACAAGAATTTTATGTCTTATGGGGAAGGACTAGGGCTGGGTACTTTATTATCGGCGGTTATGGGATTCCTTGTTTCGATGTTCAATATGGTTTATACCCGGTTTATTGATCCATCCATTCTTACTCAGGGTATGGACAAGGTGCGTCAGAACATGGAGGCGCAGGGAAAAGATGATGCTCAAATTGATCAGGCAATGGAGCTTTCCCAAAAATTTATGTCACCGGGAATTTTGTTTTTTATGGTGGTGATTGGATATATTTTTATGGGATTTCTAATCTCACTGGTAGTTTCTGCTATCCTTCGTAAGGAAAAGCCGGTTTTTGATTAATTGTTAAGAGAATTTCATAAGAACTTACAAATGCCAATCGTTTGGTTCATACTCATTCTTCATTCATAAAAGCGTGTTAGCAATTTTTCAGAAAGAAATTGGCAGTTTTTTTAATTCATTGATCGCCTACATTGTCATGGCGGTATTTTTAACTGCGGTTGGATTAATCGTTTGGGTTTTTCCCGAATCAAATATTCTTGATTATGGCTACGCGGATATGGGATCATTTTTCAAACTTGCTCCTTATGTCTTACTTTTTTTAATCCCTGCCATTACCATGCGTTCATTGGCAGAAGAAAACCGCACAGGTACACTGGAATTACTGCTTACAAAGCCTCTGCGCAACCGGGATCTTATTCTTGGAAAATTCTTTGCTAACTGGGCATTAGTACTCATTACTATTTTACCAACCTTACTTTACTATATCAGCATCTATCAGCTGGGCAATCCCAAAGGTAATATTGATTCAGCAGCAGTATTCGGATCGTATATAGGTCTTATCCTCTTTTGCGGTGTGTTAGTTTCAATGGGTATTTGGTGTTCTTCACTTAATGATAACCAGATTGTTGCATTTATTCTGGGTGTATTTCTGGCATTTATATGGTATGTAGGTTTTGGGGCAGTCTCACTACTTCTGGAAAGTGGTTCTTTAGCAGAATTATTTTCCTGGATAGCCTTAGACGGCCAATACAGTGCTCTGGGAAAGGGACTTATCGATTCTAGGAACGTTATATATCTGATAAGTCTAATGATATTTTTCCTCTTTTTTACCTATTGGCAGGTTGAAAAACTAAGGAAATAATATTTGTTTTATTCAAACCAAACAGGAAACTACAAGTTTTATTTATTCAACAAACTGCCCGTTTGATCCATTTCTGTGTAGTAATCGTATATGATTAAAACACACTATAATAATGAATATTTCAAATATTTATGGATTCAGCTCATACAGACTGCATCTGACAGGATATTCGGGAGCAGTTTATTCGGAAGCAATATTTTATGTTCCTCCTCTACAGATCTTCGAAAATTTTGTTAGCTTGCCAATAAGAAATTTAAAATTTAATGTTAAGCGACTCTTGGCGACTAGCAAAGTAAAATATTCGGAAGAAGAATTGGTGGTAGCTCTGCAAAAAAATGAGCGGACTGCTTTCGAATTCCTGTACGATCACTATTCGGGAGCTTTGTTTAATATCATTTCAAAAACGGTGAGGGACGAGGAAAGAGCGGCAGATGTATTGCAGGAATCTTTTTTAAAAATCTGGAAGAATATAGCTTCATATAATCCGGAAAAAGGAAGACTGTTTACATGGATCATGAATATTGCGCGTAACGGTGCAATAGATGCCGCAAGAGTGGAAGGTAGGAAACCAGCAATGGATGATATTGAAGACAGAGCTGTCCAGAATCAGAAAGACGTATCAGCGGATTCATTGACAATCAGTTCAGAAATGAAAGCAATTATTGACATGCTGAGACCTGAAAGGAAAATTTTGATTGATATGGCCTATTTTCAGGGCTATACACATGAAGAAATTTCTGAGGAACTACGTATTCCTTTGGGTACGGTAAAATCAAGAATCCGAACAGCATTACAGGAGCTAAAACAACACTTTGCAGTATGAATATCCAAGCCTACATAGAGTCCGGTATATTAGAGGAATATGTATTGGGCACTGTTTCTCCACAGGAAAAACAGGAAGTGGAGTGTATGTCTCACATTTACCCTGAGATTAAAGAAGAGTTGTTGAAATTCGAAAGCACTCTGGAAGAATATGCACTCAAACATCAGACATTACCACCAGCTTCTCTAAAAGAATCATTATTTGCACAAATGAATTTTGATTCTATACAAGAACCCGAAGCTGATATCGAAGAGTCAGAAACTGAGCAGAATATTAGTAATGATATCAGAAACGGAGAGTTTGTTGAAATACCCGTTTTTGAAGAGAAGGACGAGCCCAAAATTATACAGGATGCATTCAGTCGGTCTGAGACAAAGGAAGTAACTCCTTTCTGGGCAAAACTTGCCGTTGCAGCTTCCGTTCTTCTAGCTTTGTTTGCAGGATGGTCTGCGGTACAAACATCTGAATTGAAGAAGAATAATGAAAAAATGGCAGCTGATATGCAGATCATGAAAAATGAAGCAGCATATACGGGAATGCTAGCCGAACTATACCGCGATCCTAATTTTAAGGTTGTACATATGGCTGGTCTGGGCAAATCACCTGAAAGTTCAGTTGCAGCATTGTGGAATCAGAAAACCAATGAAGTGATGCTGGATGTGCAAAACTTACCAGCAGCCCCAGCCGGAAAACAGTATCAGTTATGGAGCATTGTAGACGGCAAACCGGTAGACATTGGGATGCTTGATCAGGAGTTTGAGAAGAAAGTTTTAAAAATGAAAAATACAAAAACCGGATCAGCTGCTTTTGCTATTACTTTAGAAAAAGCAGGAGGAGTTCCTTCTCCAACTATGGAGGAAATGTATGTGATGGGAAAAGTGTGATATAGTTATAAACAAGGAAGGGCTGAAATCAATTGATTTCAGCCCTTCCTTGTTTCAATATAAACCGTTTATGCAAGAACGCTTAAAACTTGTTCCAGAATAATCTTGCCATCTGTATTGCCTAATGCTTCGTCAGCGGCACGTTCCGGATGTGGCATCATGCCAAATACGTTACGCTGTGCGTTACAAACACCGGCAATGTTTTGTAAACTGCCATTAATATTTGCTTCTTCCGAAATCACACCATTTACATCACAATAGCGGAATAGGATCTGATCATTGTCATTCAGACTTTTCAAGGTATCATTATCCGTGAAAAAACGACCTTCTGCATGAGCAACCGGTATTTTAAATGCACGGTCTGCATCAAGTCCGGCAGTAAGTAATGTATTACTGCTTTGTGATTTCAGATAAATATTTTTACAGATAAACTTCTGATTGATATTACGCAGCAGGATACCAGGTGTTAACTGGGCTTCACATAATATTTGAAATCCGTTACAAATACCCATCACATATCCTCCTCTTTTGGCATGTGCTATTACTTCGTTCATAATAGGAGAGAAACGTGATATTGCTCCTGAACGCAAATAATCGCCATACGAAAAGCCACCAGGAAGTATTATAAAATCACATCCCTGCAAATCATGGTCTTTGTGCCAAAGTTTCACAACCTCCTGATCAAGGTTATGCTGCAGCGCGTACACTGCATCATCGTCACAATTAGATCCGGGAAAAACGACTACGCCAAATTTCATATCTGTTAAAAGAAATGTCTCATGATAATTAAGCTGCAAAGATAACGTTTATGGCTGACCTGCCCATACGGGGAAAGTATTATTTTACCCGAGTAATCTGAAATCACGCGCTATTTTCTTTAATTAAATATTTTAAAATTAGATAAGTAGTGAATCTTTGTACTAAATATGCCAGGAATGATATTATATAAAAAGCTGAAATGATATTAATACAAATTTTAAAAGTAATAGATCCAATTGCAGTAAAGTTGGATAGTTGGTTTGAGGCAAGTGTTAAGTTTGTGCCGAATATTGTCATCTCTATACTGATCCTGGTGTTCTTCAGATACCTGGCTTCGTATGTTAGCAAAATTGTTGCAAAATTATTGACAAGAGCTTCTCAGAATATTGCGTTGGTAAGTCTGATATCGGCTCTCACAAAAATTGCCATCGTTGCCACCGGATTGTTTTTTGCACTGGGAATCCTTGGTCTGGATAAAACGGTTACTTCTTTGGTCGCAGGAGCGGGAGTGATCGCATTGGCACTTGGATTTGCTTTTCAGGATTTGACAACAAATTTTATTTCCGGCGCTTTTATAGCAATTCAACGACCCATTCAGGTTGGAGATATTATTGAAACCAATGGATTTACAGGAAGAGTAAAGTCAATTGGTTTGCGGTCGGTAAAGCTGGATAATTTTGCAGGACAACAGGTTGAACTTCCAAGTAAAGATATTTTTCAAAAACCCATTGTCAATTTTACTTATTCGGGGGAAAGAAGGGTTTTACTGGATTGCGGTGTTTCTTATCACGACGATTTAAACTTTGTGGAGGACCTTGTGATCCGTACAATGCAAAGCTTTGATTTTCTTAGTCCAACAAGGCCGGTTGAATTTACTTATACCAAGTTTGGAGACAGCAGTATTGATTTTCAGATTCAGTTTTGGATAGATCAATCAAAAACAGGACCGGGAACTTCTAAAAGT
>Ga0247739_10000221_pt1 | contig 19684 bp, 19 predicted proteins | sample UWRJL058202B2_FD_180943 | JGI IMG/M metagenome (GOLD analysis project Ga0247739, IMG submission 180943) | Plant litter microbial communities from Arlington Agricultural Research Station in Wisconsin, United States - UWRJ-L058-202B-2 | ecosystem: Environmental > Terrestrial > Plant litter >...
TTTTCCGCGCCATAGTCTTTATCTTATTCAGGGCCTTGCAGGCGGTGGTAAAACTACGCTTGCGTGTCAGATTGGTTTTGATCATGCGGCTAAAGGCGAGAAAGTGTTGATTCTTACTTTAATCGCTGAAACCCACGGCAAGATGCTTAATCATTTGAGTAATTTTTCATTTTTTAATGAAGAGCTGGTTGGCCAGAATATTTTGTTGTTCAGTGGTTACAACGAGTTAGCGAAAGGCGGTCTGGATGCGCTGTTGCAATTAATTACCGCCACGCTTGCAAAACACAACGCGGACATTTTAATTATTGATGGCTTTCGATCAGTGCGCGATTCGAGCCCATCAACAATTAGTTTGTCGGAATTTATGTTATCGCTGAATTCACTTGTTTCTTCTATGGAGTGCACGACTTTTTTATTGTCGCCCACTGAGGGAAATGTTGCAGATTCAGAAAATACTTTGGTCGACGGTTTAATTGAATTAAGCCAATACGAACGAGGTATGCAACTTATTCGTGAAATAAAGGTATTTAAAATTCGTGGCGGTAAACATTTGTTGGGACGGCACGTATTCGAGGTCGGTCACGACGGCATCGTAGTTTACCCACGTCTTGAAGCTATCAGTACAGCGAGTAGAGCTATTGACGGCGCTTCTAATGAGCTGGTTGGTTTCGGAATTTCAGGTTGGAATACGATCACCAAAGGTGGCGTTAATAAAGGTTCAACAACTGAATTATTGGGCAACCCGGGTGTTGGTAAAACGCTTATGGGATTGCACTTCATTTATGAAGGATTGCAACGCGGTGAGCAATGTCTAGTTGTTGGCTTTTATGAATCACCATCGCGTTTAATTCTCAAAGCTCGTAGCGTCAACATTGATTTGACCAGCTTTATCGACAACGGGCAATTGCAAATTATTTGGAATCCGCCGCTGGAAATTTCAGTCGATGCACTTGCTCATGAAGTTCTTGAAAATATTGGACAGCGAAATGTATCGCGCTTATTTGTTGATGGTATGGATGGCTTGCTCGACGTTGTTATACATGTCGGGCGCGCGCGTTCATTTTTGACCGCATTTGTTAATGAGCTACGTTGTCGCCAAGTTACAAGTTTCTTCACGCGGGAATTGCCATATCTTGATAGTAAGCTATCGGAAAATTGCGAATCAGGCCCATCGTCAATTTTGTACGAAAATATTATGTTGTTGCAGTATGTCGAAATTAGCGGAGTTAACCACCGCCAAATCGCTGTTTTAAAGTTGCGACAAAATGGCTATGACTCTGCTAATCACATAATGCTAATTTCCGACAATGGTGTATCTATAGGGCGCTCTGTATCGACGGAAAGATTAGCGCAAGAAATTATCAAAAATAATGCGATAAATAATGAGCCGTAATGAAAGAAGACGTTGGCACTAACCCCAAGGAAGATGCACCAGTCATATTGATTGTTGACGACGAACCCAACATTACAATTGTTCACGCGCTGTTATTTGAGCATCATGGATTTCGAGTCAAAACCGCTTCTGATGGAAAAAATGCGTTAAAAGTAATTGATAGCGCATTACCCAATATCATTCTTTCTGATTATATGATGCCACTGATGGATGGCGCGGAGCTTTGTACAATTTTAAAAGCAGATTCGCGCTGGAAAAATATTCCATTCATATTGCAAAGCGCGGCGTTCCATAACAAACATATTCATGCCCCCTACGATCTGCTTTTAAAGAAACCAGTTGCCTTTGATGTTCTATTGAAAGAAGTCATTCGTTTGTTGGGAAATAATTAATACTCAATCACGTTAAAATAACCACTTACTCCCTACGATTTCCCAATCAAAACTGTAAATTAAAAAAGGTCGTGAAACTCTAGTATCACTCTTAGCCTAGAGTGGATAAATGCTAATAAGCATTCCAGGATTTAGATTATTTTTTTTCACTAGCACGGATAATGGTAGATATTTTCCCAGAACATACTGTATTACCTTTAGCATATTCTTCCGGAGTATCAATATTATTATGACGTTTCATTCCTTCAGCTTCCATTTTTGCTGTGACTTCTTTAATAAAGGGTAGCCATTCATTACTCATGGCTTTTTGCATTTCACTGTTAAGTTTTTCACTAGGCCCATAAAGTATTTTATTAGGAAAATGGTTTTTAAAATCCGCAACGATTTCTTTAATATACCGTTGCATATTGTCTCTATTGATCTTTACGTGCTCATACTCGTGCTCATGTACAAAATTATATTCGCAGGATTCAAGTGGTAACTCTTTTGCAATGTGAACTACGTGATAATTGACCTCCAATTCGATGTTGATGTTGGGACGGGCACAGTGAATATCCGGGTTGCCTAATGGCAGTGACTTGAATTCCGAACCTATTTCCCAGGATAGTTCTGATGTTGTCAGCCCAAGAACACGGTGATCGCCGGAGTGTGCAGCATTATATTTGCGAGCCAATGCAGTTAACGATCGAATAGATTCTTTATGATCCTCTTTGACAGGTTTGTCTCGAAAACTGACGGTAACTTCTGATGTCGGAAAACTACGTTCGCACGCCGATATGAATGTTTCAGGAATTGCATCGCTAATGTATTTATTTAGCTTTGCCGCAAAGACGGGCTGCATTATTGCGAGCAATCCAAAGAAAATAACAACTTTCATAAGGCCACATTATCCGCTTGTTTAGCAATTAAGACGTCGTGTATAGAGTTTTCAATAATACACCAGTGCTTTCAAAAAAATTCCGGTTTTTTGATCTATGTGCATATCAATAAAAAAACAAAACAAATAAGTACAACTACAATTCATTGCACATCTTCTTTCAATACAGGTAGCTTCGCATGAAAAAATCTAAGCACTTTATTATCGATTCTTTTTTAATTGCTGGATTACTGGTTGGACTTAATCTCACAGGTTGCAGCCCTGCGTCTAAACAACATCAACAACCAGTTGTAAAAAATCAGGAGCCAATTGTAAAAACTACCTACGGTTCTATTACTGGTGGTATCGCAGATGGTGTTTTCAGTTTCAAAGGCATTCCTTATGCGAAAGCCGAAAGGTTTATGCCTCCGCAAGCCCCGGATGCTTGGGAAGGTGTGCGTGAGCAAACAACCTTTGGCCCCATTGCAATGCAAGTAAATTCCTGGTCGCCAGAGTCGGCCATGAATGAGCAGAAATTATTTACGGTGAATGTGTGGACTCGTGGAATAAACGATGGCAAAAAAAGGCCGGTGATGTTTTGGCTTCATGGCGGAGGCTTTAGCGTAGGTGCGAGTGATGATCCCATTACCGATGGAAAAATGCTCGCGCAAAAAGGCGATATTGTTTTAGTTTCGGTTAACCATCGGCTTAACATCTTAGGTTTTCTCGATTTATCGGCATTTGGTGACCAATACGCGCATTCCGCTAATGTTGGCATGCTGGATGTTGTAGCGGCGCTTGAGTGGGTGAATAAAAATATTCGCAATTTTGGCGGCGATCCCAAGAACGTAACCATTGTTGGCGAATCTGGCGGTGGTGGAAAAGTAGGTACCTTGTTGTCAATGCCTGCCGCAAATGGTTTATTTCATAAAGCCATTATTCAAAGTGGCACGCTACTGAATGTCATGACAAAAGAAAAATCAGTTCAAGTCGGTAAAGCGCTTGCAGAAAATCTGGGTCTCACAAAAGAAAACATTAGCCAACTCAATAATATCCCTTACAGACAACTTGTCGAGGCGGGCAATAAAGCCTTGGAAAAAACGGTGGGCTTGAGAACTCCAGGTTCTACAACCATGTTTGGGTTTGGCCCTGTGCCCGATGGCGTGGATTTATTGCAACAGCCTTTTACACCGGATTTTGCTGATATATCGAAAAATATTCCGCTGTTAATTGGTACTACATTTAATGAGCTGGTAAAAACTGCTTATGCAGAAAAAAATCTCACATTGGACGATGCAAAAAAACGTTTAGCAAAAACTTATGGCGATAAAACGGACATCTATATCACGCTGTTCGAAAAAACCTATCCGAATTATACACCGCAAGATTTGTTGTCTATCGACACACTTTTTCGTCCCAACACTATTGTAACTGCCGATGCGCGCTCCGCTAAAACAAGTGCACCTGTCTATGCTTATCTCTTGACGTGGAAAAGTGACGTTGATGGCAGCACCAAAGGTTCGTTTCATGGATTGGATATTCCCTTGGCATTTAAAAATATTGAGTTAGGTAAGCACTGGACGGGTACCAGTGATGACGCAAAAATACTTGCAGACAAAATGAGTTCTGCGTGGATTAATTTTGCGAAAACCGGTAATCCTAATGACAAATCCTTGCCTGCGTGGAAACCTTACTCTCGCGAAAATGGAGAAACCATGATGTTTGATAAGGAACCTAAAATCCGTAACAATCACGACCGGGAATTAATGCAATTAATTAAATCAGTTCGTTAGCTGTAGCGTTTACTAAAATGGTTTTTCTTGAGTCAGAATTTTATTTTCAATTCGCCATTGCCGTGAGGAATCCAGGGTCTTTATAGTTTGATATCACTGGATACCCTGCGGGCATGACGAATACACATACTATCAAGATCTTTTCACTTTTTAAACATTCGGAAATATTTATGAGAAAAATAAAATGTGCATTTCTATTTTTGGTGTTATCGCTTGCGGTTCCGTCCTTTGCGCAAGAAACTGCTTCCCGCATTATTGAGAATGGCGGTACAGGTAAGTATTCAGCGGTTATGCTGACGGACGCTTCCTTGCCGACGCACACGATCTTCAGGCCAAAGGATATAAATGGATTCAAAAAGAAAAAAAGTTTGCCGTTAATCGTGTGGGGGAATGGGGCCTGTTTCGATTCACCTTTTGAACACGTCAACTTTTTAAATGAAATTGCGTCACATGGTTTTATAGTGATTGCAATTGGCACCATGCCGAAAGAGTTCGGCGAACAAAATAAAGAGCGGTCGACATCCTCTAAATTGAAAGATGCTATCGATTGGGCAATCGCTCAGAACAGCGATGCAAAGAGTACCTACTTCAAAAAAATTAATACCAAAAATATCGCCGTCGCTGGTATGTCATGCGGTGGTTTGCAAGCGTTAGAGATTGCAGCTGATCCAAAAATTTCCACATTGCTCGTTGCTAACAGTGGAATATTTATCGATCCAATTCGCGGCAACGCAATGCCCATGATGCCGCAATTGGACAAAACGCATCTAACAAAAATTCATACACCCACGCTGTATTTGCTCGGTGGGCCTTCAGACATCGCTTACAAGAATGGTATGGATGATGTTGCAAAACTTAATCACGTTCCTGTGTTTGTAGGTAACGTAGATGTTGGCCACGGCGGCACCTACGCTCAACCTCATGGTGGCGATTTTGCCAAGGTAGCAACTGCCTGGTTTAAGTGGCAATTGCAAGGCGACAAGAAAGCGGGAAAATTATTTACTGGTAACCCACCGGGGCTTTCTACATTATCCGGGTGGAGTTTCGATAAAAAGAATATGCCGTAATAGTGTTAAACAACGCGGCGTGAATAGGTTTGTTGTAATAGTTGTTAAAGTTACCAGTGGCGTTCGCTTTTGATTATAAATTCAATCAAAAGCGAACTACAAATTTTCGCTATTCATTAACGAATTCTCTTCACGCTGTTTACGCATCTTGATCTCAATTATCCATAAATTTTCGAGCTCATGAGAATAGATACTCATCTATAAACCGTGCCACCCCATCTTCATAATTTGCTTGTGCTCGCTTGGCATTTGGAAAAAGTATTTTTAAATTTTTAACTGCGTTTTCCATCAGGATCGGGTGTGCTACCGTTCTGAATAATTCAACGTCATTCATGCTGTCCCCAAAGGCCATGGTTTGGTTTAGTGGTATGTCCATTTTTGCGAGTAAGATTTTCAGCGCGTCGCCTTTGGAAATATTCTGTTGCATGATCTCTAAATAATTTTCGTCAGAGAATGTCACGTTCAATGATGAGGTGATACTCGCATTCATTTGCTCTCTCAATGCCAAAAGCTCCGAGTGTCTACCATGGAACATAATTTTCAATGCAGACGTTACGAGCATTTCATGTTGGCTGGTTTCACGATAAAAGAATTTAGATTTTAGATGCGCTTCAAGCATTGACTCACAAGGTTTACTGACTAGCCATTCGCTATGAGTATATAGATTGGTGTAAACATCAAATTTATTGCCAAGTTCAATCAATGCTTCATTTGCGCTTAAAGGAAGATCCTGGCTGGCAACAAGTTCACCATGTGCATCGTGAATATTCGCACCATTGCAGGTGATGGCCGCGATTCCATCGCCGAGTTGTTCGATATAACAGCGAATGTCGTTGATATGTCTGCCGGTGGCAATTATCAAATTGGCGTTGCGTGCACGTAAATTTTTGAGAGCACGAATAGTAAGTTCTGAAAGTTCGTGCTTTTCGTTAAGCAATGTTCCGTCCATATCGAATATGAAAGTATTAACAGTGTGATAGTCAGCGTTCATTGGTGTCCTTTAGATGTCTATGATGCCGAGAAATATTTTCGGCTGCTGTAATAAAACCATTTCATTGTAACCATCCGGAGTAAACCTGACGAGCTTGCTGTTTTTTAACAGGTATTAAATGGATCTTAAAACTTAATGCGGCTCCACAATTTTGCGCAAGGCACTAAATCGCGAGCGCCATAAATTTCTATGCAACTTTGCAAAATTTTCCATGGTAGCGAGACCCTCAGGATTAACCGAGCAAACACGCTCGCGACCTATTTTTTCTGTGCGAACAAGTTTGGCGGCCTCCAGGATTTTAATGTGTTGTCCTAAGCCTGTTAGCGTAATGTTTAAAGGCTCTGCAAGTTGTTTAACTGTTTTCTCGCCGTCCATTAAACTGAAAAATATATGTCGCCGTTGTTTCTCGCCCAGCGCGAAAAACAAGGCTTCAATTTCGGGTTGGATATTGTTTGTAGTTTCCAGTTTAGCCACCTATGTAATTGCGCAAATGAGCGAATGATTGTACATATCCATCCTTCCGCATTTGCGGCCCGTCTGCCCCTTCAAGATAAGTTCCCTGTTGCGTAAGCTTAACAATTGCTTTTCCGGCTTGAGTGTAAAACTGAAAAGTCTCGGTGGTGGCCGACACATTATAGTTATTGGCCGCCATACGCGATTGAAAAACTAATAGCTGATCATCAATACGAGCAAGACATTCGCTTTCTATAGCAATTTTTAATCCTGGGACCGGTGTGTTTTGGTTCAGTGTAAATTGAAAAACTTCTTTGCCGCCAACTCGAGAATCGAGCGAGTAGTGGTCGGTATCGTGCGTAGCTGAATGTGCACCTTCCGCAAACCACTCGCGTTTCATTGCGGGATCTGTAAATGCGTTAAATAGTTTTTGAATTGAACAGTTAAATTCCTCGATCATTTCAAAAGTATCAAATTGGATATTCATGGTCGCCTCCAAATAGTGAAATATAAACTTCACTATCAATATAGCGTCCAATGACACCGATAGTCAAGTTTAAACTTAACTATTATTGCCGCACTGCAGTTGCATTTGTAGCAACTTTTTACTGACACGAAATGATTGCATCAAAAATAAAAAAACCCCGCGAACGGGGCCAAAGCGACAACGACAAGCGAAAAAAATTAAATTGTTTTACGGCGAGTCACCCAAAGACTCGCCAAAATACTACAACCTATAACACCAATAACTATTGAAAGTGACACCCCGACCGGCATATGGAACCACGGCATGATCAACATTTTCACCCCAATAAAAGTCAACACAATTGCCAAGCCGTATTTGAGCAAATGAAATCTCTCTGCGATATCCGCCAATAAAAAATAGAGTGCACGTAAACCCATAATCGCAAAAATATTGGATGTAGCCACAATAAATGGGTCGGTAGTGATAGCAAAAATAGCGGGAATTGAATCCACCGCGAATATCAGGTCCGACATTTCGATAAGAATTAAAACCAAAAACAACGGCGTAAAATAGCGCACACCCTTTTTGCTAACCATAAATTTTTCGCCATGATTTTCTGGCGTTACACGCAAATATTTTCGTGCAAGTTTTAACACCCAATTATTTTCCATATCCGGTTTCTCGTCGGATGGAATCATCATCTTGATCCCTGTCACTAACAAAAATAAACCGAACAGGTAGAGCACCCATTTAAACTCCTGCACTACCCAGCTGCCGAGTAATATCATTACAATGCGCATCACAATTGCGCCGAGCACACCGTAAATTAATACGCGACGCTGATATTCAGGCGGAACATGGAATGCAGAAAAAATCAGTAAAAAAACAAAAACATTATCAACCGATAAGGATTTTTCAATGAGATAACCCGTAAGAAACTCCAGCGCTTTTTCGTCTGCAATGTCAGCACCAAAACTTCCTTGCAAGTGCCACCATAAAACCGCATTAAAACTTATGGCTAACGCAAACCATACTAACGACCAAGTGGCAGCTTCTTTGATGCTCACTTTGTGCACTTTGCCTGCGCCGAATACGAATAAATCCAGCGCAAGCATGATCAGCACAAAGGCGAGAAAACCGGACCAGAGTAGTGGGCTGCCTACGCTTATTTCATTCATGCGTCATGATTCCTTAACGGCTTTCACGTAAGGCTTGAATGCGTTCGCTTAAAGGAGGATGAGTCAAAAATAAACGTTTTAGTCCGCTCGCGCCGCCGCCCGAAATACCGAAGGCCGCCATGCGATCTGGTAAGGGCGCAGGATGCAACGAATTCAAACGCTCCAACGCAGCAATCATATTCTGGCGACCGGCTAAACGCGCGCCGCCACTGTCTGCACGGAACTCGCGCTTACGCGAAAACCACATGACGATGATGGAAGCCAAAACACCCAGCACTAATTCGGCAATAATCATGGAAACAAAAAATGCAGGCCCAGTGCCGTTTTCGGTTTTGAAAACAACCTTATCTATGACATAACCAATCACACGCGAAAGGAACATTACAAAGGTATTTACCACGCCTTGAATCAAAGCGAGCGTCACCATATCGCCGTTCGCAATGTGCGCAATCTCGTGGCCAATTACCGCTTCAGCTTCCTCACGAGTCATTTGCTCCAATAGGCCCGATGACACTGCAACCAGCGAACTGTTTTTACTCATGCCCGTCGCAAAAGCGTTCACTTCCGGCGTTTGAAAAATACCGACTTCCGGCATACCAATTCCCGCTTCCTCGGAATAGCGGCGCACCGTATCCACCAGCCATTTTTCTTTAGCAGTAGATGGAGTTTCAATGACCTGAACGCCCATGGATTTTTTTGCCATCCACTTGGAAATAGCGAGCGAAATAAATGAACCACCAAAACCCATAACGGCAGCAAAAATCAACAAAGAGCCCAGGTTGAGGCCGTTGGCATTGAGGTAAGGCTCGACACCCAAAATGCGCATGGTCACCGACAGCACCAACATAATGGCGAGGTTGGTGCCCAAGAATAATAAGATGCGTTTCATCGTTTAAACTCCTGAAAAAAATTTGCCTGAAAAATTAACCTAGAAAAAATTAGAAAGGCGCTAGATCAGCATCACTGATCAGTTTGGGAAAAAGACGCCTCGTGCTCAGCTCGCGTTTGCGCGCGAGCTTACGGCTCACGGCATGCCCGGCTCGATTCATTGCGCGGTCAATAGCCACATATAAATCTGATTGAACTTCATGAATAACCACGGGCGTTCCGCCTGCAATTGGAATCTCAATACGACAGGATTTATCCACACCGCCTTTCGGTCCGTTGAGATCGTCCAAACGCAGGCTGACGTTTCGCAAACCCTGTTGCGCCCAGCTCAAGGACGATCGAACTCGATGCTCAATATGTTTACGCATGCTTTCGGTCAGCGGAAATGAGCCAGTGTGTATGTCGACGCGCATAGGAAGCTCCTCACTCGGTGATTGAACCCAATAGGTAACTGAACAAGTCATAACGAGGCCGATACTAGTTAAAGCAAATTCATCCAACAAATCGAATAAAATTGAGCTACAGTTCGGTTTTCTCGATGTGTGGGCTTGCAATGAACAATCTCAACTACAAACACCTGCGTTATTTCTGGATGGTGGCTAAAACCGGCAGCATTGCCAAAGCCGCTGAACAGCTCTACCTCACGCCGCAATCCATCAGCGGCCAGCTCACCGAATTTGCGAATGTGTTGGGCGTAGAATTATTTCGCCGCGCAGGGCGCAATTTGGAAATGACGGAAGCGGGTAGACAGGTCTTGAGTTATGCGGATGAGATTTTTTCCATCGGCGACGATCTTCTCGAAGCTATTCACGACCAACGCGAAAAAAAATCCACGCCGTTAAAAGTGGGCATTGCAGATTCGGTTTCCAAACTCGTGGTGTATCGCTTGCTTGAACCCGCACTTAAGTTTGCGGAACCTATTCGTTTGATTTGTCGTGAAGGCCGCTTGGTGCCGTTGCTTGCAGAATTATCGGTGCATCGGTTGGATATGATTATTGCGGACCGCCCCATGCCTAATCATTTGCATGTGCGCGGCTTTAATCATCTATTAGGTGAAAGTGACTTAACCGTATTTGGTGCGCATTCGCTCATACAAAATCTGGTGGGTAATTTTCCTGAATGCCTCAACAATGTTCCTTTTTTATTACCTGGTGAGGATGCGTCGATTCGTCCGAAGTTAGAACAGTGGTTAGACAGCAATAATTTGCACCCGATTATCAGCGGCGAGTTTGATGACAGCGCGCTGATGAAATCTTTTGGTCAAGCCGGTGCTGGTTTATTCGCTGCACCTTCAAACAACGCTGTGCATATTTGCGAACAGTACAACGTAAAAGTTATTGGAAAAATTGATTCGGTAGTTGAACAACTTTATGTAATCACAACCGAACGACAACTCACCCACCCCGCTATTCTCGCCATCAGCCAAAAAGGCCGCAAAGATTTATTTGGCAGAGTGTAAGTTCATAGCTTGAGAGTTTGTAGCGATATAAAACGATTTAATAATTTCCAGCAGGATAGCGCTCACGTATTTTCTTAACTTGTTTTGTAATTTCCTCACGTTTTTCTGCTGACATATTTTCTAAATGTTTTACCTGCAAACCCAGACGCGGGTGATTTTCAAAACTCGCTTTGTGTTTCTCCAAAAAGTGCCAATACAAAGTCGTAAATGGACAAGCGTTATCTGTATCTGATTCATCAGGTTTGTATTTACAGTTATCGCAATAATTACTCATCTTCTGAATATAACGACCCGTCGCAATATAGGGCTTGGATGCCATAGCGCCGCCATCAGCATACTGGCTCATACCCAATACATTAGGTAACTCAACCCACTCAACGGCATCCACATACAGTCCCAAATACCACTCATGAATTTCACGCGGTTTGGTTTGCCACAATTGCGCAAATAAACCCGTCACCATCAAGCGCTGAATATGGTGGCCATAACCGTGTTGCAAAACTTGATGTAACGATTGCTGCAGACAATGCATATCCACATCACCTGTCCAATAAAAATCCGGTAACGATTCTTGAGCATCCAACGCATTCATTTCTAACCAGCTCGGCATCATCGACCAATAAACACCACGTACGTATTCACGCCATCCGAGAATCTGCCGAATAAAACCTTCCACCGCATTTAATGGAGCATGACCTTGTCGATAAGCAGCTTCCGCACAATCAATAACTTCATCTGGTGACAATAATTTTAGATTTAGTGCTGCAGATAATCGCGAGTGATACAACCACGGCTCATGCGTCCACATCGCATCCTGGTACTCACCAAACAATGGCAAGTGATACTGAACAAAATGATCAAACAATTCTAACGCTTGCTCGCGTGTAACGGCCCAACCGAAAAAATCGGCAACATTATGTTTGGCATTTTCACGATTACTGGAAATTGGTTTAAAGCTCTTATTATTGAGAGACTTGGTGGAATCCGGCTTAATAACACCAGGATTATCAGGAAAATATTTTTCAATATCATTTTGAGCCGCGCGAGTAATTTCATCCATTTCAAACATTAACGCAGGTTTCAACATGCCGGGACCATACTTGTCAAAATGCCCTCGGTTATTTTTATCGTAATTCCAATCCCCACCAACAGGTTTGCTTCCCTCCATTAAAATGCCGGTTCGTTTGCGTAATTCGCGATACCAAAATTCCATCCGCCATTCAGTTTTCCCTTTCGCCCAACGAGTAAATTCGCCAGGTAGCGAAGTGAAATGATTGTCCGGCAAAATCTCAAGCGGAATACCCTGAGCAGAACAAAACTGTTTGAGAGATTGCAGCACCGCATATTCACCCGGCAACACACAACGAATTTTTTCCGGCTTGTGTTGAGTAATACTATGCGCTAATGCTTCAGTGAAATTAGCAAAGCCATCACCCAAAGTTAAATAAACCAAAGGAATTTTATCGTCACGCAATTCTTGTGCAAAATGCCGCATCGCTGAAATAAACAACAAACTCCGCTGCTTATGCGAACGCGGCAGCAAACTAGCGTCCCGAATTTCTGCCATCCAAAACACGTCTGCTTCCAAATCAATATCTTTAAATAAACCGCTAGTGCGGTTAAGTTGGTCACCGAAAATAATATTGAGGTTGCGACAAGTTTTGGGATTTTTCATTTAGACGAATCAAAAAGGGATTTTTGTTGATACGTGAATTCATGAATATGTATCACTTGAAATAAGGGCGTGTTGATAAGAGACAAACTGAATTTGGGCCCAATGTTGGAAAGCAACACTCTTCATCAAGCGTTGGCTAGATTGAAGAGTCTTTTAAGAATTTAGTTTGTAAGTGGAGAACGAATGAATTTTGTGAATAGAGGTGCGGAATTAGCGCTTAGGTTTGGTACTCTTTTTAATTTCAGCCAAGGCTTTAGCAGCAGCTACGTTAGCTTTGAGAAACGCATTTTTAGGGTCTGTTTCGTTAGGCAAAACCGCAAATTGTTTTTCTTTGTCTGTTAAAGGTTTATTTGTCATCGTCAAAATCCTCTTCCAAATCAATAATCATCTTTCCATTTTTATCTGTTTTACCAGACGCTAAACCTTTAGGTTCACAATGTTTATCTTTATTTATTTCAAGTTCTTGAGCCAATTTTTTCAAACCGGCTTTGGCCCGTTCCTCTCTGGACAACTGCTTGAGCTTTTCATTATGGGCAGCTTCAAAGCTTTTGATATTGTCAGGCATTACACAATTCTCCGAATGCAATTCGGTAACACATTTTTACCGTCAAACATCGGACAATGTCTCACACGTTGTAAGCGATCTACCACTAGCATAATTACAAAGGAAGAATTAAGGTTCGCGCGGCATTGAAATGGTAAAAATGTTATTTAAATCAAAGGTTTAAACGACATTTTTGCAATTCAAGCGCCAGTGACTAATTATTAACTAAGGAAATTACAGTGAATAAACTTAAATCTAATAAATTACGCCTGATAGCGACTTTAACATCACTAGTTGCGGCCAATGTTTGTCATGCAGGTTACATGACCTACAGTGGAACCGACGCATGGGGTTATGAATTAATCAGTTTTACTGAGGTTAATGGCGGCTTTGGCATGGGTGGTCTAGGTACAATGGGAATGAGTAGAGGTATGAATATGCCCGGAGGCCCACATATTCGGACTGATGAGATGAGGGTTGAAGCGCACAATAAGGCAATGAAAGAACGCGCTTGTAAAAATGCGAAGCTGCAGGCGGAAGCACAGTATGCTAACTGTAAGGCTGACGCTGCCATCAAAGAAGTTGGCCTGATAAGTCAATGTCCTACTTCAGATTACTCCGGAACATTCACCATCGGGCTGGAAATGAAAGTAATCTCAGGTTCAGCATCTGGCACAATCAGTATCCCACGCTCTACGAATTGTCGATATGACGCTCATGCGCTTGCTGTTGCAGCCGCGTCTTGGTGTGACGTGGTTAAGGCCGAGGGAGAGGTTCTTAACAATAGTGAAGGAGGCGTTTGCGATATTTAAGGGTACTAGCAAAACCTTTGCCTAGGGCAAAGGTTTTAACTAATTAATGACGGGGAACGTTAAATGTTGTTTAAAAATCGCACCAAATTTGTAGGCTTAACCTTATTATTTATAGCGGCAGCTGCCTTTTGGAATTTCTATGATCGTCAAGAAGTTGCACCTATCACGATCGCTGAGAAACTGACAAAGAAACAAATACCACAGGCGCCGGTTGAACCGAATCATTCGAATCAAGCTGCGGAGGTATCGGCTAAACCTAAAATGCCATCAAAGGTGCCCGCTGAGATTCAGAGGATGGCTGGGACACCGGCTGAGGCGGCTGAGGTCAATGATTGGTTTAGAGCGCACGGTCGCTACTCTACTGACGACGACTATTCAGGCTACAACCAGTCAACTCTCGAAACCTTAGCGGACGGCGGCGACATACAAGCGATGCATGCACTTTCGAGAATGTATTTGGATTCTGAGCACATTATTGATGAAAGATACGGTTTTGACGGAGCGAACAAACAACTATCAAATGCAGCCGTTCATGGTTCAACCCAAGCTTTTACGGAGCTGGCAATTTTTAAAGAAGCTCAGTTCTACAGTGGCGAAAAAGACCTTGCAGCAAAACGTGCAGCGGGACTAGAGATTATGTCGCTCTACAGAGCGCAGGAACTGCGCGGAGACCGATGGGCGTCTCTTAGTCAAGGCTTTGAGTTTAATAAAAAATTAGCTCCAACAGCTGAGGAGTCTCGTGCGATTGATGCGCGCGCGAAGGAAATCATCGACGACCTTCAAAATCGACGTCAGGAACTTGGCTTAGGTAACTTTGACAACTCGATACCTGATGTGGTGTCACGTTTTTTCGCAAATGTAGAGAAACAACCGCTTAAATAACTTGGAAAAAACGAGAAGTTAACACTCGTGGTGTGTTAGGCCGCGCAAATATATTCTTGTTAGTGCAGCCGACGATGCCGCGGGCGCTTTCGAGCAGCCACAATTCCACAAACAAACACTCAGATTGGGACGCTCCATCGGTGCGACGGCATTTAAGGACGTGTCAGGTGAGGAGGTATTTGAGAATGGTTACCGCACCCTCCAGTCTCAACCTCGACTGTGACAAATCGCAAATGAGAAAAGCCCTAATCTAAGGGCCGATTCGTTAACATTCTCGATCACATGCAAGTGATTGTTGTTTATGAAGTTATTTACATATTGAATCAACACGCTAAACAGATTCACGTGCGTTATGGATTTGTCAGGCATTAGTTGGCCAGTTGATGAGTTAGACGGGTGCTGCGTCATCGCGCAATTACAACTAATATGAATTAAGAATTGCACCAACACCCTGTCGAAAATCTTAGCCGTGCTGATGCGCTTCTCTTTGGTCGAGAGACATGTGACATGATGTGGGCGGCTTTACGACCTTCGGAGCAACAGGACGCGACTCTACTGGCCTCTTCGTTAATGTAATCAACGCGGCAAAAAAGTATGTTGTGGCGAACACATTGGAGCCTAGTTTCTATAGGGCGAACTAATAGAAATTTGAGATTAGCCGAGCTTTGCAAAAGCTTTTTGAAAGTATCCCCATGACAATTGCGTCAACTTTAGTTTTTTAAGTTGAGGTCTGGTGATTTCCAAATTCGCTATTTGGTCGATAGTGTAAAATTTTTACAAACTGATTTAATAAAAGGAGATGAAATGAGCGAAGTCATTAAATTATTAAAAGCAGCCGGTATTAATCACATTTTCCATTCAACTCGCGCGATCTATCTTGGCGATATTGCTGATGCTGGCGTTCTCTCATGTTCTGCATTACTCAAGCGGCAAACAGCAGGGTCGAAAAAGGATATAGCTTACGGTGGTGGTAACTACGTTTACTTCAGATATATACAGGCGAAATGCGCTACACAATTTTCGGCGTTTGGAACACGCTCTTCATTGGATGGAAATGTCCATTTCGTTATGCCTGTTGAAAAATTGCAAGATTATTCCTGGTTTATTAGCAGCGTTGATATGAATGGAAAAGTGCCGAAGAGTATTAGCGATAGTCAGATCGACATGCCGGAAGATAAAAAGATAACGGTAGTAAAAACGCTTCAGCGATACGCTAACGATAAAAATGGCGAAATTGGTGTGCATGAATGTGTTCAGCTAAATGATATATCGCACATTGTTATTTCCAAGGAAAATTACGAAACACATAAAAAGAATTATCTGTCGTTACTAAACTCTATTAACCAGATGAAAGACGCCGGCAACGGTGCTGACAGAGTCAAAGTAATTATTGGATCATCTAGCGAAATTGCCGCTGTGCGAATCGCGAACGCGCACAGTATTATTCAATAGATAATTTATCGCACCGTAACTATATATAACAAAACAATCACTATTAATACGCAGGCTGAATGCGTCCATGTCGTTCAGGAGAAATTTTAATGCGTCCTCTCAGATATTCAATAAATCTCACTTTGGACGGTTGCTGCGATCATCGTGTAATTACAACTACTGCGGATGAAGAATTGCATCAGCATGCAGTCGAAAATCTCAATCGAGCCGATGCCCTCCTTTTTGGTCGTGTTACGTATGAAATGATGGAGTCCGCATTTCGGCCTTCACAGACAAAAGAGGGATCTGATTCAATAGATCCTTTCGCTCATACAATCAATGCAGTAAAAAAATATGTGGTGTCGAGCACGCTGGAACGCGTTGATTGGAATGCGGAACTTGTGCGAGGGGATTTGAAAATAGCGATTGAAAAGCTGAAGCAAGAATCGGGTAAGGGATTGCTTGTTGGAGGCATCAAGCTCCCGTTTGCATTGGCAGAAATGGGATTGATTGATGAATATGAGTTTGTGGTTCACCCTAAAATAGCGGGGCACGGGCCGACGTTGTTCGCGGGCTTATCGAAACACGTAGATTTAAAACTCATAAGTAAGTTGGAGTTAGGCTCTGGAGCTATAGCAATGCGTTATGAACCGAGGAGGTAACCATTGTTAATTGGAGGGTAATTAGGATCATATTAGAATGGCGCTTATTAAGTCTAAAGTACCGTTCACCCTGAGCTTGTCGAAGGGTTTTTGCACTAGATCCTTCGACAAGCTCAGGACGCACGGAATATAAACTTTGTTTGGTATAAAAGCTTAAGTGAGTACTATTCGGTTCAGATTAAAATTATTCGTCTATTAAATAAATTGAAATTTAAGTCGCGCAAGTATTGCGTAATAAACGTTTTAAATATTTCAGTCACGGTTTTAGTCGTACCCCCCATCGGCTTTCTGCGACATATTAATTTCTAAAACAAAACTGTCGGAGGCGCTTAGCCGCTGAACCCGGCTTTATGGGAAGTTAAAAAATGAGTACTACTGTTAAATTTATAATTCTGTACCTAATTCCAATCTCGACTTTTGCAGCTTCCTTCGGCATCTACCTACACTCATATGGTAAAAACCCAGAAGACACGTACGTTAATATCGGGTTCTTTTTTGTTATCTGTGCCTTTGTTGTTTCATCTGCGTTAGCTTTCAATCTAATTCATCAACTCCTAACGAATCAAGGTAGTTACGTAAGTGTAGCATTTGCATTAATCCCATGGATTGTATCCATAATAGTTACCATCTTATACAGAGTAGTTTTCTTTGGCTTATTTAATCCATAAGATCAAAAATAAAATGAATGTTATCGTCATAAAATACTTGGTCCATGCGTCATCTACTAGGCGAGCTATTCATTATTTAGTTCACGAGATTTTATAAATTTATAACAATCGACTGTATTGTCGATCACTAAATTTTACGTGTTACGCTACATTTTGTATTTCAAAATCTTAATGAATTTACGCACACGCGCAGCTGTAGTGAGTTTTTAGTATTCTATTTTTCATTAAATTTCTGTAAAAATATTTAACAGAATTATCTCGCGTCGCATGGAGTTCAATATGTCGGATGAATTTAATCTCGCTCGTTTTCTTAATGCTCAGGAAACTTCCTATGCCACTGCTTTAAGCGAACTGCGTGCGGGGAAAAAACGTTCGCATTGGATTTGGTATGTGTTTCCGCAAATTAAGGGTTTGGGAAGCAGTAGTAATTCCGAGTTCTACGGTTTGGTTGGTTTGGCCGAGGCTCGCGCCTATTTGAATCATCCGCTTTTGGGTCAACGGCTTAAGGAAGCTGTAGCGATTTTGCTTGCTCATCGCTCGCAGAATGTAACCTCGATATTAGGTGAAATTGATGCGTTAAAATTTAAATCCTGTCTTACGTTGTTCTCGCTTGCTGATCCTTCCGAACGAATATTTACTGATGCGCTCGAATATTTTTTCGCTGGTAAACGTGATATGCGAACTATTGAGCTGCTAAAGGCGCACGGCGAGATTTAAAAAAATTTAATTTTTGAGATAACCGCTGACCATTGTATTGAAAGCCTTATGCGAAATAGCATACATACACTCTATTTATTAAATTAATGCCACAACTTTTCATGCCGATCCCGAACAACAATTCGCGTCCATCATGAAAGTAAAGCAGAAGATATTAGCTCGGCCCCTTACCCAAACTGGACTGCGGTTGGCGTAACCTGGCTCGCGGGCTTTGATTTTGAAATAAAAGTTATCGCTCGTATTTCTCAGTAACTCATCAGATTATTGTTGAGATTAACTACTCAGGCATCCAACTTGCTTAGCCATTGCATTGGTTGAAAAATTTCTATTCTCTCAAAGCAATACTGCAAGCATAAAAAAAGGGGCCTTTCAGCCCCTTAAAATTTGAATGCTTACGGTAATTATCTACTGCAACGCATTTCGTATTTACAAATTATTAATTACAACCTACTCGTGTTGTGGAGATAACAATATCATCGAACCACAAATCGCTAGGGTTGGTCGAACCGAAACCTCTCCAACCTAACTCAACGTAGTTCAAATCACTTGATGTAAGCGCAGCACCGCCCTGCTTCCAATCGCTAAGGCTAGCCACGGTAAACGACGCTTTGTCATCAACCCAACCATAAAGTTTGTTGTTAGCCACATCCAGACCAAACTCTACGCAAGTCCACCTACCGGCTGGAACATACACGCTTGAATCTCCTGAGCTTGTTGTATTCGGTGTATCGCCAGGCTTCGGTTGGAAAGCGCCGATGCGAGTGCCCTCTACCAGGCCATAACGCTGCTCATTAGCATTGTTATCCTTCGCCGTTACCGTACCCATAAATGCGCCGTGGTTGCCAGAGTTTTGCGAACCGGTATTACCCAACTGAATAGGGCTATACATCCATGCACGGATATAGGCTTGGCTGATGCCTGATGGTAGCTTTTTCATCAACCAAACGGGTGATGATGCGCTCGCATCGGTTTTTACGTGCAGAGATTTACTGCCATTGAAAGCTCTGGTGTTATCCACCAATGCGTAAGCTTGTGAGCCGATTGAATTTTGAATCGATGAATTAGTAATGATCGACTCCCAATTTGACGGTGCAGTGTTAACGACTCCCAACTCAAAGTCTTCACTGACGATAGCGCCAGTGTTAGATGTGCTTGAGCTGCTTGATGAGCTGACACTGCTAGTCGAACTTGCGCTTGAGCTGGTATTGCTGGACTCAATTAATTGCATGGTGCCGAACACACTGGCGTCTTGATAACCCAGGTTATTTATATGCCCTTGTGTATCTACTGATCCCATCATGCTTTCACGTTGTGAACTGCCGTCGTTATCGATATATGCAGCTGAGAAGCCCATGAG
>Ga0247739_10000223_pt1 | contig 19474 bp, 18 predicted proteins | sample UWRJL058202B2_FD_180943 | JGI IMG/M metagenome (GOLD analysis project Ga0247739, IMG submission 180943) | Plant litter microbial communities from Arlington Agricultural Research Station in Wisconsin, United States - UWRJ-L058-202B-2 | ecosystem: Environmental > Terrestrial > Plant litter >...
CGCTCTTTGTTTCTGCTCTTTTGCAAGTCTTCCTTCGATCGCTTTCAAAAGCTCTATTTCATCAAAAGGTTTGGTAAGGTAATCATCAGCACCCATTTCCATACCTTTTCTAAAATCGATGCGCTCCGCTTTTGCTGTCAGGAAGATGAAAGGAATAGAGTCAGTCTCTACGTTTTTTCCAAGCATGTAGAGCACACCGTAACCGTCAAGCTCGGGCATCATGATATCGCAAAGTATCAGATCGGGCCTTTGCTGAAACGCGAGTTCGATTCCTCTTTTCCCATTATTGGCTTGCGAGATAACATAACCCGAAAATTCAAGAATTTCAGCGGTGCTTTCTCTTATATCATCATTGTCCTCTATAATCAGGATTTTTTCGTTCATGGGTGTTTTTCAAATTGAAGCGTGAATGAAGTACCCTGATTTACGTTGCTTGTAAACTTAACCTGTCCATTCATCAGCTGGACATATCGGCTGACAATGTTAAGGCCCAAGCCCGTTCCCGGAATAGTCCCGGTGTTATGAGCCCTGAAAAAAGCTTCAAACAAATGTGTCTGATCTTCCTTTGGTATACCAATACCATTATCCTGAACACAAATTGTCACCAGGGACGGCGTAATTTCCGTATTGAATTCAATGAATGTATTCTCGCCGGAATATTTGATTGCGTTACTGATCAGGTTCACAATTGCATTTCTCAATAGGGATTGATCCAGGTATACCGTGGCTGAGGTGCCGGTGTGCTGGTAAATTATCTGCTGATTTTGTTTTGCGATCAGCTGCATATCTTCAGTGATTTCTTCGGAGAATTTTACGATGTCAAATTCTGTTAAAACAGGTTTAAATTCTCCTGCTTCAAGCCTTTCCAACGAAAGAAAATCATTGAGGACCCCGGTAAGGTGTGTAACCAAAACCTTGATTTTGGCGGTGTGCCTGGAAATATTGGGGCTTACTGAATCTCCGGCGTATTTTTCAATTAAAATAGAAGAAAGCTGGATCGCGCTCAATGGCGTACGAAATTCATGTGAAGCCATCGATACAAAACGGCTTTTCAGCTGACCGAGCTCCATTTCTTTTTCCAGTAACCGGCTTACCTTTTCTTTGGCTTCGCCCAGCGCCGTTACGGTTTCGTTCAGTAAACGGGTGCGCTCTTGCACCTGCTCTTCTAAATGAAGGGCATAGTCCTTTAATTGTTCTTCGGCTTGTTTTTCGCGGCTTAGATCATGGATAAATCCCGTGTAGATTTTACGTCCTGAAAACTGCACCTCACTAATGCCCAGACGGAATGGAAAAACTGTTCCCGATTTTCTCAGACCTGATACTTCTCTACCAATTCCGATAATGGATTTTTTTGCCGTCTGATGATAATTATAAAGATAATCGTCATGCTGATCGCGGTCGGGGGAGGGCATTAACATGGATATATTTTGTCCGATTACCTCGCTTTGATCATATTCAAACAACTGACAGCCGGAAGGGTTAATCGTTTCAATAGTTCCTTTACAGTCAATGGTAATAATCCCATCGATTGCATTGTCGATGATCGCTTTTAATAAGGCTGAATTTTCCATGAAATTTGCGCAAACCTGAGCGATTGATGTCCTGCAAGTTACAGAACTTTATCAGGTAATTCCTTATTTACCTCATTCTCCGCGAATTGATCCTAACTCTGGCCATAAATTCTTCCAATCCATCCGAGTGATTTTTTGAAGCTGCGATCTTGCTGTTGCCTGATTTAACAACTAGCTGTCTAAGAAAATAATGGATATAATAAGTCATGATTTTTTGGTTAAACGATGATTTTATTTTTTTTCCGTATCTGCCCAATCACGTGGGGTATCACTGGCCTGGATCGACATTGCGTTTAAAACTTCATCCAGTTTTGTTTTCACATTGCAAATAATGCGGCTGTAATCAATGATTTCATCTTCAAGATAGTCTTCCGCTTTTTGTTGTATTCTTTTTCTGGTCTGCGCCCCCTTGTCAGGAGCAAACAATAGTCCTATTGCAAGACCTGCCGAGCTGGCCAATAGCAGGCTGTATAATTCTTTTCCTATTTTCATAATGAATGGCTTTAAGATTATTTCGGAGTATAAATTGGTAACTATTATGTTTAAACGTAAAACTGGTTATAGTCAATCTCGATCTTAATTATTTACACCGCAAACATAAAGTTGCAATAGTTTGAGGCAAGATGTTACATCTGAAATTTAAGAAGTTGCACTTTTCACATGTTTTCCAAAGTATTCCATCTTCTCTGACTTTGATGCATGTAAGTAGATGGCGATAGGCCTGTTACTTTCTTAAACTGGTTCGAAAGATGAGAGACACTGCTGTAATGTAGTTTGTATGAAATTTCTGTCAGATTCAGTTCTTTGTATTGAAGCAGCTCCTTGACTCTTTCTATTTTATGGTTAATTATAAAATGCTGTATATCAATTCCTTTTTCCTGTGAAAAGAGATTGGACAAATAGGTATAATCATAACCAACTTTGTTGCTGATGTAGTCTGAATAATTAGTTCTTTTCGGAGAATGGCTTTAAACCGGGAGATTCGCTTCCAAATGAGATGGAAATTTCCCAGAAGTTGAATGTAAGCCGTAACGTCGTGAGGGAAGCATTAAGCAGATTGCGTATGCTTGGAATGGTTGAGACCCGTCCACGCAGAGGGATGATCATGGCCCAGCCCGACTTATTAGCCGGAATAGAGAAGGTTCTCAGTCCTACTTTATTAAGTCAGGATAATCTGAAAGATGTTTTTGAGCTTCGCCTGATTTTGGAGATGGGAATTTCAGAATTCCTTTTTGCCCGTAAAACGGATAAAGATCTGGAAGAGCTAGAAGCTATTGTTGCAAATCAGAAAGATCCGGTTGTCGTTTCCAAAGAGGAGGAAGTGGCCTTTCATGGGAAACTGTATGAAATGACAGGAAATGATACTTTCAAGCGTTTTCAGAATTTGCTTATGCCTGTTTTTGCGCATGTGTTTACAGAATATTATGACAAGGGAATTTATAAAGATATTTCCAATCCTATAACACATTACGATTTGCTGATGCATTTAAAACAAGGTACTCAGGATGAACTCCGCAAGGCAATGTACAAACACCTGGAAGTGTACTTTGATACGATTACAGAGAGATAGAGTTAAACGTAACATGTATGATTGCTAAAACAGATCGACACTTATTCAGTTTTATATGCTGCCAAATAAAATTAATGTTAAGTCAAATAGCTCCGAAAATAGGCTTGGTTCGGCATAATTTTAAAAGGCAGGCGTCTGATCATTTAGCTGAATGTAGAAATCCCGCTTTGTAAGCCCTGTCCAGTCTTTTAATAAAATACCCGTGATCAGGGCCGTAAAGCGAAGGAATGAACTTTGTTTTGCCAGATAGCCCGCCGCTCCCAGTTTGCGGGCTATGTCCACAGAACGGTTGCTTGTATAGTTTGAAAGGAAAAAGACCGGAGGTAATGGAGCAAATAAGGCCTGTATCTGGATTAAACATTCAAAGCCATTTTTTTTCGGCATATTAATATCAAGAAATATAATGCTGGGCCCTAATGGAAACAGCTCAGCAAGCGCCTGTACCAGCGCATGACAATCTTTAAATATGCATAGTTCATAATGGGTATTTTCGATAGCCTCCTGAAACAGGATAATATCGTCCTCGTCGTCTTCCACTAGAAAAATCATAGGAAGTTTATGGGCTAAATCGGACTTATTGATCATGATTACTGGATATTAAAAAAGTTTGCTCAATAGCATAATAGCGGTAGTTAAATCCATATCGCCTTTTAAAAACCACTTTGGTCTTTATAAATATACTTTGACTGTTAAAAAAGATCCCATAGCAAACAAAGCCCCAAGCAGGGTATAAGTCCAGTTATTCTTCCCAAGCTGCTTGCTATTAGGAAAGAAGATCCGGTATAACCCAAGAATCAGAGATAGCCATCCGATCATCGTAATTAATAATGTCCAGTCCATAGCCCAGCTGTTATGGGCACGTATTAATGCAAGTCCACCAATGAAAAAAAGCAAGCCATTGAGATAAACAACAGTTGCTTCAACTTTGGTCCAGATTTGAAAGTTTATGAACTCGGATAATGACATGACCATTAGGGTAGGTCCGATCAGTCCGGCTATATTATTTGAGGTTTCCATCTAATTGCCTTTTTACTTGATTTTCCTTCTGATCCTGCTTCCCTTTTCAGTCGCAAACAAAAGTCCTATGATTACACCGGCAGTTGCAGCAAAAACTACATTCAAAATTATTTTTTCAATGCTCATCATGATCTTTTTTTTACTTAAATCCGGAATCAATTAAAAAGCTTATACTGATAAAACCGGTTTCAGTCTGCAAACGGATAACCCGGGATAGCGGCCAGTTTTCTTTCATCGTCAGCAATAGCGCTTTTCAAAGATTCAATGTCTTTGGACAAGCTTTCAAGGTTGTCAGCTGCCTTTCTTGCTTTTTTTGCATCACGTTGTGCGTCTCCGGCTGCATTACTTGCTTTACGGGCTTTCTTCTTGTCCAGTGCATCAGTTGTCAGCCTATCAGCTGCTGTACCGTTATCGTCTGCCGACACCTGTGCCTGTTGAGCTGTTTTGTCCACAAGTTGAGTTATGGCAGTCATTTCGTTTTCAAGCCTGGCCAGTTTGATCTTGCGTTCGTTCAGGTCCTTACTTATCCGGATTGCCTGCTTTTGCAACTTTAAGGTGCTTATTGAATCTTTTGACACCACTTGTGCTGATACTTGCATAGACATCAAAAGACCGAGCGCGGCCATTACAAATCTGTTTTTCATCTTCGTATTATTTATAGTTTTTTTCAGGTCTGATGCACTTCAAATAAGGTGAGCCTGACTACGGATCAAATTTCGGTAAGTCTTATTCCCTGTATAATGACGAACATCACACTTTAACCTGATCCCGGGCACTTCACGTCGTCCTTCTCCAACAGACCTTTACCCTATATTAAATTAATTTTTATGTCAACTCTTACAGAATCAATTAACTTGAAGCGCGATGGTTTCAGAACAGAACATGATAGCATGGGTGATGTTCAGGTCCCGGCAGGTAGATATTGGGGTGCACAAACAGAGCGCTCGCGAAATAATTTTAAGATTGGACCTGTTGCCTCCATGCCACACGAAATTATTATAGCCTTTGCTTACCTGAAAAAGGCTGCGGCGTATGCCAATACCGAGCTGGGTGTTTTAACCGCAGAAAAAAGAGACCTGATCGCCGGCGTTTGTGACCAGATACTGGCTGGTGAGCTAGGCAGCGAATTTCCACTGGTAATCTGGCAGACTGGTTCGGGTACGCAGTCAAATATGAACGTCAACGAAGTGATTGCTAACCGAGCGCACGTACTGGCAGGTAACGAGCTCGGTGAAGGAAAAACCTTTATTCACCCCAATGATGACGTCAATAAATCACAATCTTCCAACGATACTTTTCCCACTGCTATGAGCATTGCGGCGTACAAAATGGTGGTAGAAGTAACCATACCGGGCGTTGAAAAGCTGCGTGACACGCTCCGGGAAAAATCGCTGGCATTCAAAGATGTGGTCAAGATTGGTCGCACGCATTTGATGGACGCCACTCCGCTGACACTTGGTCAGGAAATATCGGGCTATGTCTCCCAGCTTGACCATGGCCTGAAAGCATTGAGAAATACGCTGGACCATCTAAGTGAATTGGCATTGGGTGGAACGGCCGTAGGAACAGGTATGAATGCTCCCAGTGGTTATGATGTGGTAGTAGCCGGTCACATTGCTCAGATGACGGGCTTGCCTTTCAGAACTGCAGATAATAAATTCGAAGCGCTGGCTGCCCATGACGCAATGGTGGAAAGCCATGGTGCTTTGAAGCAGATCGCAGTGTCGCTGATGAAAATTGCCAATGATATCCGCATGTTGGCATCCGGGCCAAGGACCGGGATCGGGGAACTGCACCTGCCAGAAAACGAACCGGGCTCATCCATTATGCCGGGTAAAGTTAACCCTACCCAAAATGAAGCAGTTACGATGGTAGCTGCGCAGGTGATGGGTAATGATGTAGCAATTTCGGTGGGAGGAGCAAGCGGGCAATTTCAGCTTAACGTCTTCAAACCCGTTATAGCGGTCAACTTTCTGCAGTCGGCACGGTTAATCGGTGATGCCTGCGTTTCCTTTAATGAGCACTGTGCAGCTGGGATTGAGCCTAATTATGAAGGAATTAAGAAACATCTTGAAAATTCATTGATGCTGGTAACTGCTTTAAATCCGCATATCGGTTACGACAATTCAGCTAAAATAGCAAAAAAGGCATTGAAAGAAAATACTTCGTTACGTCAGGCAGCGGTTGAACTGAGCCTTCTAACAAGTGAGCAGTTTGACCAATGGGTCCGGCCACAGGATATGATTGGTCCGCAGCATAATTAAAAGGTATATCATCGGAACTTGTATTAAAATCAGGACTTTGCCTCAAAGCTGAGTCCTGAGTTTTAACTGCTTTCTGCCTGCCAGTGATCCAGGTTTCTGATTGTTTGCTCTGTAACTTGCTGTAATTCGCTGGCATCATCATAGAACCATTCTTGCCAATTACTTCACCAGTTTTATATTCAAATAACTTACAGCAAGCCGGATGAATGTTTTAGATAATACCTTTTTCATCAGTTATTGACCATTCGATCAATGTCATTATCAATAGTAGTTTTTAAAATGGCAGTATTTTCCATGAATTGCACTTGGACTCGGCCAGCGATGTAATGTAATATACGTAAAGTATAGCTGATTTAGTGATGAGCGTCACTATTTGAATTGATCTGTAACAATATGCAGTATCTATTTACAGCGCAACTTTGTAGCAATCAATAGGGATATTACTCACGTTAACCTTACCATAACTGCAGCATCGCATGTATAAATTTACCATGATCAGTTTCTGGATTTGCTGTGGCATGCTGCCTGCCAATGGCCAGTCCATGTTAAAAGATTCGGCAAAAGTGAAAATCACCATTAAAGGATTGTTTCAGTCGCGGTACTCATTCAGCGCCCACAAGAATATTGATGTCACCGGTCTCCACCATATTGATGGCAAAGCCGCTGATAATGATTTTGATATTAAAAGGGCAAGGCTGCAATTCACGTCAGAAATTTCTGATCGTACTGCTGTGGTGCTGCTGCTGAACCTGGCTGATTTCAAATCTGATCCCAAAAATAAAGTGCTTGAAAACGCGTATATAACCTATCGTTTGAACCCTTTTGTGAATTTGAAAACGGGACAGTTCAGGCCGGCTTTTGGATTGGAGGACATGTATCCGGTCGATGTAATCAAATCACTCGATTATTCCAATCAATATACAGCCTTTGGTAATAATGGATGGCAGAGTTTCCAGATCGGGGCAAGTGTTTATGGCGCAGTGCAGGGTAAAATACCTGTGAAGTATGAAGTATCCGTTGTGAATGGAAATAACCGTAATCAGATCATGGACAGTGATAATGGTAAACATTTTCTTTCCCGGATCGAGCTGCTGCTTGAAAAAAAAATGAACGTTAAGCTTGGGATCAATACAGGTATGGGACTTGTTTTTGATAAAAAAGTTTACGCGACTGGCATTGATTTGTCTACGATCATACCGCTTGCAGGTAAATGGTCTATGCTTCTTGAAACAGAAATTAAACAGGGCAACAATCATGTACTTTTTGCATCATTGGATTCGGCCAGCCGCCACGGAAATGTATCAGCTTACCAGATGCGCGGTATCTATATACTCCCTAATCTTCGGTATGCCATTAATTATCACCGGTTAAGTTCACTGGAATTCTCCTGCCGTTATGAGAACTTCAACAAGGATTTTAAAAATCATGAAAATGATAGCAAATCCAGCGGCAATGCAAGAGCTACCTGGACTCCGATGATCAGTGCGGAGTTTTTGAAAACCTACAATGCAAGGATACAGATTGGTGCCAATATCGATTTTTACAAAAAGAATATTGCTGCCACCACCCAGTATAACAACTCACTTTTTATTGTGCAGATCCAATCCAGACTATAAATCAATACATGATATGATAACTGATATACCAAATACAAAAAAACTGGCTTCCAGGCCGGCGGAATTGCCTGAGCTGCCCAAAAAAGAAATTCAACTTACAGCGCTGCTCATTACTGTCGCAGTAGGCCTGATTATTTGGTTCGTGCCTGCACCTCAGGGAGTAAAACCAGAAGCCTGGCATTTATTTGCTATTTTTCTGGCGACTATTATTGGTATCATCCTGAAAGCGGCCAGTATGGGAACACTTTGTATGATCGCTATTGCCCTTGTAGCACTAACGGGCGTGCTGGCACCGGGAGATCCGGGCAAATCGATCACACTGGCTTTAAGAAGTTTTGGTGACAAAGTGATCTGGCTGATCGGGATCAGTTTCTTTATTGCCCGTGGTTTTATAAAAACAGGGTTGGGCAGCAGAATTGCATACATTTTTATAAAACTCTTTGGTAAAAGTTCGCTGGGTCTTGCTTACAGTCTGGGTGCGGCAGATTTTATACTTGCACCGGCTATACCCAGTAACACGGCCAGGGGCGGAGGTATCATTTATCCGATTATGAAATCGATGGCAATGAACCTTGGCTCGATGCCTGATAAAGAAGAAACGCACCGCAAGGTAGGAGCTTATCTGACGCTAAACAGTTATTACATGAACCTGATCACTTCGGCCATGTTTCTGACAGGGACAGCAAGTAACCCGATGTGCCAGAAATTTGCTGCTGATTTGGGTATACACATCAGCTGGATGTCCTGGTTCTGGGCGGCGATCGTGCCGGGTCTGGCTTCGATGATCATTATTCCATACCTGCTTTACAAAATATTTCCCCCCGAACTTAAAAAAACGACGGATGCCCCTGCTATGGCTGCGGAGAAGCTTAAAGAAATGGGTAAGGTGACAAAAAACGAGTGGTTGATGCTGATGGCATTTTTAATTCTGCTGGTTCTTTGGGTCACCGGAGATTTTTTCAAGATCGACGCTACAACAACGGCTTTTATTGGCCTTTCAATTCTACTTCTTAGTCAGGTATTGACCTGGGAGGATGTCAAAGCAGAAAAAGGAGCATGGGACACAATCGTTTGGTTTGCAACTTTGGTAATGATGGCAGGTTCTTTAAATGAGCTGGGTTTTATTCCCTGGTTTGGCCATCTGGTACAGGTGCAGTTACTTGGTTTTACCTGGACGCTGGCTTTTCCGGCCATCATTCTGGTTTACTTTTTAAGCCATTACCTATTTGCCAGTGCTACCGCACATGTAGCGGCCATGTACGCGGCGCTGTTATCGGTGGGGATCGCAATGGGTGTTCCGCCGCTTCTTCTGGCTTTAATGCTGGGTTTTACAGGCTCGCTTTTTGGCACCATTACCCATTATGCACATGGAACAGCGCCTGTATTCTTTGGCAGCAAATATGTGGACATCAAACAATGGTGGACTACCGGCCTGATCATAGGAATTTGCCTGCTTCTTATCTGGATGGGACTTGGCGGATTGTGGTGGAAAGTAACAGGTGTTTATTAATCCCAAAATCAAAGTAATGACTATAAGCATTTTAAAAAGTACATTATCAAGAAAGAACCTGATGGCTCTGACTGGTCTGTTTCTTTGTTTTTTTCTGGTTATTCACCTGGCAGGCAATCTCCAGCTATTATTGCCAAAGGACAGGGCAGCTGAAAGTTTCAATAGTTATTCTGCGCTGCTTTCAGGAAATATATTCATCAAGATCATTTCTTATGTGTTGTATTTCTCGCTGATCGCACATGCGGTGGATGCACTTTTCATTACGATAAAAAACAGAAGAACAACATCTAAGTACGCTTTTGACCAACGTAAACATTCCAGTAAATGGTATGCACGTAACATGGGTGTTCTGGGCAGTATATTACTGCTTTTTCTGGTAATCCATTTTAAAGATTTCTGGTATGTATATAAGTTTGGTGCGATTCCCTACAATCAGGAGGGCCAAAAGGATTTGTACCGAATTGTCGTAGGCGTATTTCAATCTGGTTGGTATGTAGGTTTTTATGTGTTGTCGATGTTTGCTTTGGGATTCCATCTGTTGCATGGTTTCAAAAGTGCAGTAAGAACACTGGGACTTTATCATCCGGTTTATGCAGGTTATGTCCGGATTTTTGGAAAGATATACAGCTACGCCATTACCGCCGGATTTTGTATCATTCCTGTTTACATTTATTTTACCCAGTTTATAAAATGATATTGGACGCCAAAATTCCACAGGGACCGCTTGAAAAGAAGTGGAGCTCATATAAAGATCACGCAAAACTTGTCAATCCTGCTAATCGTAAAAAGCTTCGAATCATCGTGGTAGGGACCGGACTTGCCGGCTCATCAGCAGCTGCAAGCCTGGCTGAACTGGGTTATTCTGTGGATTCTTTTTGTTTTCAGGATTCTGCCAGAAGGGCGCATTCGGTTGCTGCACAGGGTGGGGTGAATGCAGCAAAAAATTATCAGAATGACGGAGATTCTGTTTACAGGATGTTTTATGATACGTTGAAAGGGGGTGATTTTCGCTCGCGCGAAGCAAATGTTTACCGTCTGGCCGAGTGCTCAATGAACCTGATTGATCAGGCAGTTGCTCAGGGCGTACCTTTTGCAAGGGAGTATGGAGGATATTTAAGCAACCGTTCCTTTGGCGGCGTACAGGTCAGCAGGACTTTTTATGCCCGTGGCCAAACTGGTCAACAATTGCTATTAGGTGCTTATCAATCGCTGATGCGCCAGGTGGGTTCCGGGAAAGTAACTTTACATACCCGTCACGAAATGCTGGATCTGGTTGTGATCGAAGGGAAAGCAAAAGGCATTATTGTCAGAAATCTGGATACGGGAGTCATCGAACGTTATGCGGCTGACGCTGTGGTAATCGCAAGCGGTGGATTTGGCAAGATTTACTATTTGTCTACCCTGGCAATGGGCTGCAACGGGTCTGCGATCTGGCGGGCACACAAACGTGGCGCGTTAATGGCTGCTCCAAGCTGGACGCAGGTACATCCAACCTGTCTTCCGCAGGCCGGCGACTACCAGTCAAAACTGACGCTGATGTCCGAATCTCTGCGTAATGACGGGCGGATTTGGGTACCGGCCAAAGAGCAGGAAGACAGGGCTCCCAATGATATTCCGGAAACGGAACGGGATTATTATCTGGAAAGAAGATATCCGTCATTTGGCAATCTGGCCCCGCGGGATATTTCCTCTAGGGCGGCTAAAGAAAGGATCGATGCAGGCTTTGGCGTAGGGCCACTCAAAAATGCAGTCTACCTGGATTTTTCCAAGGCAATCAAAGAACAGGGAATAGATAAAGTCAAGGAAAAATACGGGAACCTGTTTTCCATGTACAAAAAAATCACCGATGACGATGCATTTAGTTCGCCTATGAAAATCTCGCCCGCTGCCCACTTTTCGATGGGCGGGTTGTGGGTGGATTACGAGCTGATGAGCACGATTCCGGGCCTATTTGCAATTGGAGAAGCGAACTTTGCAGACCACGGTGCCAACCGTTTAGGCGCCAATTCATTACTACAGGCTTGTGTAGATGGTTATTTCGTTCTTCCATATACATTAGCCAATTATCTTTCGACCGAGCTGAAAACTCAGAAAATACAAATAACACATCCTGAGTTTGAGAAAGCTGAGGCGCAGGTAAAAGCACAGCTGGAACGATTTATTAGCATTAAAGGAACAAAAACAGCTGATTATTTTCATAAACAGCTTGGCAAACTTCTTTATGACAAATGTGGGCTTTCCAGATCAGCAGCCGGGCTTAATGAGGCGATTGAAGGTATCAGGCTTCTTTCAGAGCAATTTTACAGAGAACTGATGATTCCTGGCAGTGCTGCAGAAATTAATTCGGAACTTGAAAAAGCGGGCAGGGTCGCTGATTATTTGGAATTCGCAAATTTAATGTGTCATGACGCGCTAAGCAGGGAGGAATCGTGCGGAGCCCATTTTAGGGAAGAATACCAGACAGAAGATGGAGAAGCTTTGCGCGACGATGAAAAATTCTGCTACGTTTCGGCATGGCAATGGCCAGGCAGTAATGCCGAGCCTATCCTTCACAAGGAACCTCTCATATTTGAGTTTATCAAATTATCGGTCAGAAGTTACAGCTAGAAATTAAATTCATGAAAATACATCTTAAAATATGGCGTCAGAAAGACGCTGAAAGCAAGGGAAGCCTGGTTGATTATGATCTGGATCATGTAGACACGCACATGTCCTTTCTGGAGATGATCGATACACTAAATGAAGAGTTGATCAGTAAAGGCCAGATGCCTATCGAATTTGATCATGACTGCCGGGAAGGGATTTGCGGCAGCTGCGGCATGATGGTGAACGGTCAGGCGCATGGGCCGGTAGCAGGCATTACGGTCTGCCAGCTGCACATGCGTGAATTTAAGGACGGATCAACCATTTATGTAGAACCTTTTCGCGCCAAGGCTTTTCCATTGAAACGTGATCTGAAAATTGACCGCTCTGCATTTGACCGGATTATTACAGCAGGCGGGTTTATTTCAGTAAGTACCGGACAGGCCGTGGAAGCGAACAATTTGCCTGTTACACACGAAACAGCAGAATCAGCTTTTGACTCGGCCGCCTGCATTGGTTGCGGTGCCTGCGTGGCTACCTGTAAAAATTCAAGTGCGGCGCTATTTACTTCGGCCAAGATTTCTCATCTCGCTAAACTTCCACAGGGGGAAAAGGAGGCAGCAAAAAGAGTTTTGACCATGGTTGCAGCAATGGATGCTGAAGACTTTGGCAGTTGTAGTAACACAGAGGCTTGCGAAGTTGAATGCCCCCAGGGAATTTCTGTTTTAAATATTGCAAGAATGAACTGGGAATATACCAAAGCTGTGCTGGGTAACGGGTAACTACATGCAATTTCAAGGATTCAATCCTATTATTCCACCTTGCAAAAAGAAGTCCATCATTTTCTTCAGAATAGAACTTTTGGCTTCTCTTCTAGGTCATAATCAAGTATGACAGATACTTTCTATAAACGGATCTATAGCTATTGATATTTTTTAGTTAGATAAGGGTAACCAAATGTAGACTTTCAGAATGACCCAAGTTTGATAAATACAATTTCCATGATTAAGAGAGTGAATGCCTGCCGAATATATAAAACCGGTGGTTAAAATGTACTGCATAAGAATCTTGTTATGAAATTATGATCGTTGAAACCAATGAAGATGGCTTCACCAATGTAACACAGCTTGTATAGAAGTTAGTAATAGATGATCTGCGTGTTTTTGCTCTTCTGAACCTGGAGGCAGCCCAAGTAAGCAATGAATCTGTCCAGCAAAACAAAATTCCCAAACACGGACCTGCGCCTCTCGCAGCCTTCTTGCATAAAGTTGGCCTTCGTCCCGTAACGGGTCAAACTCAGCCGTGAGCACCAGAGCGGGTGGCAAACCATGTAGATCTTTTCGATTAACGGGGCCAATATCCGGGTTATTCAGATCTTCATCAGGCGCATACATGCGAATCGCAAACTCGCTAAAAGCTTTGGTCTGAAAAAATCCAGAAGCATACTTCTGAAAAGATTCATAGCGTGCATTGTTTCTTGCATTATCGGTCGAAGGGCAATTAAGGACTTGCAACTTAATTCTGCTTTGGATGCCATCTATCCTGGCTTTTTGGCAAATGACTGCCGCCAGATTACCTCCGGCGCTCAATCCTTCAACGATAATTTTCGTGGTGTCACCTCCAAATTTTTGTCCATTGCCAGTAATCCACCGGAAGGCATTATAGGAATCATCAACAGCCGCCGGGAAAGGATGCTCCGGGGCAATCCGGTAATCCACAGCCACCACAATTGCTTTAAATAATTTTGCTTGCCGCCAGCATTCATACTGCATGAATGGGAGTAAAGGCGTTACGAAACCACCGGGGTGATAATATATAATGATGGGCAGATTGGTTTTATGAATAGGATTAAATACCTGGATTACAATGCTGTCAGCAGTAATTTTTAGCGTTATTTGATCTTCTTTTGGAAATGATTGTATGGGAACTCGCACGTCCCGGATTCGCTCAACTGAGGTTGTGTCTGAGCCTGGAAGATCGTGCAGGACTGTTTTCAAAGCGGTCGCCACACGTGGATCCAGCCGTCCCGTATTACATTGTTGAGCCTGCGCACCTCTGACACAGAGGCTAATTGCCAATATTAAAAATATGAGTTTTTTCATCTATCCGGTTTTTCTGTAAATGTGATGCATTCACAGATTATGCTGGTGGTAAAAACGCGACAAGTTTACCGCTCAAAGATGAATCTTGTAATCCAAAAAGAGTTTCAGGTGCATCATTTTCTGCTGCCAAATAGTCATTTGGCGTGACACCCGCCAGATCTCTGAAGTCCCTGGCAAGATGTTGATAGTCATAATAATTGCATTGCACAGCAATGCTAAACCAGTCCAGGCCTGGGCAGTTGTATTTCAGACTGAATGCTTTAGTCATCCTTGCTATCCGTGCAAAAAGTTTGGGGCTCAGACCTGTCCTTTCTTTAAACAAGCGTTCAAATTGTCTGGTGCTGAAGCAGCTGGATTCAGCGAGTGCGAGTACAGATGATTTTTCCGGGTGTATGATCAATTGATTGGTTACTTCATCGATAGGATGTGCATCACTGCTAATATTAGCAGTCATTTCCAGCAAGAACTTGTCTACAATTGCGATCATCTCGCCTGGTGAGCAGGCACTGCCAAGCCTTTCATTGACACGCATTATCTCTTTTGGTAATACATCTTCCGCATCAACAAATGTATTTGTCAGTTCAAAAAATGGCAGTTTTATCATGCGATAGAGCACTCCGGGTCTGAAATTGACAAGTAAGACACAAAACTCTGATCCACTCAGATGCCGGTTGGTACGCTCAGAGGACTGTCCAATAATTGCTGACCGTGGTCGTGTCAGGAAAGTATTTTTAGCCACATGTTCGACGCGTTCTGTGCCACGGGGAAAAAATGCAAGTGTTTGCTCTGGGCGGGGAGCATAAGGTTTAAAAGGAATGATACTGCCAGCTGGAAAAACAAAATGGCGCAGCTGATAACTCTGCACAAAAGGACGTAATTTCGGATCAGGCAGAAATTCATGACAAATCATAGTGAACTGACCTTAATGCAGTATCAAGTAACGAAAATGATAATTTTTTTGATGAAAGATAGTCAAAGCATCTGATTTTTTAAAATGGGATGAACTGAATGGAGCTTGTACAAATATGCTATTTCCTTAAAATTTCAATCTATTATGTAACCGTTACGGATGGTCGGAATAACCGGTGGTGGCTGTTGCAGAACTAGCAAGGTTTTTTCCGAAATTTGGAATTGCCTGAGTCACTTCATTGAAATTTGATAGATGAAGCTAAAAGCTGATTATAGACTCTGTAAAAACTTCGTTTAGGTGAGTTAAGGCCTCCATTGCCTTACTGTTTACTGGTTTTCTCTTAAATGCCTTGAGATACTTTTTAAGATTAAAGCAGGTAGCTGCCATTAGCATGACTTTGTGTGCCGCGGCCTTGCCCAAAACACTGATTTTACTTAATCCGTAATGATGTACTAGGCTTCCAAAACTGGTTCGACAGTACTCTGACGTACTCGTTTCATGCGTTTCCCCCGCCTGCTGAGCTGCCTTTCATAGGCTCTGTGATAATGATCATCATACGCAGTTGTATTTATTCTTTTAAACAGAGACTTAGGTGTGCAGTAATCTTTCAGAACACAGGGAATGCAATCCTTTTTTGAAGCCCGGTAGTTTTTTATAGGCTTTCCGTCTGAGGTTCGTTCAAAGCCCTTAAAAGGAATTGTCTTACCCATGGTACAGGTAAAAACATCTTCTTTTCTATCATAAGTAACCCATTCTCTTTCAGGTTTATACATACCAAAAACAGGTACCCAGCCGGTTGTATTTCTAAGCTCCAAAAACTCATAGTTATAACCATTTGAGTACCCGGCATCAGCCAGCAGGTCGGTCATACGAAGTTCATTCGCTTTAAGACGATTTTGAACTTTCACGGTCGTAGCCGGCAGATACTGACTATCTCTTCCGTCCGCAAAGTCCGCTTGTATATGGCTGATTATGCCCTGGGCAGTGTCAACTGCCATGCTGCAATGATAATTTAGTTTCCTGGCTTTGCCAGGTTTCACTGAAATACGGGCATCAGGATCATGAGGACTGTAATGCGTTTTATTACTGAACAGCTATGCTTTTTCATTGGAAGCACCAGTAGCTCCAACCGGATTTTTACGCAGTTTATCGTGAACATGTTTCACACGGTTCAAATGATGCTGCGGAGCGGTGATTAGCCCGACTAAGGAAGCTGTGGCAGCGGTTGTTTGATTTTGGTTTTCAGCATCTATGGCTTCAAAGTGCCTCTCAATGGACTGAAATGGCTTTTTTAGTTCCAGGCTATCCATTGAAGCATTTGCTTTTATCGGCGCCGAACGGTCCGCCGCGCTGTCCATGGCCTGGGTATGTCCACTGACCATGCCTTTATCCACACAAAGAGCAAATATGTTATTAAATAAGCCCTCGAACACAGCAGCCGGATATAACTGGCTGGTCCGGCTGATAGTCGAATGCCATGGTAACGGCTCATCAATATCGTATCCTAAAAAGTAAAGAATATCCATACGCATAGCGCAGTGTTCAATCAGCTTGCGATCAGATGAGATGTTTTCCAGATACCCTGTAAGCATAAGCTTAAAGAAAACCACAGGGTCTATGGATGGATTTCCAGTACTTCCGTAAAGATCTCTGGTATCTTTATATATGGAGTTTAAATCCAGCGATTCTCTCAGCCTTCGATAGAGATTATCCTTAGGCACCCGATCAGATAATTGAAAGCTGGTGAACAGTTTTTCCGCGGACGTCGCGCCGTATAAATTTTTCTTCCTTGCATGCCTGAAGTTACAAAAAATCAAGCTAGTTTGGAAAAAATTTGTGCTGTTTTTGTTGGAGTTCTGCAACAGCCACGGTGGTTAAAATGTAATATGGCCAACTTGTTATTTTGATTACTTGCGGTCTTTGAGGAAGCAAAATGGTACAGTTATGCAATTTGGGTGTACGTTATATTGTACTTAGCTCCTGATTGTCCGATCCGTCCTAAAAAGTGTTGACCGTTTTGTAGATAATCCTGTTTTTGATTGTCCAAAATGGGTTGCCAATAACTTTTTGTAGCGAATATTCTTCCATCTGCGTTTCAACTTACCATCTTTCTGATGAGCGTGTTCAGGAACAAGCATTTTACAACCGCGGCGGCCGGTTAGATGAGGACATTTGAAGTTGTAAGAAAATATCCTTTAAATCAATTCTAGCTATTCGCTAATCAGCTTTTTGACCTCTGAAAACGACCCATGCTCAAAACGCACGAGGTTCAGCCCCGGAGATAGTTGATCCAGACCGATTTTGTTCATGCCATGTTTCAGCTCATACACTTGCGCACCAATGACTTTCCCGGCTGCATCGGTAATTGTCAAAGTCCAGCTGCCGCTCTCTACCGCATACACATCCACAAATACTTTTCCGTTTGAAGGGTTCGGATAAAAACTCCCCACAACGGCCTGTTCCGCTGAATTGGCAATGGATATGATTCGGGAATAATCGAACGACCCATCCCGATCCACCATTTTCAACCGGTAGTAGTTGGAAGCCCCTGGCATTGGATCCGTGAAAGTGTAGGTATTAAGGATTTGACGCGGCTCCGCGGCAACACCCATGCCCCCTGCCCCAAAACCCTTCCAATCGTCTCAAACACCTTCGCATCGCCCGAACGCTGTATCTCAAACCGGTCGAAGTCCTTTTCATCGGCTGTAATCCATTTGAGCACATTATGGTTTTCAGCGGTTTTTTTCCCGGAAAAGGAAACCAGGGTGACGGGTAGTGGGGTTGAACAATCTGAGCCCGATGCGGCATCGCCGGTGATGGTCCAGCCTTTGGTCGTAATCAGATTGTTGTGGGCCGCCGAAGCGTTGGTGCCGTAGGATCTGCCCCCGGCGCCAAGTGACCGCCCATTGGGTGTGGAAGTGTTGGCGCTCCAGCCGTTCAACGTTGTGCTATAGTAATAGCAATCGAGGCCGCTGCCATTAAGCATATCGGTTAAATTTACCTCAGGATTCAGCGTCCAGGCTCCCAGGGACCGGTTGAACGAAGTGGCATTACTAAACATCAAAGACATACTGGTCACATTAGTGGTATTCCAGTTGCCAATAGGCTGATTGAAAGCACTTGCTTTATTGAACATGGATGCCATACTGGTCACATTAGTGGTATTCCAGTTGCCAATAGGCTGATTGAAAGCACTGGCACCAGAAAACATGCCGCGCATAGTCTCCACTTTTCCTGTATCCCATGTCCCGATAGGCTGATTAAAGGCAATCGCATTAGCAAACATCAAATACATCGTGGTAACTTTCTCTGTATGCCAATTGGCGATAGGCTGGTTGAAAGCACTTGCTTCGTAAAACATGCCGTACATATTCGTCACGTTTCCTGTATCCCATGTCCCGATAGGCTGATTAAAGGCAACCGCACTAATAAACATATATTGCATATCCGCCACATGCTCTGTATGCCAATTGGCGATAGGCTGGTTGAACGCACTTGCACCCCAAAACATGCCGTACATATTCGTCACCTTCGCCGTATTCCATGTGCCTATCGGTTGATTGAATGCACTCGCGTTTTGAAACATGCGAGACATACGGCTAACATTACCCGTGTCCCAGGAGCCAATGTTGGACGGCCCGTTCAGGATCGCACATCCACTGAACATATTGTCCAGGCTTGTAACTATATTAAGATTGGGAAGGTCGGTGGCGCTGATCTGTAGGTTGGAACAGCCAGAGAAGGCATCCTGCATAGACGTCCATGTCGTTGCTCCCCACTTGAGGATGCCGGTCAACCTGTCCTTATCAGCACCATAGTTGATAATAAACCTGTTGAAATTGGTCGGACTGATGCTCAGGTCAATAATAGCTCCCGCCGGCAGGCCCGTAATGGTAGCCGTGCTCCCCGTAAATGAACCGTAACCCGAAGCCGTGCCAGGAGACACCTCCTGCCAGGTATAATTCCCCGGCCCGGTGGTACCTACACCAAATGTAAGTTGTGTATCGCCCGATCCGCTCGTGGCCAGGTTCCATCGGGTAACAAAATACGGTGTCTCCGAGCAATCTGAGCCGGATGCTGCATCGCCGGTGATCGTCCAGCCTTTGGTCGTAACCAGATTGTTACGGGCGGACCCGGCGTTGGTGCCGAACGATCTGCCACCGGCGCCTAATGACCGCCCACCGAGTGTGGCAGAATTGGCGCTCCAGCCAATCAGTGTTGCACTGTAGTAATAGCAATCGAGGCCGCTGTTTAAAAACATATTTGTTAAATCCACCGTGGCATTTAGCACCCAGTCTCCAAGGTAATTGTTGAAGGAACTCGCACCGGAA
>Ga0247739_10000224_pt1 | contig 19451 bp, 16 predicted proteins | sample UWRJL058202B2_FD_180943 | JGI IMG/M metagenome (GOLD analysis project Ga0247739, IMG submission 180943) | Plant litter microbial communities from Arlington Agricultural Research Station in Wisconsin, United States - UWRJ-L058-202B-2 | ecosystem: Environmental > Terrestrial > Plant litter >...
GACGCCGTATTTTTCGATGCAAATGGTGACGGGTTTATGGATTTGTTTGTATGTAGTGGTGGTTATGCGACTTTCATGCCCGAAGATCCACTTTTGCAAAGCCGGTTGTATATCAATGATGGTAAAGGGAATTTCACCAAAAAAACAGATGCATTGCCAAAAATGCTGACAAGTACGAGTTGTGTCAGAATAGCAGATATAAACGGTGATGGAAAGCCGGATCTTTTTGTTGGTGGTCGTGTCATTCCCGGCCGTTATCCTGAAACACCAGAAAGTTATATTTTGATTAATGACGGAAAAGGGAAGTTTTCTAATCAAACTAAATCTTTGTCTACCGAAATTGAAAGGTTAGGAATGGTTACTGATGCCAGCTGGACAGATTTAAACGGAGATAAAAAACCAGATTTAATTATAGTTGGCGAATGGATGCCTGTAACCGTTTTCATCAATACAAATGGAAAACTGGTTAATAAAACAACTGATTATTTCACAAAACCATACGTGGGATGGTGGAATAAAATTCAGGTCGACGACTTCAATGAAGACGGCAAACCGGATTTGATTGTTGGCAATATCGGTTTGAATACACAGTGTAAAGCAAGTGATACAGAACCGGCAGAATTGATTTACAAAGATTTTGATGACAATGGTTCTGTCGATCCAATTATGAGTTTTTATATTCAGGGAAAAAGTTATCCATATATTACAAGAGATGAATTGCTGGACCAAATGAGTATCATGCGTACACGTTTCCAGGATTACAAGAGTTATGCGGATGCAAGTGTAAAGGAAATTTTTACTGCCGAGGAATTGGAAGGTGCCAAATCATTGAAAGCAAATTATTTTAAAACAGCTTACTTTGAAAGTAGCGCGAATGGAAAATTCTCTGAAAAAGTGCTGCCGTTGCAGGTTCAGGTTTCTCCGGTTTATACAATTACTTCTCTGGATTACGATCAGGATGGGAAAAAGGACTTATTATTATGTGGAAACGTAAGTAAAGCCCGGCTTAGATTTGGAAAATACGATGCAAATTATGGTGTTCTGTTAAAAGGAAACGGAAAGGGGAAATTCGATTACGTTCCTCAGCTCAAATCCGGTTTTACTTTAAAGGGTGATGTAAGGAGTGTTCTGCCTGTTGGTAACAAATTATTGTTTGGCATTAACCGGCAGGAAGTAAAAGCATATCAATTAAACCCAAAATGAAGATTAAAATATTAGTTGTTGTCACGTTTATCTGCATTCTTTTTGGATGTGAGAAAAAGAATGAAAAGTCACCAGAAATAAGTCCGGAAACGATAGGGAATATCACTTCACAAATGACCGATGTAATGGTGCATGATGTGACGAATCCGCCTCTAGGAGCACGTTTTTTTTCTTATGCTTGTCTTGCTGGTTATGAAGTAGTTGCATTGAATGATTCAGCAACTAAAAGTATGTTTGGGCTACTGAATAGTTTTCCGAAAATTGTAAGACCAGATAGTATTGAAACCTATTCTTATCAATTAAGTGCTGCATTAGCCATGTTGGAAACTGCAAAAAAAATGCAGCCGTCAGGAAAAGTATTGTTGCAAAAATACCAGGATCATTTGATTGATTCCTGTCGTGCTATTGGTTTTAATGATGAGATCATTGCAGGTTCAGGAAAATATGCTCTTGCAATCAGCAAGCAAATTTTGAAATATGCCAAAGGGGATAAATACAATTTAATCAGTAATTTCCCGAGATATGAGCCAAAAGAGGTGAAAGGAAGCTGGTATCCTACTCCTCCGGGGTATTTTCCTCCGGTAGAACCTTATTTTAATACTGTCCGGCCGTTTACGATGGATTCTGCTTCACAATTTAAACCAATTCCTCCTGTTGCTTTTTCAGAAGATAAAAATTCAGACTTTTTTAAACTCATGAAGCTGAATTATGATGATAAACCTGTTGTTGAACATCAAAAAATAGCGGCGTTTTGGGATTGCAATCCTTTTGCATTAGATAACAAAGGTCATTTGTTGGTAGGTATGAAAAAAATATCGCCGGGTTCTCACTGGATGGGAATTACAGATATTGCCTGTCGAAAAGCCAAAACAGATTTTGCCAAAACAATGCAAATTAATACTTCTGTGGCAATTGGAATGATGGACGGATTTATGGCTTGCTGGGACGAAAAATATAGAAGTAACCGGATTCGCCCTGAAACAGCTATTCGTAAATATATTGATCCAACCTGGAAACCTTTCCTTCAAACACCTCCGTTTCCCGAATATTTAAGCGGACATTCAGTCATATCATCAGCCGTTTCGGTTATTCTTACTCATTATTTAGGAGATCATTTTTCTTATGATGATACAGTTGAAGAGCGGTTTGGATTAAAATCCCGTCATTTCGAATCATTTGACGCAGCTGCAAAAGAAGCTGCTATTTCAAGATTTTATGGCGGAATTCATTTTAAAGATGCTATTGACGTAGGGTTTGAACAGGGGAAATTAGTTGGAAATTGGGTGGTCGGGAAGTTATCGGCTCCCGGAAATCAGCAAATTAGTATTAAGTAAAAACAAGCCGGTCTAATTCGTATAATTAGATTATTAATTTGAAGCGCATTATTGCCCGCTAACAGCTGAAAGCTCACCAGCTATTTCTTTCTCTACCAATAATTGTTTTGTATACTTATAACCGATATCAAATAACTTCTGGACTTTTCTGAAATCGAAAGTATTAAATTCATATAATTCCGGAGCTTCAATCAATAAGTTACAGCGATCCAGACTTGCTTTTGCTTTGCCACGCATCGCCAGCCGAAAACTTCGGTAAGTAATTTGATGCATATTTGATGAAGATTTTTGTAAAAGAATTGGATTGCAATGAATGCCAATCATGTAATCAACCTCTTTTTCCAGGCAGGCCACCGGAAGATTGTTAAAAATGGCTCCATCAACAAGATCTCTTCCCTGAAAATGTATTGGTTTAAATAATCCAGGTAAACAGCACGATGCTAATACAGGTTTGGCCAGTTCACCTTTTCTAAAACATATTTCTTCGCCGGCATGAATATCTGTTGCGGTCACAATGAGCGGAATTTTTAATGCTTCAAAGGAGTTTTCAGGAATGTATTTTTTTAAAATTTCTTCGGCACGATCAATGCGAAGTAAGCCTCCCATACTAAATCCAAATCGTAAATAACCGGCAAAACTTGTTTTCAGGAATATATCAAGAATATCATCCGGAGAATAACCGTATGCCAGCAATGCGCCAATAAAAGCCCCGGCACTGGTCCCACTAATGATATCAGGTCTGATTCCATGTTCCGTCAATGCTTTAACCGCACCAATATGAGAAATACCGCGTGCCCCACCTCCCGATAAAATAAGTCCTATTTTTGTCATGATATTTAAACGCAGGGTTAAGGGAGCGGTCCGTCGTACGGTTTACGCTGAGTTTCGCAGAGTTTTAATTAAAATATATTTCTCTGTGGCTCCGCGCGGCGTCCGCTCATTTTAACTCTGTGGTTCTCTGTGTAACCTAAACCTTATATGAAATTAATAAAATCTCCCCGTTCCAGAATCTTAATTCCTTTCTCCGTTTTTTCAACAAGCGCTGCTTCATAAATTGGATCGTGCTCAAATAGCAAAACGTATTTTTCTTCCGCAGATTTTTGCAGGATATTTTCTTTTTCCTGCATGGTGAGTAAGGGACGGACATCATAACTCATAATCCAGGGCAGCGGAACGTGAAATGACGAAGGAATCAGGTCAGCAACGTAAATCACTTTTTGATCATTATAACTAATTACCGGAAGCATCATTTGTTCCGTATGACCATCAACATGAACAAAATCAATATTATTTAAAGGAGAAATTCCTTTGTCAATAAATTTCAGCTGACCTGATTCTTTCAACGGCAGAATATTTTCTTTAAGAAAAGAAGCTTTTTCGCGCGGATTAGGATTGGTTGCCCACTGCCAATGCTGCTCATTCGACCAATAAATTGCGTTGGGAAAAGTAGGTATTAACATCGAACGATCTGAATTATATTTAACCGCTCCTCCTACATGGTCAAAATGTAAATGTGTAAGAATTACATCCGTTATATCAGTAGTATTATATCCTTTTTTCTGGATGGAAGATATCAAAGTTGCATCACCATGCAGATCATAAAATCCGAAGAATTTATCATCCTGTTTGTCTCCTAATCCGGTATCTATCAGTATTAATTTATCTCCGTCTTCAATCAGCAAACACCGCATAGCCCAGCTGCATAGGTTTTTATCATCCGCCGGATTATGTTTATTCCACAAATTCTTTGGCACAACTCCAAACATAGCTCCACCATCCAATTTAAAATAGCCGGTGTCAATGATGTTTATTTTCATAAGGGAAATATCAATTTATATCGTCTTAACTTTGACAATTCAGGTATAAGTAATCGTATCCGGACTTTTAATAAAACTACCGGATCCTATATTTATTTTTTCAATCTACGTCTTTTATCAGGTAAAACCTGTTCATTTTATGCATATTTTTCTATTAACCAAACGTTCCTTTCAATGGTTTTTATTGTTAAGTCTGACTTCTTACAACTTTGTTCATGCACAAAAAACACCATTGGAATATGTAGAAACCAGAATTGGAACGGCTCCTTCGACCACCGAAAGTGCCCGGTCGCATAGTGAAGCAGGCAGCGAGTTGAAAGGCCAAACTATTCCAGCAGTGGGCGCACCACACGGTATGACGCAATGGACACCACAAACCCGTTCGACAGAAACAAAATGCATTAGTCCATATTATTTTAACGATACAAGTTTTCAGGGATTTCGCGGAACTCACTGGTTAAATGGCTCATGTGTACAGGATTACGGTACGCTGACTGTAATGCCCATGTCGGGTGAATTAAAAGTTAATCCTGAACTGAGGGCCTCTGCATTTGTTCACGAAAAAGAAAAAACATCTCCTGATTATTACGGTATCTGGCTGGAAGATTATAAAATTAATGCAGAAGTTACCGCTTCACCACGTTCAGCCATGATGCGCTTTCGTTTTGAAAGTGAGGAAGAAACTTTTATTGTAATAGAACCTAACAGTGACGAAGGAGAAGGATTTGTTGAAGTATTTCCTGAAAAAGGAGAAATAGTAGGCTATAATCCGGTTCATCGAATCTATCAGGGGGCGGGACAACCAGCAGGTTTCAGCGGATATTTTGTGTTAAAATTTGACAAAAAAATCACACAGTTCGGTGTATGGAAAGGGGATACAATTGTGCCTGGCGGAAGATCATTTCAAGGAAAAGGAATGCGTCAAAAACTGGGAGCTTACATAGGATTTGGTGCAGCCAAACAAACCGTATCTGTTCAGATAGGAACTTCTTTTACAAGTCTGGAAGGAGCGAGGCTAAATTTGCAAAAAGAAATAGAAGGCAAAAGTTTTGAGGTAATTCAAAATGCGACGAAAAAATTATGGAACGAAGCACTGGGAAAAGTGGAGGTGAAGGGAAATGAAAAAGACAAAGTGTTATTTTACAGCGCTTTATACAGAACTAAATTATCGCCCAGATTATATTCTGATACTGATGGGAAATATCCATCTTTCGCCGGGGGAACACCGTTTCAAAAAGCAGAGGGATTTGACTATTACTGCGACTACAGCATGTGGGATACTTTCCGGGCTGCAATGCCGCTGCATCATCTTCTTGAACCGAGACAGTCGGGCGATATGATGCAGTCATTGGTAAAGAAAGCGGAACAAGGAGGCTGGATGCCCATTTTTCCATGTTGGAATCATTATACGGCTGCAATGGTTGGCGACCATTCCATGTCAGTTATTGCAGATGCTTATGTCAAGAATATCAGGAATTTTGATCTTAAATCGGCGTATACTTATTTACGTAAAAATGCTTTTGAAGTAAATATTGATCCTAAAAGTTACGCAGCTGGCAAGGGACGCAGGGGAATGGATTCTTATCTTAAATACGGTTACATTCCATTGGAAGACAGTGTCTGGCAGGCATTTCATAAACGGGAACAGGTATCAAGAACGTTGGAATATGCTTATGATGACTTTTGTCTTTCGGTACTTGCTTCCGGACTTGGACATCAGGAGGATGCTGCTGTTTTGCGAAAACAAGCAATGAATTACCAAAACGTTATTGATCCGTCAACGGGGTATGCACGTGGACGTTATGCCAATGGAACCTGGATTAAATCATTCGATCCATTTGTAAAACGTTCGTCGTTTATTACAGAAGGTTCACCGGCTCAATACACGTGGTTTGTGCCGCAGGATGTGGCAGGGTTACAAAAATCAATTGGCGGAAGTAAAGCTTTTACAGCAAAATTAGACACACTTTTTGAACAAGGACATTACTGGCACGGCAACGAACCCAATCATCAGATTTCTTATTTATATGCATTTGCCGGACAACCCTGGAAAACACAAAAATGGGTAAGAAAAATTATTCGTGACGAATATGATATAGGGATGGGTGGCCTGAGTGGAAACGAAGATGGCGGTCAAATGTCTGCGTGGCTGGTATTTAGCATGATAGGCCTTTATCCGGTTACGCCGGGAACGCCGGTTTACGTTTTAGGAAGTCCGGTTTTTGAAAAAATAACTTTAAATTCAGGTAAAGGAAAAGAGTTTGTAATTGAAGCAAAAGGTGTGTCAGATCTGGCAGTGTTCATTCAATCGGCAACATTAAACGGTAAAGCGTTTACGAAAACATATTTGTTACATGACGAACTTACCAAAGGTGGAAAGCTGATCTTACAAATGGGTTTAAAGCCTAATGAAAATTGGGGTTCTGGTGAAAATGATATGCCACCATCTTTGTCAAAAAATTAGTTGACTACGATTTAATTTAGGTTTAGCATTAAGAAAAGTTTTTGTTGGATAAATTGCTAAAAATTGAAATAATATTCTGATATAGTTATTTAATGCAATAGAAAATTTGTAAAGAATACTAGTCTTCACTAATTTTCGATTGAATCCATTTTCCTTAGCTCATCTAATGAATCGTAGAAATTTTTTTGAAAAGGCCCTTCCTGCAAGTCTTGCCGTTGGTGCAATAGCCACTTCATGTGCTCCTACAACACAAAAACTATATCCTGATAAACATTATTATATCAATCGTGGATACCATCAGATTCCTAAGTTAAGGCTTTCAATGGATCGTATTGTAAAAGAAACAGTCGGTTTACGGCCTTTCCGTCCATCGGGTCCAAGGTTGGATGTAGAGCAGATGGGAAACAAAACGATTGTCCATAACTACGGTCATGGCGGCAGTGGTTGGTCATTATCGTGGGGAACCGGCAATATCGCCAGAAACAATGTATTGGCTACCGGCGAGAAAAAGATTGCATTATTAGGATGTGGTACGGTAGGAATTGCAACTGCAAGGTTATTGCAGGAAAGCGGATGCGAAGTAACGATTTATACTAAAGATGTTCCACCAAATATTACCAGTAACCTGGCGACAGGAACCTGGTCACCGGCTTCCCGGGTATGTGATGTGAAAGTAGCAAAACCGGAATTTCAAAAAGTTTGGGAAGATGCCTGCCGTTTCTCATTCCGCCGGTTTCAGTTTATGTTGGGTCTGGACGACATCGCTTGCTGGGCAGAGGAATATGGGGTTTTTGAAAAAGCGCCGGTTTACATTCCGGGTGCCGGTGGAGAAGATTTTGAAATTCACGGCCAGTTACCTGAACGGGTAAAATTAACTGAAAAAGAACATCCGTTCAATGCCGGACATGTGACAAGGCGAACCAATCTGATGTTCAATATCCCATCTTATCTGAGACATAATTTGAATGATTTTTTGATGTTCGGCGGAAAAGTGAAAATCCAAGAGATCAAAAAGCTGGAAGATATTGATGCATTACCGGAAAGAGTCGTAGTAAATTGTATGGGGCTCGGTGCCAAACCGGTTTTTAATGACCAGGAATTAACACCGGTATCCGGACAACTTTCCTGCCTGATTCCTCAGGCTGACATCAATTATAAATTATATACACAAGGTGCTAATTTCATTTCACGCAAAGACGGAATTTATATTGGCAGCAATGGAATTGTAGGAAACTGGGATACAACGCCAAGCAAAGAGCAGACTGAAAAAACAGTTGGGATCTTGCAAAAATTAATGCAGGAAATGAGAGGGTAGGAAGAAGATTGAAGAATTAAGAGTTATGAATTAAGATTAAATAGCCTCAGGCATTGCCTGGGGCTATTTTTGCTAAAAGCCAGTTATTAACAGCAAAAAGAGATTGTCTGCACTGAAATTAGTAAAATATTAGGAAAAAATTAGAATATGATTGGTCTACGTTTTGCGGCATTTGGATACATAAGTTGTTATTACCTTTGGGAATAATACTCATCCCTACAATAAGACTTCATGCGTCGTGTTCTGAAATTTTTTTCGAAAGAAAGAGTTATTCTTTCCGTTTACGTTTTAGTTAGTATAATTATTGGTTTGCAGCATTACCTCGGAGGACCTGGTAAGCACAACAATTTTATTATTTTCCGGCAGTCGCTGGTTCATTTACTGGATCACAAAAATTTGTATGTAGGTTATCCTGCGGAGTATTTTGATATCTTTTTATATCATCCTACTTTTTGCATTCTTTTTAGCCCATTTAGTATCTTGCCGCTTCCTGTTGCAATTTTATTGTGGCTCATCACCTGCGCTTTAATTTTATTTTATGCTATCAGGATTCTGCCGGTATCTTACGACAACAAGGTTTTTTTCTGGTGGTTTATTCTGATCGAGCTTGTTACTTCCTTACATGGCCAGCAGACCAACCCGATCATTGCTGCATTGGGTTTACTCACCTTTTCATTTCTAGAAAAAGATAAACAAAAATGGGCTGCGATCTTCCCGATTATTGCTTTTTGCATTAAAGGTTACGGGCTTATTTTTGCGGCACTTTTTGTGTTTTATCCCAAACGTGGCCAGTACATTTTATATTCAGTTCTATGGCTGATCGTATTTGCTTTTCTTCCTCTTCCGTTCCTTGGAAAAGACTATTTCATTGAAGTTTATAATGACTGGCTTACTTGTCTGGTTGATGATCATAAAGTCAATTTTGGCTTTTCAATCATGGGTCTTTTTAAAGTCTGGTGGCCTGCATTTACTGATATTGATGTAAGTAAAGTACAATATGCAGGATTGGGTTTGTTTGCACTGACCTGGCTTTTAAATTTAATAAAGGGCACTTTTCAATCAAAAGATCATCGTCTGCTTTTGTTGGCTTATGCATCTTTATGGGTGATTATGTTTAACCATGCGGCTGAATCTCCAACCTATGTTATTGCCGTTCAGGGAGTCGTACTTTTCTATCTGGTCAATCAATATGCTTATCAGCCCTGGTCTAAAATCCTGATCATATTGGTATTTCTTTTCACTATGCTCGCTCCTACGGATATTTATCCTTTATCGTGGAGAATTGGATTTTTCCAGCCCAATCTGATCAAGGTTATTCCATGCTTTCTGGTATGGATCGTATTACAAGTTCAATTACTAAGTTTAAAAAGAACCACAAATTCCTCTCTGACAAATGATCAGTATCGTACTTCCCTGTTATAACCCCGTTGATGGCTGGTGTCAGTCATTGATTGAAAATATCAGGGAATTGAATAATAAATTACCTGAAGATGTTATCCAATATATTATTTCAAACGACGGATCAACACGTTTGGAAAAATCACAAATTATTAATCTGACAAGCATTTCAAATGTGATTTTTCTTGATAATCCTGTCAATGAAGGAAAAGGTTCTGCCATTAGAAAAGGTACCATGCGGGCAGAAGGCGATATCATTATTTATACGGATATTGACTTTCCTTTCGGGACTGATCCGGTTGTGGAAATAGTCAAAATATTTAATGAAAACCCAATTTGCTGGTTTGTTTATGGCAACAGGGCCAGTGAATATTTTAAGAAATTACCCATTAAAAGACAATTGGTATCGAAAGCTTTGCATCTGATGAACCGTTTATTTCTTTGTCGCCATATTACCGATACACAGGCAGGAATAAAAGGTTTGAGACGTGAAATACTACCAGACGTATTGGATACAAAAACCAATACATTTGTCTTTGAAATTGAATTGATCCGTAAATTGATCAGGAAAAAAATTGATATCAGGAAAGTGGAAGTAGTTGCAAATTCTTCTATTGTTTTCAGTGATTTTAGTATGAAAGTTCTTTTTAGAGAGGCAGTTAGTCTGGCTCGGATTACATTTATGGGCAGTATATGGAACGATCTTATGTAATGCTCACCTTTGATCTGGAAGAATTTGATATACCTGAGGAATATGGTCAGAAAGTATCAGCATCGGATCAAATGGAAGTAACGCTGGCCGGAATGGAACGTCTGAATAAGTTGCTGGACGTTTATAATATTCCGGTTACATTTTTTACAACAGGTAATTTTGCTGATAAAAATCAGGAGCTCATCCGGATGCTTTCAAAAAGGCATGAAATAGCTTCTCATGCCTGGTATCATTCTCCGTTTCACGTATTTAAGGAAAGTGATATTCCGGAGTCAAAGCGAATTTTGGAATCAATTACAGGCCAGGAAGTTGTTGGTTTCAGGATGCCGCGTTTAAAACCTTTTGATGCAAGTAAATTGCCGGGCTGGGGTATTCAGTATGATTCGTCCGTTAACCCAACTTACCTTCCGGGCCGGTATAACCTGCTGCATAAAAATCCATTACCAAATATTGAAAATGGTTTGATCGAACTTCCCTGTTCAACTACGCCAACACTACGGTTTCCACTTTTCTGGCTTTCTTTTAAAAATTTACCAAACAGCTTATATGTAGCACTTTGCAGGAGAACGCTGAGAAAACGAAAAAATCTGATGCTGTACTTTCATCCCTGGGAATTTGCAGATATCGGAGAGTATATATTACCGGGTTACGTAAAAAAACCAAATGGTGAAAAGCTGGTAAAAAAACTTGAATTTTTGATTGAAGATTTACTGAAACAAAATGCTGAATTTGTTACCTGTAAAGATTTTTGTAAAAATTTACCTAAATAATAAGATAGATTTTATTATAAATCTGTCAGTAAATATCTCCTGCGTGTTTCGTTGATCAAAAACTTTTTTTGAGCTGTAAAACTATCAGGATGAATGGTTTCAAACAAAGCACTCCATTCCTGAAATCTTGGATTATCTGCTTTTTTGAATGCATCTGCATCTATTTTCTTCTGTTTCAAATATTCGTCAAACTCCATAACCAGCTCTTTTTTGACGCAATATATCAGTTTATCATGCTTAATTCAATTAACCTCAGGTTTAGATTTAATGGTGTCTTAAAAGTAATGAAATCATTGTCATTGGTGATTAAATAATGATAGCATTATAGAATTCATTTTATATATTCACGTTTAGTAGAATTAGTACTATTAAAAATTCAATGCCAATTCTTTTTTTGATATTATTTAAATACAAAAATGACAATAGATCTGCGGAGTGATACTGTGACAAAGCCTACACCTCAAATGCAGGAAGCAATGTGGACAGCCGAAGTTGGAGACGATGTGTTGGGTGATGATCCGACAGTCAATGCGTTGCAGGAAAAAGCAGCGCGTCTTTTCGGAATGGAAGATGCATTATTTTGCCCTTCCGGCACAATGACCAACCAACTTGCGATCCGGGTACATACACAGCCGGGAAGTGATGTAATTTGTGATAAATATTCACATATATATTTGTACGAAGGAGGTGGTATCATGCTTAATTCCCTCTCATCTGTTAAATTATTGGATGGAGACCGGGGACGAATTACAGCGTCGCAGGTTGCAGCAGCAATCAGCCCTGAAAGTGATATTCATTCTACGGTCACCCGGCTTATTTCATTGGAAAACACGATGAATAAAGGTGGAGGTTCTTATTATAATATCAATGAAATTAAGTCTATCAAGCAGGTTTGTATGGATAAAAAAATACCATTACATCTCGATGGAGCGAGGCTTTTTAATGCATTGGTAGAAACCGGAGAATCTCCATTCCAATATGGTCAGCTGTTCGATAGCATTAGTATTTGTTTATCAAAAGGATTGGGTTGTCCGGTAGGATCTTTGCTCATTGGATCAACAAAAACCATTGCTAATGCGCGTCGTTTTAGAAAAGTAATGGGCGGCGGTTGGCGTCAGGCTGGCTTTTTGGCTGCGGCAGGAATTTATGCATTGGATCATCACATAGAACGATTGAAAGAAGATCATACGCGTGCACGTGCAATCGGTGATATTTTTAGTAAAAAATCAGAAGTCGAGGAGATATTTCCGGTTGATACCAACATTGTAATTATTCGTTTACAAGAATCTATTTCTGAAACTGAATACGTGAAAAAGCTGGCAGAATCAGGAATCAGAGCTGTAACTTTCGGCAAAAATCTGGTACGTTTTGTAACACACCTTGATTTTACAGATGACCATTTAGAAGAAATGAGAAAGAAACTTGAAGTTTAAAGTGAAGGCTAGCCGCTGCATTGTGAAAGTTTAGATTGGTAACTATTTGGTTGCAAGATCATAGTGGCTAACAGTATAAAAATTCAATAAAAAGATGAAGGCTGGAATGAGCTTATCAATCCAGCCTGAAAGACTTTTATACCTTAGCCCAGGGCAACGCCCTGGGAAATCCAAAAGTTAATTCATCACCGGCAACAGAGAATATTTCTTTCCATAATCCATCATTTGTCTGAAAAATGAAGCCGGGTATTCGAGTTTTATATCTGTAATTTCATCACCTTCCATCACCGGTACCAAACGTGGCTGAATGAAACCTTTGTAAGGTTTTACTTTCAATTTAGCATAACGCTCCAAAACCTCTTTATGAAGTTCTTGGTTTACTTTTACACCATACGTTTCTACCAGATTTTTTCCGGCTTCATAATCACCTTCTGACTTAACACGCTGAATCTCTTTTAATAATTCACCAAAAATTGTGCGCAGTTTGTTGTAATCATTAATCTGAACATACGTCTTATTGTTCTTTTTAATAAATTCAACAACATTATCCTTTTTGCCTTTTTCGTAAGCCCAATATGCATTTAGCGCTCTGTTGCGCATGTGTGCTTCTTCAATATTATCACCCGGTTTCAGGCGTGTAAGCTGGGCCATCAGTCCATTTCTCATGTAGCTGTCATACTCTGCTTTGCCCACTTCCAATGAAGGCATTACGCTAATATCCACCAGTTTTTTATCAAGAATATAATAAAGTGCTACCAGATCTGCCCGTGCTTCTTCCAATGTAGAAGCATAACTTTTCAATGTTTTATCAGGAGTTCCCACACCCGGATTAATCTGGCCGGAAGCATGGCCAATACACTCATGCATGTCTGTATGCAGATCGCTGGATAAATTTCCATATTCTTTGGCTCGTTTCAGCGTTTCAGGGTCACCAACAAATTCATCAAGAGTGCCGCTTCCCTTGCTGGATTCATTATAGGCATGAACAATATTGCTCAGCGAAACAGATTTGGAGCCATGCACTTTTCTAACCCATTCAGAATTAGGTAAGTTAATACCGATAGGCGTATTAGGAGCTGCATCGCCACTTTCCACAATTACTGTAATGGCTTTGGCACTTATTCCTGTTACCTGTTTTTTCTTGTGCGCCGGCATCAGCGGAGAGTTATCTTCAAACCATTGCGCCTGATCCGCTATTGCTTTAATCCGCTTGGTTGCTTCCATATCTTTCAATGAAACTACACTTTCATAACTTCCTTTATTGCCAATTGCATCATGATAAACTTCTACAAAACCATTCACTACGTCCACTCTGCTGGCTGTATCTGCGATCCAGGTAATGTTGTATTCATCCCATTTTTTTAAATCACCCGTTTTGTAGTAAGATACCAGTAATTGCAGAGATTTCTTTTGCTGATCATTTTCTGCAACTGTTGCCGCTTTATTAAGCCAGTAAATAATTTTGTCAATGGCTGATCCATACATTCCACCTGATTTCCAGACTTTTTCAGCCACTTTGCCATTTTCTTTTACTACTTTACTATTCAGCCCCCACTCAGGTTCCTGGTCACTTGATGGAAATTTTGCATAGAATTCCTCTACTTCTTTCTGCGTTACACCTTCGTAAAAGTTATTAGCCGAACCAGCTACATTGTCAATTCCCGGGCTAAGATTGACCATTTTAGACTGGAATTTCGCATCAAAAATGATTGGCTTTAAACGGGTAAGAAAAGCGTCAACACTTTCTCCTGGTTGCAAAGGCAGTTTACGTTGATCACTGTTTTTAGTGAGTTCCGAGAAATACGCAAAGGAACATTCCGGTATAAATTTGTCATTCGAATAATGATGATGTATACCATTGCTAAACCATACGCGTCCGGCATAAGTCTCGAATTTTTTCCAGTCGTCATCCGATTTGGATCCTTTGTAGGAATCATAGATCGCCTCAATTGTTTTCCTTACTGTCAGATTATATTTTCCTCTTTGATCATAAATAATGTCACGGCCGGCTAATGCTGCTTCGTATAAATAATAAGCAAGCGTTTTTTGCTGCAGACTCAATTCCTCCCATCCCGGAACCTGGTAACGCAAAACCTGCACATCAGCAAACGATTCTGCCATCACATCAAACTCGTGTTTCGGAACAGAAGCAGTTTCTTCTTTTTCGTCCGTAGTTTTATTACACGCCGTAAATAGCAGGCAACAGGATACAAGGAAAGTTGTTAATTTCATTGGAGATAAATATTAACAGATTCAGATTAAATCAGACGTTTATTAAAGTTTTCAGATTTCCGGAATATACTCCTCGTATTCATATTCTGAATTTGGTCCCTGGTATATCACCTTCATGCCTGTAATGTCGGCCACATAAGTATGAATACCGGCATCCCCGATTTCTCTTAAAAAAGTAGGATAATCAGTTAATCCGTCCTGTGTTCTCTTTACTGCTGCTTTTACTGCTTCCAATGCAAAGGTCTCAGCACATTCAAACTCAGGTAAATTACCTGCAATCACTAACTTTTCGCCGTTGGTTGCTGTATAAGTGCGCTTATGATTGCTCACTTTCACAACATAATTGTCAATACCCAGCGCTTTAAGATTTTTTATAAGATAGGGATAAGGCTGCCCGGCTGCTCTTCTTTCAGCTGATTCGATCAGGTCTGCCGTCAATGTGATATTTTCCATGAAATAATATTTTGTTAAATGCAGATGGGTTGGTTAATGCTATATTTCAAATATAATAAACAGATGCCAATAGCACTGATGGGAAACCGGCTTTAATGATTTTTATCATGATATTCGTAATGTTTTTATTGAAAATACCCATTCGTCTCTTTTACAATTGGGACAAATTGCAGTACCCGGTTCCAGATTTTCAGTGTTTCCGCAAAAAGAACATGCATAATTTCCCTTCCTTTTAATCTCTTTCTTTTTTATTTTATACAGGTCAGGTAAAAGTGGCAGGCCCGGCCGGACTTCGTGATCATCATAAAAAAATACACTTACCTCTCCCGAAGGTTCCAGATAAGCGTTTTTTACCTGGCCCAAATGTTCAATACTTTTTAAGCGTAATTCCGAGAAAAACTCATCCTGCGCAAGACTTTCTTTTTTAAATTCAGTAATGGAAAACCTGCCTTCTTTAATGAGACAAACTGTTTCTCCCTCAACCAGTTTTTCAAACCATTTGCTTTTTCCTGTTAACCAGGTTACACCACGATAAAGGAAAATTACGGTTGTGAAAACGACAAAGGCAGGAAGAAGACCAACATCTTCGTAAAACATGGGATCACCGGCTGCTGATCCTAATGCAATAATAATGACGGTTTCAAAAATGGATAATTGCTTTACACCTCGCTTTCCGGTAGCACGCAATGCAACCAGCACAACCACGAACATGATGGTGGAGCGAAACATGACTTCAAAAGCAAAATTAAGAGGCAGCTCATTGAGCATCATTCGTTCCCATTCGAAAATCTCTTTCATAATATATTGTTATAAAATGTTAGTTAAAAATGCAGTTCAAACGCCAGCTCTTTGATCGCCCTTTGTCCTTTTATATCAGGAACCGGGTTTTCTACATTATAGATCTTTAATATTTTATTCTTTCTCTCCAGATTAAACGCATAAACAAAAGTTTCTTTTTTGTCATTGGTAAAAGTAATATTGTTGGCTACCGGATAAGTTTCCTGCACACAATCGCCGCTGTAACATACGATATATGAAGTGAAATTTTCTAGTCCGGTCACCGTTCCATTCGGATGAAATTCAACTTTTTGAGATACAGTCTGATCTTTTTTTAACAAATTATATTCGCCTGCTATCATTCGTTGATTCAGGTAATTTGCAAAATCCCAATCGTTCCCGCTGATAGTTGATTTGGAAAATACGGAGTTTTCATGGCTTGCATTCCAGGAACTGTCGGCCAATGTAATTGTGCCATTCTCATTTATTTCAAATGGTATATCATTGTTTTGGAGCGCATTTAATAATACATAATGTGACCCTTCTCTTTTGTAACCTAACGTGGCATCTTCAAAACCATACAGAATTTTTACGCTGTCACTGCTGATAAAATTCATTTCATAACAATAAGCGCTTACCAAACCAGGAATCGAATCAGGAATTTGCTGAAGATATGTTTGATTCACAAATTTGCCACTCAATACCGGCGTATCATCTTTTGTTTTATTACACGAAAGAAATAAAAATCCAGTGACGAAAAGAATTGTAATTTGGTAAATAAAGTGATTTATGCTTTTCATATTCAGGAGAGTAGAAGATTAATTTATAAAAAAAGATGTTACCAAACCCTATTGCAGATTTGGTAACATCTTTTAAGCTTTTGACATTTTGTCTTCAACAAATGCCGGTTACTTTATTCAGCTTTATCGTCGTCGTCCGTATGTTGTACGATAAGCGAACTTCTGGTATCCAGTTTTTTGATCATTTCATTAGACATAGCGTCTGCATAAACGCCGTAGCTGCTAACCATTGTACCTTTCAATCCGTCGGATGATTCAATAGCATACAATATAGACATATCAGAAGGGTCCGTCATTCCTTCAAAACGATATACCTGAACAATAGTGAAATCTTCGGGTGAGAGAGCCAGGACAATGCCATCATCTTTATGCACTTCTAAAGCGTGAGCTGTTAGATTAAAATCGTATGTATATCCTTGTTCTTTTAGAGTTTCCAGCGTTTCAACAAGTGTATCCGGTTCATTTATTTCCTTATTCGAAGGATGGTCGCCTTCATTTGTCAAATTTGTTCCTTGCAAGTCCATATAGGAAGATAGTTTAAAGGTTAATATTGCTTCAACAATTGCAAATACTTGATGAATTAACAGGATAAAACTTGAAAGCTAACTTCTAATAAAATTATCCCGGCGTATTTTAGTATTTAGGCAATTATCAAAAAACTATGCCTCTGAATATCAGTAAGAATAAATAATGAAAGAGAAAGATAAGAAACGCTTATAACTGTACGTATTAATACTAAAACCAGATCAATAAACTGTATTTCAGTTGTTTAAGCAGACTAGAAGAAACATTATAAACGAATGGAGTTCTTAGTTTAATAACTGCTTTTCTTTTTTTTATATTATAAATAGTATATATACTGAGGTGCTTTAACCTCATTGTGAAACAAAATGTAGAACCACAAAATCAGATAGTTTTACGGTTTATACACCAGACTTCCTGTATTAAAGGCTGCAAAACATCCTAAACCTCCATTGATATTATTATAGATCAGCGTGGGTTCTGTAAACGGATTTTCGTTCCCGCTCAATTCAAGTGATCTGTGATATTTGAAATAAGCAGCGTCTGTATTTTCTACTTCGAAAGTGATGGCCAGAATTTTACTGTTAGGATAAACTGTAAATCTGTTCCCAAATCCATAATCATAAACCTGTGTTTTAGGCAGAGTAGTTCGTCCGATAGCAGATGAAAAAATGGTACCATCCAGATTTGCATCACTCTGGTAATCATTTCGTCCGATCGTATTATCCCATCGAAAATTGAACCGGCCGGTAATACGCTTTTCTTTAAACGTTGTAGCACTTGTTCCTTCTGAAACATTATATTCCAGATCCAGATATGCCTTTACACGATAATAATTGGTATCAACCGGAATATCCTGCCAGGTCATTTTTACGGTGATAGTTGTATCTATATCAAATCCATTATTGGTATAAACCGTGTCTATCACATAACTTTTAGCAGCCGTCTGTTTAACAGGAACTTTGCATGTTGCATTTACACTTCTTTTCCCATCAGAAACAGTTAAAGTATAAGTTTTACCGGCAACAACTGCGAATTTCTCTTTTGCAATACTGTATAAATTACTGGTGCTTTCGTAGGGAATTGTTACTTCGTTGATACCGTCAGATATTTTTACAACTGCATTTTTTATTGGATCAGAAGTAGCAGTTGATTCGCCAAATAAAGGCACAGATTCCGTAACTGAAACCAGAATTTGAGATGATTGCGGAGAAATAAATGACTGAACAACTAATTTCGATTGTATATCAGGCAGATTTTCCGGAGATACGTTATTTACCAGCGAATCACATCCGAAAATCGTTATCAGAAAAAACAGAATGATGAGATGAAGTGGTTTCATATTTTGTACTTAAAACTTGAAATTATAGCTAAACGAAGGCAGCAACGGGAAAAGGGAATATTTTTGCAGCGTATTTTTGGTCGTGGTCGTTGTCCCATTGGTAACGCTTTCTTCCTTAATGTCGTAGAAGAACGGATTTCTCCGGTTATAAGCATTGTAAACACCAAATTCCCAGGTACGTTCGTGTTTTTTCTTTTTCTTATGGAATTGAATGGCAAGATCCATACGGTGAAAAGCTTCGGCACGAAAACTATTTTTATCACCATATTCACTTACTCTTCTGCCTCGTAATGCATTATTTACAGTTCCGTCGCTGTTGAACCGGTTGAGGAAATTGTCGCTGAAACCGGTATATCTGGAAACAGGCAAAGTAAGCGCATTTCCTGTTCCGTAAACCCAGGTAGCCGATAAAGTGACACGCTTGTTAATTTCATAAATTCCAACAATTGAAAGATCATGACGACGGTCGTAGCGGGGATAAAAAGTTTTGCCAAAATTTAGCTCAGGAAACTGCCATTTGGTCCAGGACAAGGTATATCCAATCCATCCGGAAAGTCTTCCTGTTTTTTTCTGAACCAAAAATTCTGCCCCGTAAGACCAGCCTTTTCCAGCTGTAACATTATCTTCCCAACTTAATTCATTTGCATTTTCACCATTAATACTCAAAAACGAAGAGCCTTCTTTATAGTTAAGAATGTGATTCATTTTTTTGTAATATCCTTCCAGTGTAAAACCCAGAGCCGGGTTTTCAATATCTTTTGCCAAACCAATTGCTACCTGTTTCGACTGTTGCGGCGCAACACGATCCGTGGTCGGAACCCATAAATCTGTCGGTAGACCAAGTCCGGTATTGGAAAGCAAATGAACATACTGGTTCAT
>Ga0247739_10000225_pt1 | contig 19387 bp, 19 predicted proteins | sample UWRJL058202B2_FD_180943 | JGI IMG/M metagenome (GOLD analysis project Ga0247739, IMG submission 180943) | Plant litter microbial communities from Arlington Agricultural Research Station in Wisconsin, United States - UWRJ-L058-202B-2 | ecosystem: Environmental > Terrestrial > Plant litter >...
TGTTATAATTCCCATATAATAAAAATGACCATTCTGAAAATCGCAGAAATATGAAAACCTCGTTTTCTGTGCAATGGATGCGTATATTTTCTACACTTCCGATCTCAGTAATTATTGCAGGTTATTACATCATTTTAATTCCATTAGCCTTGAATTTTTGAAGGATCTGTTCAAGAAAATAACTTTTGAAACCTGCTTCGGAATATACATCATTCAGCCAAACCAGTATTTTGAACTCTATATTATCGGCTGCAATTGCATTAAAAAGAATTTGTACAGGCGCTTTTTTTACTATATTTTCACCCTTTCCTATTGTTTCAGTAATCAGTTTTTTGACCAGCTCCAGATCTGCATCAATATTAACTTTAAAGATCAATTCACTTTTTAAATGAGAGCTGTGAAGTGTATAATTTACCAATCTTCCTGATAATAAATCACCGTTTGGAATAATTACCCTGGATCCCTGAGAAGTCAGCATTTGGCTCGAACGAATACCTATTTCCAGTACTTTTCCTTTTTTGTCTGCCAGCTCAATGTAATCTCCAATACTGAACGGTTTCTCAAAAATCAGGATAATGCCGGAAACAAAATTGTTGATAATATTCTGTAATCCGAGTCCGATCCCAACTCCCAATGCACCCAGCAAAACGGTAACCCTGCTTAACGGAACGCCTGATATGGTAACAGCAAACAGAAATCCGATCACGATAATTAACAACCGCAGCAAAGCCAGTTTAGAGCCTTTCTGAATTTTGGTACTCGTAAAATCTATATCTTCTTCACCAAAAAGAACGCCTATATTTTTTTGTAACATATTTGCCAAATACAAGGTCACAGAGAAAAACAGGACATTGCCTAATGTATAATTCAGGCTTCCAAACGTACGCTCTTTATCAAAAATTTGTCCTGCCATATTGAAAACAGGACCGAGGATATTCAGATTGATCAGAAAGACAAGAATCCACAGCCAGAAAGAAAGAAATGAAAGCCCGCTTCTCAATGAATTGCGACTCCTGTTTACATTTATTTTTGAGAATATTCCACCGGAACAGGAGCTTACTTTAATATGAAGTTCCATTGCTTCACTCACAATTTGAATAAATACAGCCAGACTTATCACCTGAATAATTCCACTGATCCCGGTTATATTAAATGATTTGGCCAGGCTAAGTCTTCCAAAAATATTAAACAAAACCGATAAAGACGTCAGGATAACATGCATGATGAGCACCGGTCTGATATAATTTTCTTCCAGTCCGGTTTCGGCGATATTTTTATAAAATCTTAATACAAAGTAAATAGAGCCAATATTTAATAAAATCAGAGCGGCTCGCAGGAGAAAACTTCCGTTGACAATTACATTCGACAAAATGATAACTATGTACAATACCACGAGCGTAATCCACCATTTCATTTGCGCTTTCAGCAAGGTTTTACTGAAAAAAATGGTGAGCATAACGAGCAGAAAAAACTGATTAACCTCAATATAAATGGAAGGAGCGTGCGGTTCAAAAAGCGGAGTAAGATTAAAAAAGACGATCAAACTCGCTAATAAGGGAGTTTCGGTTATGAATTTAAAATCCAGAGTGCCAATCAGATTATTAAGACGTCTGGTTTTAATTAGTCTGAAATTGATATAAATCCATGCAAAAAAACCTGTAACCATTAAAAAAAGCAGAATGCGGTTGTCCCAGGTAGAGCTAAAAAAATACCTTAATATTTTATCCTGACCAGCATACGAAACCCTGATCATTTCCGTAATTTTCTGGGATTTGTCCGTAATCGGCGACTCCCATATATAGTTAGCTTCCTGGCCCAAAACATTTTGATCAGCCTCATTTAAGTAGTCTCTGACAGATGTCTGGAGGTCATTTGCGGCGAAATATAAGCCTGAAACTTCTGCAAGTAACCGGCTGACCGAATCAAGATGAGAAACTGTTATTTCACCACTTTGCTGCAACCTGTTTTTAAGATCATTGATCTGGCTGGCATAAAGATTTCGCTGCGTCGTATCTTTTTTTTCAACACTTAATAATGAATCTCTGGAAAACTCAATGATCTGCTCTGACATACGCTGCAAATCAGAATTGTATTTAGTCAGTGATTTACGCCATTCAGAAGTATTTTTTTGAATATCATTCAGCATGATCCGGTAATTGGCCAGATCTTTGGAAGGAGGCAGCGGATTATTAACCTGCAACGTTGCTTTAATCTGGTTAACATTGGCTTTGGTACCTTCCAGACCACTCCGGATTTTACCCAGATTATATCCCTTTTTATTGGCTGCATTAATCTGGGCAATAGCTGCCTGCACTTTTTCCAACCTGAATAATAAGGTATCCGGAATAAGATTTTGTGATATGTTCCTGCTGGAATCTACCTGAGCCGTTACTGTTGGATGTATCAGCAATAAACCGGCAAACGAAGTAAGAATATAAAATATACGAATGAAAGCTGTACTTAGGAATTTCTCTTTTTTCATTTTTAGCATTTAAATACAAAAGCAAACTGCACAAAAATAGTGCTCAAATTGGATGTCAGAGAGTTTTATTAAAGTTGTTTTAACCGGAACGTTTTAATTATCATAAAATTTTACTTAATCCATCCTGACCAGAATTCCTTCATCTCCGCTCAATGTAATGGTGCTTTCAATCTTATTATAGTCACGTTCAGGCTCAGTGCTTAATATAATTTTTCCTGTATATTCGGATTTGAAATAGCAAGGTCTGTGACTCAGATTTAAAACGATTAAAAAGCGATCATTTTCAAACTTACGCATGTAGGCGATCATTTGTTTATCAGCGTAGACAGGAATATAATTTCCAATATGTAAGGCTGGTTCCTGTCTTCTGATCTGCAATAATTTCTTATAAAATGAGAGTATGGAATAAGGATCAGTTTTCTGATTTTCTACATTTACCCGGCGGAAATCATCCGGTAATCTAAGCCAGGGTTTATACAAGGAAAATCCGGCAAAATCTTTGTCGCTCCATTGCATGGGAGTTCTTGCCGGATCACGGCTTATATTCAAATCAGGCATATTTAATCCCTGAGGATCAACTACTTCATGAATAGGAATTGGTACATCTCTCATTCCAATCTCATCTCCGTAATATACTGTTGGCGTCCCACGAAGAGTAAGTAGTAATAGCGCGGCAACTCTGGCCTGTGACCTGCCAACCCGGCTCGAAATACGTGTTTTATCGTGATTGCCTAATACCCAGTTTGGCCAGCCTCCCTCTGGTAAAACGCCTTCATATTCATTGATTACAGCAGCAATTTGCTGAGGATCCCAGGGAAGTGTCAATAATTGGAAATTAAATGGCAAATGCGCCTCATCCTCATTTAGTCCGTAATAGGCAACAAGCTCTTTAACAGGCAGATATATTTCTCCAATCAATACTTTTTCATTGTAATCATCCATTAATTTCCGCATCATCTTTACAATGTCATGCACTTCCGGCTGATCGGTGGTATAGGTTGGAATGAGATAGTCGTAAATAAGGTCTTCTAAATTGAAGACAGAATCAGGCGAAACAGGATTATCCCGCAATTCCGCGTCTTTAATCATGTGCCACATTACATCGACGCGGAAACCGTCTATTCCTTTATCCAGCCAGAACCGCATTACATCAAGCATTGCTTTTTGCACTTCGGGATTGCGCCAGTTCAGGTCGGGCTGGGATTTGAGAAATGCGTGGTAGTAATATTGCTCTGTAAGTTCATCCCATTCCCAGGCATGGCCACCAAAAACACTCAGCCAGTTATTGGGAAGTTCTCCATTCTCTTTTCCGTCATGCCATATATACCAGTCACGTTTCGGATTATTTCGCGAAGATCTTGATTCAAGAAACCATGAATGCTGATCAGAAGTATGATTAGGGACGAGATCCAGCAGCAATTTCATATTACGCTGATGGACCTGTAACAATAATTCATCAAAATCTTCCATAGTACCAAATAATGGATGAATGCCCTGATAGTCAGAAATATCATAACCAAAATCGGTCATCGGAGAAGGGAAAATCGGCGAAAGCCAGATACAGTCAATACCCAGCCATTGCAGATAATCAAGTCTGCTGATAATTCCTTTCAGGTCGCCAATACCTTCATTATTTGAATCCTGAAACGAGCGTGGATAGATCTGATAAATTACACCGTTTTTCCACCAAAGTGATTTGTTTTCCTGTTTTTTACCTGCATCCTGATTTGAATTCATTATGTAGTTTCCGGTTTTTTATTAAAATTTCCCGCAAAAAAATCAGGCCCGGTCATTCACATGGCATAATTTTTAAGTATTTGAAAAAAAATAAATCACTTGAAATGAAAAAAATAAACCTTTATTTAACCCTTATTTTTCTCCTGTTTTCAGGCTTTTTATCAGCTCAAAATAAAGTTGCCACAGTAGAAGTAAAAGAAAATTTCTGGTTCAAGAACAGTGTCATTTATAACCTTGAAGTCGGGGTTTTTAAAGATTCTGACGGCGATGGCAGAGGCGATTTTAACGGACTTACCCAAAAGCTGGATTATCTTAAATCGCTTGGAATTGATGCAATCTGGCTGGCTCCGTTTCAGCCCTCTCCGGGTATGGACGACGGATATGACGTAGCAGATTTTTATGGTGTTGATCCGAAATTCGGTACCGTTGGTGATTTTTCAGAATTTATGTATCAGGCACAAAAAAGAGGAATCCGCGTCATCATAGATCTGGTTATCAACCATACATCTGATCAGCATCCGTGGTTTCAAAATTCACGTTCGGCAAAGGATTCCAAATACCGTGACTGGTATGTTTGGTCAAAAGAGCGGCCAAAGGACTGGAATGTAGGAATGGTATTTCCGGGAGTACAAAATGAAGTATGGTCGTTGGATGCCAAAACCAATGAATATTATTACCACCGTTTTTATAAATTCCAGCCGGACCTGAATTTTTCAAATCCGAAAGTAATGCAGGAAAGTCAGCGGATTATTGGGTATTGGCTCAACCAGGGAATATCTGGTTTCAGGCTGGATGCGGTTCCATTTATTATTGAAGTGCCAAAAACCGGAAGTGAAAAACCTAAACTGGATTTTGATTTTTTAATGGATATAAGGCAATACGCACAATCCAGAAAAGCGGATGTAGCGATATTAGGAGAAGCGAATGTGATGCCGGAAGAAAATCAGAACTATTTTGGGAAGCGTGGAGATGGGATACAAATGATGTTCAATTTTTATGCAAACCAGCATTTATTTTATGCATTGGCAACGGGAGATTTAAAACCGTTTGTAAAAGCAATACAGGACACAAAAGAGATTCCCAACGCATCGCAATGGGCACATTTTTTAAGAAATCATGATGAAATTGATCTGGGAAGATTAACTGAAAAACAGCGAAACGAAGTCTATAAAAAGTTTGGCCCTGATACAACAATGCAGCTTTACCAGCGTGGAATCCGCCGCCGTCTGGCTCCCATGCTGAGCAATAACCGCAAACATCTGGAACTTGCATATAGCCTATTATTTTCCTTGCCGGGAGCTCCTGTCATCCGTTATGGCGAAGAGCTTGGAATGGGTGATGACCTGAGCCTGAAAGAACGTTTGTCGGTACGGACGCCAATGCAATGGACGAGCGATAAAAATGCAGGATTTACAAGTGCGGACACTGCATTTCGTCCGGTCATTAATAAAGGGGAGTATGGTTATCAAAACCTGAATGTGGCTAAACAATTTCGTGATCCGGCATCACTTTTAAGCTGGACTACAAAGCTGATCAAACTCAGAAAAACCTGCCCCGAGATTGGATTGGGCGATTACACTTTACTGGATTCTGGCTCGCCGGATATCCTGGCTATTCGCTATGATTATGAGGGACAGTCGGTGATCGTGGTTCACAACTTCAATACACAGCCCAGACAAGCTTCTATTGCATCTGAAAAATCGAATACGCTTTATAATTTAATAAATGAAAATCAGGATTTGAAATCTGACAACGGGAAATTTAAAATTTCTCTGGAAGGATATGGATACAAATGGTACCGGGTAGATCATATTATCCGATGATGCTGAAAACCTGAATACCGGATTATTTTTGTTGCTTTCATTTTGATAAGAGCCTATCGTTTTGATAGGCTTTTTTGATGTACAAATGCTTGTTTTTTTTCTAATTATAAGTCATTCAGTTTGTTGTAAAAATTGATTAGATAGAGGAATAGTATTGGTAAATCTATCAGAAATTAAATGACAGATTATGAAAAAGCACATCAAAAGCGGAGTTTACAAACAAATGCAAAAGTTTGCAGACCTGACAATCACGATGGTTTTAAAAGGAAATATGACCCGGGCAAAAAAATGTTTGGATGCGGCTGACAGTCTTTTGGTAAATGGTAATTATCAAACAAGAAATGCCATTTCAAATGTCTATTTATACAGCGTTTCGGCAGTTTTGGAATTACATCATTATAATTTACAGCAGCTATTTCCCCGGCACCTTCAGGCAGAATATGTCAGACAAATCAATGCTTTTTAAAAAATTATAGTCAAAATAGCTTATCCATTACCATGATTTCCCAATACGAAGGCACTCAGTTCATTGAATCCAAATTTTCTCAATCAGCAGGTTTTTACAAGAAAAATGATTCGAATGATACTCAGTGCAAATCAGATCAGTCTTTTTCTCAGGAATTTTCAGAAGATATTATACTTCGTTTGGCCATAGCGGAAGACAGCATTTTTGCAAAGGCAATCACAGATGAAATGCATGATTCGGCAGTGATTCGCGGCTGTGGAATTTCCAGGAGAAGCCCTGAATCTGTCATACAAAAAATGCAGGAAGGAAAAGCAATTATTGCCGTAACCTCAGCAAACGAATGGGTTGGATTCTCCTATATTGAAACTTACGAAAATAATGAATTCGTTTCCAATTCCGGTTTGATTGTCGCGCCGGCTTATAGAAAATGCGGCGTCGCAAAATCCATTAAACAACGGATTTTTGACTTGTCCCGTACACTTTATCCACATGCAAAAATATTCAGCATTACAACCGGTGCGGCTGTGATGAAAATGAATACACGACTTGGTTTTGAAGCAGTTACTTACGGAGAAATCACCAAAGAGAAAAAATTCTGGGAAGGATGTAAGAGTTGTGTAAATTTTAATATTCTTGAAAATAAATCATATAAAAACTGTTTTTGTACCGCTATGTTATACTCACCCGAACAAGAGGAACCCAATGAAGAAACTGAATCTGAGACAGAACACCGTCAGTTATCCTGAAATACAAGCCATGAAAGTAAATCAGAAACCAGGAGTTTATTTACAGATTATCAATGTGTTATCTTTTTTGGTCATTTTAATAACTGTTATTTATACCGGAGTAATTGTGAATCATTTTCCTGATAATTTGAATTTTTCAAGTGGTTTATCATTGCCAGATAATACAGGACTGGATAAAGGCAAAGTATGGGAAGATATCCGGTTGATGGTAACTGCCTATCTGGTCATTTCTATTTTAAGCATTTATTTGCAACTCCTGCCGCACGGAAGAGGCAATGGCAAAAGTAAAGCAATTGTCGTTTCACTTTTGAATTTATGTATAGCCCTGGTTTTCTCAATAACCATAATCGGCGGAATACTACATATTGAAAAATGAAAGAAATTCTACATACATTTTTCTAGTAATCTTATTCGCGAAAGTAGACGATTGGCTTTTTTACAATTTAATAATATACTAATCAATAGATCGGAGTGACAAATACCTTATCTTACAATTAAGGTCTGGCAGTTTTTAAAAAACGATCGGATCTTTTTTTAATTTAAAAAATTCAGTCTTGTCCATAATGCCTTTTTACAAACATTATTCATTTGATCTTTGGTTGACTTTAATTAAATCCAACCCATCATTTAAAATAAAAAGGACCCGGTTTTTTTATGATAATCTCAATTACGCCGGAAAAACTTTGGAAGAAGTAGGGCTAATATTCCGTCAGGTGGATATCATGTGCAACACGATAAATGAAAAAACAGGCAAGAATATCGATGCCGAAGAAATGTATCTGTTGGTGATTATGAGTATGAATAATTACAGCTATCCTGCCATTGATATTAACCTGAATGCTTTGCTTGATGAAATGGAAAATTTGCTTTTTGACAATGTTCCGTTCGTATATTCGTCTGAAACGCAACGTGTTTTAAATAATATTAAAGAATCAGGTGACAGTACAATCAGCATTTTAAGTAATACCGGATTTATAAAAGGCAAATCACTGAGGAAAGTTTTGAAGCAATTAGAAATGGATCATTTTTTTGATTTTCAGCTGTATTCGGACGAAGAAGGGATGTCGAAGCCAAACCGGAATCTATTTCAATTGATGCTAGACAGAATTTCTGCATTAGACCAAAAAATAAACATTGATTTGAAAGACATTATACATATAGGAGACAATCCCAGAGCCGATATAGAAGGTGCAAATTCGGTTGGAATCAGCAGTCTTTTGATTAACTCTAATAATATTCCCATTTTACATTTAATAAGCTAATGTCAGTTATCTACTCATTACATAAAGTAAATTCTTCTAATCATTTCAGTTTTGATCCGGATGATTACAGCCGTTTTAAATTTGGAGATGAGGCTGTTGCAAAAGCCTTTGGTATAAGTTTGGCTAATGGTTTTATTAAACATCATTTGTCTGATAATGCTGTTAATCAGCAAATTGTAGTTATATCAAGTCCTTATTCCTTTATTCCTACGGCAACATCCGCCATGAAAAATTACTTTATTTTTCAATTGAACAGATGGCTTGCAGAGAATAATTTACCTGTTGTGCAGGAAACAAAAGTGCATCGGACAGTTACTTACAAAGAAGATTACGGGGAACTCAATGCAGAACAGCGGATCAATCTGATCGGGAATGATTTGTTTCATATTGATAAAGCATTTTTGACCAACAAAACGTTATTATTTCTTGACGATATAAAAATTACAGGAAGCCATGAAAAAATGATCCTGAAAATGGCAAAGGAATACGATCTGCAAAATGAGATTTATATGCTTTATTTTGCAGAATTGACAGATAAAACGATCCATCCAAATATTGAAAATTACCTGAATTATCATCATGTAAAATCGATATGGGATCTGGACAAAATTATCAAAAGCGGGAACTTTGCTATTAATACACGCATTGTAAAGTATATATTAATCTCAGATTTTTCCAATTTTCAGTTATTTTTATTGGATCAGACGAGTGATTTTATCAGTTATTTGTACGACATGGCGTTAGGTAATGGTTATCACACGATTGAGGCTTACAGTCAAAATCTGAATTTTATAAAAGAGCAGTTATTTACACAAAATCTTAAATTAGTACAGAATGGCGATTAACTTGCAAAAAGGGCAAAGAGAATCTATTAATGCCCCGAAATTTACAATTGGTTTAGGCTGGGATACTAACAGCAGCACAACCGGCACTGATTTTGATCTGGATGCATCACTTTTTATTTTAGGTGAAAACAAGAAGCTCCTTACAGACGAACATCTTATTTTTTATAATAATCTGGTATCGCCGGATGGTTCTGTGGAACACACCGGAGACAATCTTACCGGTGACGGCGACGGCGATGATGAACAAATATTGGTTGATCTTTCTAAAATTGATCCGTCTGCTAACGAAATCTGTATCGTTGTTACAATTCATGATGCAGAAAAAAGGAAACAAAATTTCGGACAGGTTAGAAATTCATTTGTCAGGATTTTTGATGCAGCTACCAATACTGAAATTTTAAAATACGAATTGGAAGAAGACTTCTCCATTGAAACGGCTGTGGAATTCGGCAGACTTTACAAACGTGAAGGAAAATGGAAATTTGAGGCTGTTGGCTTTGGAATGAAAGGCGGTCTTGAAGATTATTTAAAAAAATACAATTAATTAAAATCCGGAATCATGGCAATTAACCTTCAAAAAGGGCAACGTATAAATCTTGAAAAAAGCAACGGAAGCAAACTGCAAAATGTGTGTGTGGGAATAAACTGGGGTGCCATTGAAAAGAAAGGCATGTTTGGTTTTGGAAAAAGCAAAGAAGCAGTCGATCTGGACGCAAGCTGCGCTTTATTTGATGATACCAAAAAACGTCTTGATGTAGTTTATTTTGGTAATTTAAAATCCAAAGACGGTTCAATTCTGCACAGCGGCGATGACAGAACCGGAGATATGGGTGGTGACGACGGGCTTGATAACGAAGTGCTTACATTAGACTTTTCTCGTCTAAACCCTTCTGTCACTTATGTAGCTTTTGTTTTGAATAGTTTTAAAGGACAGGATTTTGGAACAATTCCATTTGCTTCCATCCGCATATATGAAGGAACTCCCAAAAGAGTAAATGAAGTATTCGCTACGTTCGATATCGCTAACGGACCAGGTTTTTCCGGACACGTATCAATGGTAATGGGTGTGTTTTACAAAAAAAACGGTGAGTGGAAATTTAATGCAGTCGGCGAACCTACCAAAGACAAAAAATTAGAGGAAACAATCAATACAGTAGCCCAAATGTATTTATAAAATGAGAAGACTTCCCGTTTATTTATTGTTGGATATTTCCGGTTCTATGAGTGGAGAACCAATTGAAGCCGTTAAAAATGGCGTTCAGGTGATGCTTAGTTCGCTCCGTCAAAATCCGCAGGCTATTGAGACTGCCTATTTAAGTGTAATTACTTTTGATACTTCCGCAAGGCAAGTTGTGCCTCTTACAGACTTATCTGCATTCCAAATGGTTGACCTGAAAGCTACGGGAACAACTGCTTTAGGCGATGCTTTAAAATTGGTGAGTACTTGTATTGATAAAGAAGTAGCCAAAACGACACATGAGCAAAAAGGCGATTGGAAACCACTTGTTTTTATCATGACAGACGGAATTCCAACAGATGACTGGCAAAGCGGATTGAATGAATTCAAAAAACGCAAAACTGGATTTACAGTGGCTTGTGCTGCCGGAAATGGTGCTGATACGAATGTTTTAAAACAGATTACCGATAATGTAGTAAGTTTGGATACGGCTGACAGTCAGAGTATTTCAAAGTTTTTTGCATGGGTAACAGCTTCCATCGGTATCAGCTCGACTAAGGTAGAGGATTCAGGAAAAGAGGTAATTGGTTTGAATGAATTGCCTCCTCCTCCAGCAGAATTAAACATAGTGGTTTAAAAAGTTATTATGCGCAGGTTACCCGTATATTTTTTATTAGATACCTCCGGCTCCATGTTTGGGGAGCCAATTCAGGCATTAAACAACGCATTAAGCGGAATGGTTAACACTTTGAGAACAGATGCCCAGGCACTGGACTCATTGTGGTTAAGCATTATTACGTTTGACCGGGAAGTAAAAGAAATTGTTCCGCTGACAGAGTTAGTAAGTTTCCGGCTTCCCGAAATTACCTGCCCGCAAAGTGGCCCAACGCATACCGGCAAAGGATTGGAAGTACTTTATGACAAAGTTACAAGTGAAGTCCGTAAAGGTTCGCCTACCCAAAAAGGTGACTGGCGGCCACTTTTATTTGTGTTTACGGATGGAAAACCGTCTGATATTCAGCTTTACAGGGAAATGATCCCCAAAATAAAATCATTGAATTTTGGAGCTGTTGTTGCCTGTGCCGCCGGACATTTGGCAGATGACAGTATGCTTAAAGAGTTGACTGATACAGTGGTGCATCTGGACACGGCCGACAGCTCAACGCTAAAACAGTTCTTCAAATGGGTTTCAGATACCATTGAGCAGGGAAACAAAAGCATGGGAACGGTTGAAAATGTGTCGTTGCCTCCGGTTCCGTCAGAAATAATAGTTGTTATTTAAATAAAATCTTTGATGCTGATACTGGTTGTATTTCTGAATGTGTTGTTGGTTGGGCTTTTCTTATATTCAAAATTGCTTCCTTATAAGGACCTTTTGAATCCTCAGTATAAATCCGTTTTTAATTTTTTTGATACGGTTTTTAGCCCGGTTCTTAATTTTTTAAAATCTGTGATTTCGCCGTTTACAGTTGGTGTAGGGCTTTCAGTAGATATGACACAGGTTGTTTTGTTTATCGTGTTGCTGGTTTTGGTTAATTTGTTTTAGGACGGGTTTTTTTGACCGGATCGTCTGCCGCAGGATTATAGGATTAACAGGTTTACAAAATAACAGGATAATCACCAGGCATTCCGAAGGAACGCATTTGTTTTTATATGTATTATGTTTTAACTACCCACGAAACGTCCCGCTGGGACGACTAATGAGCGGTTTGCAGTGCACAATAAGAGTAATATTTGACTTAAAGTGTTTCTACCGTTTCTTAAAGATCGAGGAATATCTATAAATGTATTAATGCCGATAGAATCGTTCCAGAGGGACGTCTGGTGGGTAGAAAAGTTATTGATTAGCGTTTTTTTTTCGTTCCATAGGAACGTATCTTGATTGTGGATAATTGATAATATACTGGTTTTGACATAAAATCTTTAAAATTATAATGAGCGAAACAAAACCATATATACAAAGTTTGTTTGTAGAAAAAAAAATTGTTCTTGACTTCAAAAGAGATAATTTACTGGAAGAATTTGCGGCGGATGAAGACAATATAAATGCGGTAAATCAGATACTTGCTAATCAGAAAATGCTGGTGGATAAATGGAAATTAATCAATAGAAAAAAGGATATTGCTGAACAAAAAATCAGTATTCCCAATGCAACTGTTGGAAAAACATACGAAGCTTCAATAGATTTTGAAAAGCTAAATTGGAATGATATTGTTTTTTCGGATTTTGAAGGGCTTGAAAGTACAGGTTTAGAATATGATAATGAGAATGAAATCATTTCCGGCGTTCCTACACAAAGCGGAGATTTGAAAATTACGTTTAAATTCCGTCTGGAAGGAGAGTCGGATGACTCGGTTTTGAATGAAAAAACGATTTCACTTATCATTAATGCAGATCCTAAAACATTATGGAAAAATATTGAAAGTGATAAAGCTGATCCTCATTGGAAGGAAGATGATGTGACTCAATTTGATAAACTGGGAGATAAACATATTGTTGTTTCTTCCAAACGAGGACGATCTCACGCCAATACCGGTGGTTTCAGGGAAGACGATTTTGCTTATAAATATTTTGAAAATACAGGCTGGAGTGCAGTGGCTGTTTCGGACGGGGCGGGCAGTGCCAAATTATCCAGAGCCGGATCGAAAATTGCTTGTCAAACCATTATTGAGTACTTTACTGAAAATCTTACCGAAGAATCCTTTTCAGTATTTGATGTTTTAGTGCAGGAACATAACGAAAAGACAGGTGATGATACATTAAAAAAGCTGAGTCATTTTGTTTATAATACTTTGGGTAAAGCTGCCTTAACTGTTCATAAAAAACTGGAAGAAACGGCCAATAAGCTTGAAGTTCCATTGAAGGATCTACATGCAACGCTGATTTTTGTTTTAATAAAAAAATATGATTTCGGCTATGCTATTCTGTCGTTTGGCGTCGGTGATTGTCCGATTGGTTTACTGAATAAAGACATGTCGGCTATCACTTTAATGAACTGGCTGGACGTGGGAGAGTTTGGAGGAGGAACCCGGTTTATTACCATGCCTGAGATTTTTCAAAGTGATAAATTATCGACAAGATTCGGATTTCAGCTGGTAGAAGATTTTTCATATTTAATGCTGATGACAGACGGGATTTATGATCCTAAATTTATTGTGGAAGCTAATCTGGAAAAAATAGAAAACTGGAAAGTGTTTTTAGAAGATCTGGATGGCAAAAATGATGAAAATATTAGAGTGGAATTAAAGGCAGAAAATACAGAATTAACAACGCAACTTTCTACCTGGATGGATTTTTGGAGTTCAGGAAATCATGACGACAGAACTTTGGCCATTATTTTTTAAAAGACTACGGTTCAATTAATCATGAATAAAACAGTCAATGTAACTTCTGCAATTACAGGAAAAACGTATCAATATGTTGATACCGGTGAGCCTATGCGTGGCGGAATGAAAGACGTTTATTTTAGTCCGGATAAAACGTACGTAGTTGCATTTTACCGCGATGTCCAGGATTTTAATTCTAAGGAGCGATTACGCAAAATTGTTACCCAATATTATGACAGCTTTTTTAACCGTGAGGGCGGGTCATATTACAAAGATTTGTATTGCTGGCCTACGGATATGGTAGAAGTGGATAAAAAAGTTGGCCTGATCGTACCATCTTACAATAAAAATTTCTTCTTCAAAAAGGGTTATGCCACAAGTGATTTAATCAAAGGGAAAGAAAAAGAGGGAAAATGGTTTATCTCCAAAATTCAGGAACAAACAATTTGCTCTTAGACTGGATGAAAGTGAATTGGGTAACTGGCTGAATTATTTCCAGATCAATGTAAATATTGCAAGAGGCGTAAAACGTCTTCATTCTGCGGGTTTAGCACATTCGGATTTATCTTATAAAAATGTTCTGGTAGATCCGGTTAGTAAATCTGCGGCCATTATTGATATCGATGGTTTGGTTGTTCCCGGTATATTTCCGCCTGATGTAATTGGAACAGCCGACTTCATCGCCCCGGAAGTATTGTCTACCAAGCATTTAAATATAAAAGATCCAAACCGGAAACTGCCGAATCGTTTGACAGATCTCCATGCTTTGGCAGTGATGATCTACATGTATTTATTATACCGACATCCGCTGAAAGGGGGAAAAGTACATGATCTTGATACGGAAAAAGACGATTTACTTTCCATGGGAGAAAAGGCGCTGTTCATTGAACATCCACTCGATAGCTCCAACCGGATCAAACTGAGTCAGATTAATCCCAAAGAATTACCCTGGGCTGATGTTACAAAATTACCTTATACGATTACCGGTCCCTATCTAAAATCCTTATTTGACAAAGCTTTTATTGACGGATTGCACACGCCGTCGCACAGGCCAACCGCCAATGAATGGGAAGATGCATTACTGAAAACAACCGATCTGATGCAGCCTTGCAGTAATACTTCCTGTGAGCAAAAATGGTATGTTTTTGATAATTCAAATAAACCAAAATGTCCTTTTTGCGGAACACCACATCCGGGAACTTTACCAGTGCTGGATTTATATTATCAATTTAAACCAACGGTTTGGAAACCCGAAAATCATCGGTTAATGGTTTATAATAATCAGTATTTATTTGAATGGCATGTAAACCGGAATGTGATCAGAAATGAAAAACTGACTGCGGAACAGAAAGTGCCGGTAGGATATTTTACTTTTTTTAATAACAAATGGGTGCTGGTAAATCAGAAACTTACTTCGTTAAAAGATGTTACCGATGATAAGGAAATTCCGATAGGAACCATGGTAGAATTGACCGATGGTAAAAAAATATTGCTTTCCAGGGAGGATGGCGGGAGAGTTGTGGTTATAACAATGGCAAATAAATACTAACTAAATAAAAATGGACATATTACATACGCTTCTCGGCGATGACATTCAGGCAGGACTGCTTATTATTTTAAATTTAATTGTAATTGAAAGTTTACTTTCTGTTGATAATGCGGCTGTGTTGGCTACAATGGTTTTGGACTTGCCAAAGAAAGACAGGAGCAAAGCTTTAAAATACGGAATTATTGGTGCTTATGTTTTTAGAGGAATTTGCTTGTTGCTGGCAGGCTGGCTTGTGAAAATCTGGTGGCTCAAACCAATCGGCGGACTTTATTTATTATATCTGGCCATTAGCTATTTCACAAAGAAATCCGGTGCAGCAGAAGACGAAACGGTTGATAAAAACAAAAGCTGGATTTACAGATCTACTGTTGGTTTAATGGGAACATTTTGGTCCACAGTGGCTTTGGTTGAAGTAATGGATTTAGCTTTTTCTATTGACAATGTGTTTGCAGCAGTGGCATTTACAGATCACATGTTTCTGATTTACACGGGCGTTTTCATTGGAATACTTGCAATGAGGTTTGTAGCACAGGGTTTTGTAGATTTAATGGAGAAATTTCCTTTTCTTGAAACCATTGCATTTATCGTAATCGGAGTACTCGGTTTAAAACTTTTTGCTTCCCTCTACACACATTTCTACCAGGGTTCGCCGATTGCAGAATTCCTGGATAGTGAAAAAATGGACTTATTTGTATCCATTTTCACGGTAGCCATTTTTATTATTCCGGTGGCAACTTCTTATTTCTTCAATTTTCCTAAAAAAGAAATTGGACACGCTGAAGTATCAGAAACAGCAGAAGATTTACTTGAAAACCAGGATGATATTGTAGACGGAAAAAATTAATTGATTTCTAATATCTGAATTTGATATTTTAAAAATTTTATGTCCGGAATGATGTTTTAAACTTCGTTCCGGACATATTTTTTGTAAAGACTATTGCTTATCGTTTAGTATCAAAGGCACATTACCCTTTCCACCCAATACAACAATTTTAGCATTAGGTGAAGCTGCCAGTTCTTTTTGAGCTTTGATCGATTCATATTGCAACTGACGATCAGTGAGACTTAACGCAATAATTGTTTGATAATCAGCGATACCTCTTGCTTCTACACGTTTCCTTTCCGCTTCCTGTCTTTCTTTTTGAAGCACAAATTCCATCTTTTGAGCATCCTGTTCTGCATTGATCTTGGATTCAATGGTTTTCTTAACTGATTCCGGCAGATTAATATTTCTTATTAAAAGCTGTTCCAAAATCAAACCGCGGCTTTTAAAATCTTTGTCAATTGTTTGATAAATGCGACTTTGAAATTCATCGCGTCTTTTCGAATAAAGTGCTACTGCATCATAATAAACAGCATTATCACGAATCCGGGTACGGGTGATCGGTCTTACGATCTTATCCTTATAATCTGTACCAATTCCTTTGTAAATAGCTGGCGCTTTATCCGGCATAATCTTGTATAAAACAGTAAGATCTATCACCACTTCCAGTCCGTCCGCAGACAAAACCCTGATTGCATCGTCTCCTTTAAGTTCGCCTTCTGCCGTCATGGCGGACATCGTATAGTTTTGTGTTTTTGTGTCAAAAATAGCTACGTCTACCAGCGGATTTACAAAATTAAGACCGTTTTCGAGCACATCCGGACTCACTTTTCCAAATAAAGACTGTACTCCGATTGTTCCTGCGTCGATCTGACGGATGCATGATGAAATAATTCTAAGGGCAATAAAAATATAACCTGCACTTTTAATTAATGTAGAATAATGTGAAACAGGCGATTGTGCTCTGCTTATTGTAAAGCCTGCAATTACTATAATGAGGCCTAAAAAAAGAATGAACATAGCTGGATGAATTAAAATGTTATGATTGCTAAATCTTTCAATCATATAATTGTCTGTTCAATATCTGTGCCTTCTTGGTGATTCTAATTTTATTTGTTTTTAAATTGCTGTTATTCAGTTGCTTATATTATTTTTTTATTTAATATTTTAAATATTGAAGCATAAAAAATTTATCATTTTGATAGGTTTTTTATCATAATGATAAAATAACTAAACATGAGCTTTCTAACAAAACAGATTGAGCTTTTGAACAAAATTCCTTACTGAAAATCAAGCGTCCTTTGTATCAGAAATTTACATCAGACAAAAATTTAGAAATTATGGCAAGGGTTTGGTTTATTACCGGAAGTTCAAGAGGATTAGGACGTAGTCTTACGGAAGCAGTTTTGGCAAAAGGCGATCAGGTGGTGGCAACCGCCAGGAAACCGGAACAATTAGATGATTTGGTAGAAAAATATCCAGGCCAAATTTATGCTGTAAAACTGGATGTGACGCAACGAGAGCAGATTTATAAAGCAGTTGAAGAAGCAGTAGCTCATTTTGGAAAAATAGATATATTGGTAAATAATGCAGGATTTGGAATTATCGGAGCAGCCGAGGCTTTTTCTGATGAACAGGTTCGCAGCCAGCTGGAAACAAATTTATATTCGCCAATAGAAATAACCCGTGCGGTTTTGCCATTAATGCGTAAACAGCGTTCAGGTCGCATTTTACAGATAAGCTCTTTGGGTGGCCGGGTTGGCAATGCAGGACTGACAATGTATCAGGCGGCGAAATTTGGTTTGGGTGGTTTCAGTGAGGCTCTTGCAAAGGAAGTTGCTCCGCTTGGCATATTTGTAACCTGTGTAGAACCGGGCGGATTTCGGACAGACTGGGCCGGTGATTCCATGACTTATGCACCGAAGATAGAAGGATATGAAACAACTGTGGACCAAAGAGTTGATTTCTTTAAAAGCGGATCTTTTATTCCGGTTGGTGATCCTGAAAAGGCAGCAAAAGTAATGATTGAATTGGTTGGACATCCTCAGCCGCCAGTACATTTGGTATTAGGCAGCGAAGCAGTTGGTATATTGAAACAAGCTGATACAGCAAGAACAGCAGAGTTTGAAAAATGGATGCCGGTTAGTCTTTCTACCGATCACGATGAAGCAGAGGATTTTCTGGAAACAACTTTGGGGAAAACATTTATCAAAGCTTAATTATTTGTTATTTTATATAAAACAGCATCACTGTACAAATTTTGTGCGGTAAGGCTGTTTTCTTTTTATAAATTGAGTTTCTTATGGCTAACCTTAAAGAAGACAAGACATCCCCGCATATTTTGTATTCCTGTTACTCGCAAAAAAGCAGTGAAGGCGAGTCTTTCATTCCTCAGCATATATTCGGATTTGTCTTTTCCGGAAGTTCTGAGATATATGTTGGAGGGAAAAAGTACATTCATAAAGAAGGAGATTTTCGGTTTTTCAGGAAAAATCAGTTATCAAAATATACAAAAACGCCTCCTCCCGGCGGAGAATACAGATCCGTTTCCATATCAATGGACCAGGATACATTACGCAACATGAGCGATGAGCATAATTTGCATGCTGATCATAAATATACAGGGGAAAATGTATTGATTTTGAAGTCTAATAATCTGTTTGTGAATTATATAGATTCTTTATCACCATATCTGAGCAGTACCAGTGAAATCAACAAAGTAATCACTAATTTGAAGGTAAGGGAAGCGATCATGATTTTGCTGGAGACAAATCCTGCATTAAAAAATATTCTATTTGATTTTAGTGCTCCGGGAAAAATTGATCTGGAAGCTTATATGAATGAGCATTATAAATTTAATGTGGATTTGAACCGTTTTGCTTATCTGACAGGCCGCAGTCTGGCGAGTTTTAAAAGAGATTTTGAGCGTATTTTTAATACATCACCCAACCGCTGGTTACAGGAAAAAAGATTGAATGATGCCTATTTTCTAATTAAAGAGCGAGGCCTTAAAGTATCTGATGTTTACCTGGAAGTTGGGTTCAAAGACTTTTCCCATTTCTCATTTGCTTTTAAAAAAGCGTATGGAATAGCTCCTTCCCGATTGAATTGATTGGCCCACTTTTCAAATTAATTACCAGGATTAATATTT
>Ga0247739_10000226_pt1 | contig 19380 bp, 17 predicted proteins | sample UWRJL058202B2_FD_180943 | JGI IMG/M metagenome (GOLD analysis project Ga0247739, IMG submission 180943) | Plant litter microbial communities from Arlington Agricultural Research Station in Wisconsin, United States - UWRJ-L058-202B-2 | ecosystem: Environmental > Terrestrial > Plant litter >...
GGTGTATAAATAAAGCATTATCTGAAAAGAATCCTGAACCCAATCCTATAAACATATCCTTTGTTATAAATCCAAAGAATATAGAGAATACTGCTAAAATCATTAACATGGCGATCAGATTCATCATTCAAATATATATATAATTAATAAAAATTTATTTTTAATTTTTAAAAAGCTTTATCGAATATAAATTCATCTTCTCTCTTTAATTGCTGCGTAAATGTGAATCTACAAGTGCACTTTTCCAGATAACACAAAATAAGTGTAGACTGGGATTTGTTATACTATTATAGACAAAAAAAATTACTATAAATAACAGATTTCATCTTTTTCATAACAAGTTAACGGTGATCTAACCGTTATTTTACTATTATGTGTGTATAATGGTTAAGAAAGAAGTACATCTTGAACAGCTTGCATTCCTTCAACAAGATCACTCCCACCTTCTAATAGTAATTTCGTAGCCTGTTGTTTAATGTCATTGATTTGATCAGTTAAAGCTGGTGTAACCGTTGGTTGGCTTAATTCTGAATCTGCTAACTTATGGACTTCTTGTTTTAACTTTACAAGCGTCTTTCTTTTTGCTTCTACTAGATTAGCCACCTCATTAATTGTATCACCACCTTGATGAGCTACCTCCCTTCTCATTTCTTTACCACTCGGTATATCTTGAACATAATTGTTCAAATTAGCAAGTAGACCTCTTAGTTGTGTAGAGCTTTGTAAACTAACAGACGTTGGGGTAATAGATTTTCTACTTTGAAACAATACTAGTGATAAAGATATAACTAGTACTAATATAATACTAGAACTATTAATATATGAATTAAATAAAAGATAAATTATTAACCCTATTACTATGTATAATGCATAAGATGTTATTACTCCAGTGTTTAATTTAGAAATATTATAACTTATATTCAATAGCCCTTTTTCTAGTCCATATGGTCCTAAATATTCTACAGATCCTTTATCTATTACTTTAGTAGTTTGTCCACCAAGTTTTAGTACAATACCTGTAATATATCTGTTGTAAAATAGCTCTATTAAGAAACGTTGATTAAAGAAACTAAATATGTTGTAACCTACTCTAGATAATTTAAAATAAATTAGTATAGTAGATAAGTATTCAGACAACACTATGGCTATTACACTTAATGAAATAGTAAATAGTAAAGGTAATAGCTTAAATAGAGTTGGCACTCCAAATTCAGTATCTAACAGTATCTCATGAGAAGGGTGTATAAATAAAGCATTATCTGAAAAGAATCCTGAACCCAATCCTATAAACATATCCTTTGTTATAAATCCAAAGAATATAGAGAATACTGCTAAAATCATTAACATGGCGATCAGATTCATCATCTAAATATATATAGATAATAGCGATAGTTACCTTCCTTTCTCGTATGGCTAGGTAGTATTTACCACAATATAAGAACTCGCAAAATAACCGTAATAAAGCATCATTTCTAGAGTGTTGAGTTACAGAAAAGACTAAGATAACTTATTTTCCAACTTTTGTCTTAGAATTTATAAGATTAACAAAGAAATTACCTTCCGGGCTAACAAACCCTGAAAATCCATTCGGATGGATTGTTTTTTTATTAGGCTCCCTTTTTTTTTCAAAAAAGGGGTACCAAACAGGGTCTACAATCACCTGTAAATCTTTTATAGATGAAACTCTGAATTGAACCGCATCTTTACCATGTGAGGAAATACCTCTTATATCCATAAAGAATGCTTGAATTAATTCTAATAAATACGATCTCTTTTATGTAATTTAATACCAAATGGCAAGTTTACAATTCAACCAGTATTCATCTTAGAAGATCTATTAAGACTAATTGAAAAATAGCTCTCTCCATCCGAGAAACCTGTAACAAAATAGGGGTGTAAGGTCGGCTTTTTGATTGAAATAAAAGAAATACCTCTTGTTAAACTTCTACTAAATCCTATATATATATTTGTTAAGAAGGGATTCTGACTTGATAATGTCTTTCGACACCCATTAGAGTATACCTTAAACACAAAAGAATTTCTCTTGTATCAACTACCATCTACTCGTTGCTCTTTTACAGATATAAGACTATCTGATTTAGATCCGCGATTGTCCATTTCTCTTTAAATCATCTTCTGACTTGTTACCATACCTGAGGAATTATTTCAGCCACAAATCGTTTTTCAACAACTGCTTGGTACCAGAAGCTTTAGGAGGTCCCCGGAATTTGATAGTTTTACCCACGCAAGTGATTTCCCACATCACCCAGCAGGTAAGCTCATAAAGATATCACCTTCATGTGCTTGTTTATAATTAATTAAAGGTCCATTAGGGTTAGTTAAGAATGTTAAATACAACACTTTTACAGAGTATAATGTAGTAAACATTGCCCCTATAGTAGCTATGATATAAACAACAGTACCAGAAAAATAATATTGACCATATGCAGATTCAAGTATTAAATCTTTTGAATAGAACCCTGTCATAAAAGGGAAGGCTACTAAGCTTAAAGAAGCAATAAGCATTACAGAATAAGTAAGAGGTAAGAATGGTCTTAACCCACCATATCTTCTAAAATCTTGGTTATCAGCCACAGCGTGAATAACTGATCCAGCTCCTAAGAATAAAAGTGCCTTATAGAACGCATGATTTACTAAATGAAATAAAGCTATATTATAAGAAGATAAACCAACAGCTATAACCATCATCCCTAATTGACTCATAGTAGAATAAGCTATAACTTTTTTAATATCTTGTTGGAATAAACCTATAAGGGAACTAAATACAGTAGTAATGGCACCTAAGCATATACATAACATAAGTACTATTGAACTATATTCTATTAAAGGAGATGAACGCATTAATAGATATACACCTGCCGTAACCATAGTGGCAGCGTGTATTAAAGCGGACACAGGGGTAGGACCTTCCATCGCCATAGGTAGTCATAAGTGAAGTCCTATTTGAGAACTCTTGGCCATAGCTCCTATTAATAGACATATACCTACAACAGTTACAAGATTTGCATCCACATAGGGAGCTAATGAGAATACAGTGGCATAATCTAAATTACCAAAACCTCAAAGAATCGCAAACATACCTATAGTTAAAAAACAATCACCCACCCTGTTGGTTAAAAAAGCTGAAAGAGAACTTTGGTTTGCTGCTATTCTAGTAAATCAGAAACATACTAAAAGATAGGAACAAACCCCTACACCCTCTCAACCTACAAACATTAATAGGTAACTGTTTGCTGTAACTAATATAACCATCATAAAAGTGAATAAGCTTAAATAACTAAAGAACCTTTGGTTATGCATAAAATAAAATTTATCTTGCAATTGATTTATTAAGGGTTTTATATTAACAATGGTTAATTATTTTCAAAATTTCTACCTGTGTTCATACCAGATTTTATCTTTCTAATAGAATTTATACCTTCAACAGTAAGATGAGAACGATTAAGCATTAAACTATGGATCTTACATCAGTCAAGATAATCATGTAATTTTATACCAATTATAGGGTTTTCATTAAAAAATGGAACTAATATATTGGTAATATTTTTAAAATCAACTATTGTTAAACTAATAGCAGATTTACCAGCATATTTATAGATTTTTCCTGATCCTAAGTATTCAATTATTTTCTGCATTAATATAAGATCTCTACTATGTTGAGATATTCTAAATCTCAATTGTACTCGATAACCCAGTTTACTATTGGTGGATGGTACACGAACATCAAAGTTTCCCTCAGCGCTAACAAAACCTGAAATTCAATAAGGGTTTAAAATTACATTGTCATTATTTATTACAGGTCTTTCAACTGGAACATGTCCAGGAAACTCTGATATTAACATGTCAGATAAACCTAAATTCATGGATGCTTTTATGTTTACTATTTTTTCTAGACCTTCTAAAGTGAGATGGGCTTTATTATTAACAAGTTCCACCGCTTTTTTAAATAATAATAAATCCGCGGCTTTTTGAGTTAATAACGGATATTTCTCTAAATTAATAATAAGGTTATTTAAATCTTTAATTGAATCTATTGAATAATTAACTATATCTCGGTTTTGAGCTAGATGAATAGAACCAATACCACCTAAATGTTGTTGTAATAGACATAATAAGTTAAGATCTTTTGTGTGTAGACCTAATTGAAATTTTAATTCAGCACGTCAACCTAATGTACGAACTTTACTTTTGCTTATGATTATACTAAACGAACCTTCACCATCTATTAAACCAGATCAGACTTCAGGATTTACAATAGTAGAACGATAGGTAGAAAATTTTTTTAAATCGAATTGTTTAGATGGGCTTTTTATGTAGGAGTTTCAACTTTGTTGCATATTGAAACCGAGTTTTATATCTCTATTCCTTTCGGAACCCTGTAGAATACACCTTAAATTCATTAAATATGATTTAATGAATAAACTGCCGTCTACTCGTTGCTCTTTTACAACAATATCATTTAATATTGCTGACTTAGATCCGCGATTGTCCATTTTGTTTTCACGCATCTTAAGGGTTGTTACCATACCTGAGTAATTACTTCAGCCACCTACGTGCTTTCGCGCGTGGCTTGGTACCTTAAGCTTTAGGAGTTCCCCGGAGTTTGACAGTTTACCCCCATAGACGCGTTTTCCCGTTACGCGACCCCGAGGGTCAGTGCTCATATAACCTATGGAGTATATATGTACTAAAGAAGATACGATTAAAACAGGTATAAGCATGGAAACGGTTAATGAATCAAAATGAAATCCTCACCATACATTTAATGATTCAGAATCAATTCATCTTAATACCTCCATTGACACAGGTGCATTATTTAACCCAACTTCACAGAATGCTAAACCAGCCAACATTGTTGTAGTTACAACCGCTGTAGATGTAATTATTTGTGCTCCTGATGCTCCGATTTTTCTACCAAAAAACCCAGAAGCTATTGATCCTAATAGTGGAAAGATAATTATAGCTAGATACATTATTTATATTCTATATTAATGTTTCCTCTCAATCTATAAAAAGCTACTAAAATACCTAAACCTATCGCAGATTCTGCACCTGCTATGGCAATAATATAAATAGCATACGTCTGACCTAAAATATCGTCAAAACTAAGGGAACTAACCAATACCAGAAATGTAATAGCTAATAGCATTATTTCTATTGAAATAAGCATTAATATGATATTTTTTCTGTTTAAAACAAAACCTAAAATTCCTATTGTAAATAAAATTAGCGATAGATTCATTTTTATAAAAATATTAATTAATGTGTGTATTATATAAAAAATTTTTTTTTGTATGCTAATATATTAACAGAGTTCAAAAATTCGGCGGGTATAAATATAATAAGAGTGATCGCCAATGTGATAACTGAAATAGATAAGCTTAATGGACTTAATAAACCAATATGGTTTACTTTTATGTCCATTTTTTCCACGGTAACACTTTTTTCAGTAATAACAGCTTCTGCATTAAAGCTTTCTAGATCCTCGTTTAAAGTGTAATCCGGCTTATAAAACAAAAAAAAAATGGCTCTCCTTCTATAAATCCACTTTATTACATGGCAAATAAAATTTATCATACAAATAATCACAGTATTCAACATTTCTTTATTTTCTTTCAAATATATAATTTTACATTGTAAAAAAAAAACAAATATATTATTTTACATTGTTAAAAAAGTCTTCGTTTAATAGGGTTATTATACAAAATCCCCTCTAAAACCATTTAACTCAGGATAATTCTTGTCCAAATTCCTTATAAAATTATATACCCTCGGAACTGACAGGGTTGTACGCCCATCTCTAAAAAACAACTCAGGATATTCGTGTCTAACACAACGAGTTACTTTGCTATAATATAGTAGTTTAGGCGATAACCCCTCGTCCTTAGAGAATTTTATACCAATATAGTCTAGCCCATAACCATGTTTAGATTCTAAAAAATCAGCTAACCTAGAAGTATCAGTACGACAATTAGAATTAGGAGGTGTAGTATCATGTGTTGGAGGGTTTTGACCAGGGTTTTCACGCTGAATAATAGTATCCGTAATAACATCATAGTAAGTACCTCTACCACCCCCTGAGGAATAAACAGTGTTATCTGTATCAGAATAAAAAGCTGAGTAATAAACAGTATTATTTATATCAAAATAAAAAGCTTCTGAATAATTAAAATGAAAATCTATTAAAATAGTAATTAAGTGTACATCAAGATATCACCATGTTGTCATAAATAAAAAACAGCAAAAATGGTAGATGAAAGAAAGAATAGCAATGTTAATCCCCGCTGGTACATTTCTAAGCATAAACATAGTTAATCTAAATATATTTGTTCAAAATCCTATTTTTAAATATTTGTTTATTGGGTTAGAAAAGACTATTTTACGACGGATTATTTCAAACCCCTTTAGAGTACACCTTAAATGTGATAAAATATTACATATAATTATTAAAATTTTGCTTCGTGCCAGAAGCTTTAGGAGGACCCGAAATTTCAGTTTCACGCATAATAGGTATCCTACATATCTTAGCAGGTTTGAGACTTAAAGCACTTTTTATGAATAAAACTGGTCTATTTGTATCTACATTAGTGTATGAAGATGTTTGTCTACTATCTATTGTTAAGGCGTTTTTACCTAATTCAAATATAAACCCTAAAGTCAATAATACAAAAAACACCATCATAATTACTAAACCATAAATATCGTTAGTATAACTACTCACGCTGTAAGGGTATACCAGTAAAATTTCTAGGTCAAATAGAAGAAATAAAAGACCAAATATAAAGAACGAAACGCTAAATTGGGTTCTGTTTTGCCCCAAAAAAGAGTGGAAACCACACTCGAATGTACTATCTTTTTCTTGGTACGCATTGGTCAAATTTATCATGCTTATATGTTACAACGAGATATTGTCACTAGGCTATTATTTATTAATCTGTATTTATTTTATTTTTAATAATACGAATTTGATCTAACCCTTTTTCAGTTAAATGAGCTTTATTATCCATTAATTTTGCTACCTCGCTAAAAGATAAAAAATTACTATTTTTACTAGTTTGTAAAGGATATTTTTCAAAAAATGGGATAATAGTATCTCTTATACTAGAAAATTTGGTAACCTTAAAATCAATTGTTCCTCTATTAACTGAAGTCATATACCCACACCCTAAATATTCAATTAGGCTACTCATTAAATCTTTGTCTCTATCACTCTGAGTTAACATAAAGGTTAATTTAGTAGCCTCTCCTAATTTAGATGTTGAAGATTTAAATAGATCAATGCTGAAACAACCTTCTGCATCGGTAAAACCTACTAATCAGAAAGGATCTACAACTTTAGGTAACAATACTTCAGGTCTTAAAGCGGGAATTATATCAGGAAAAGCAACACCTAAGTCTTTGCTTAAACCTCTATTTATAACAGCTTTTAAAGCTACAAGTTCTAAGATTCCTTTATTTGTCAGATGACTTTTATTTCTAATTAAAGAATGAGCTGATTTAAATATTGTATAATCCGCTTGTTTTTTAGTTAGTAAAGGGTATTTATCAAAATGATTAATTATAATAGCTAAATCTTTTAAAGATTCAACACGGTATTGGACAGCATTTTCTCCCATAAACGATACAATACCTACACCAAAAAAATTCTTAAAACCGTTTAATATATTTAAGTCTTTTTTATGTAAACTTATAACGAATCTACAAACTATACGTCAACCTAATTTATATTTTTTATCTTTTATGATAGTTAACATAAAACAGCCTTCACCGTCTGTAAATCCAGAAATATATCAAGGGTTTAAATTTAATGTAGATGGAAGATTAGAATAGTTTCGCACCTGAAAGGTGTTTACCTTTTTTGCTTTGTGTTGTGAGAATAAGCTAGTGTAATTTATAAGGTTAGAAAGGATTTTGACTTGATATTTTCTTTCGAAATCCGCTAGAGTACACCTTAAAGGTGGTAATATATTACCACCTCAACTATCGTCTACTCGTTGCTCTTTTACAGAGTTTAACATAAGATTACTATTCTCTACTAGTTTAAACTCTGACTTAGATCCGCGATTACCCATTATCTTTTCAGATATCTTCTGACTTGTTACCATACCTGAGTAACTAGTTCAGCCACTCATATATTTTCATATATGGCTTGGTATCAGAAGCTTTAGGGGTTCCCCGGAGTTTGATAGTTTACCCCTAATATTCGATTTCCTAAGTCGAATTTAAGGGTTATGAGGCGCTAAAATTAAATTAATAGCTAATAATAAAATAGCTAATATAGGTATGAAAATTATGAAAAAAGTTGTACTTGTCATTAGATATTGAAAATTATATAGGATAGTATATTAACAGAGTTCAAAATTTCACTTGGTATAAACATAAAAAGAGTGATCGCCAATGTCATAACTGAAATAGATAAGCTTAATGAACTTGATAAAACAATATGTTTTATTTTTATATCAATTTTTTCCACGGTAACACTTTTTTCAGTAATAACAGCTTCTGCATTAAAGCTTTCTAAATCTTCGGTTAAAGTGTAATCCGGCTTATCAAAAAAAATTTGTTTTATGATAGATAAATAGTATACAGCACTTATAACACTTGTTAATATGGCGACTAATGACATGAATATATACCCATTGTCTATAGCTGCACTCAATATCATCTGTTTACCAAAAAACCCTACTAGAGGTGGTATCCCCGCAAATGAGAATAAAGTTATACCTAAGCTCAAAGATATTATAGGGTTAATGTAATAATAACCTTTTAACTGGTCAATAAATTGAATAGGAGAATTATTTACATCGGTTAAATTGTTGTTATTTTCATTGGTTTGTTTTTTATAACTTTCTTCTGCATTTTCATTTTCAAAGTTATTTTCTTTTTCAATACCCGTTGTAGACTTGGTATCATCTACATAACAATATAAAGAGTAACCTATAGTAATAATTAAAATAAAGGCATTTAGGTTAGATAGTGAATATTGTATTAAATAGAACATAAAGGCTTGTGTTGACTCGACGGTGTGTATGCTTAAACCTAATAGTATAAACCCTACGTGTGACACAGTACTAAAAGCGAGAAGTCTTTTTATTCTAGACTGTGTTAACCCTACGACGGTTCCTATAATTAAAGATAAAAGAGAACTGAACAATAAGCTTCTTGTTCAAGAAAAGTCCCCGTCAAATATAGGTTTACTTGTATAGTGAACTAATTCTAAAAAAAAAATAAATATAGATATTTTGGCGACTATTGCTACAAAAGTTGTCACTATAGTGGGAATAGCATCGTATACATCTGGACTTCAGAAATGGAAGGGTGCAGCGGAAACTTTAAATAAAAATCCTACCCCCATAAATAATAAACTTATATGTAGATAGTGAGATTTATATCAATAAAGTAAGCCTGTAAGGTTATCTTTACTTGCATTAGATATACTAGTAATTATATATAAGCTATCTAGGTTAGTAGTACCAGAATTTGCATAAAGCAAAGCTGTACCTAATAATATAAAACAGGATGATAACCCCCCTAGTAAAAAATACATAAGCCCCCCCGATGTAGCAGGTTCTGAATCTCTATATATAGTGGATAACAAATACAACCCATAACTCTGTAATTCTATGGATAGGAATATAGATACTAAATCACTTGTAGAGATAAGAAAAACACTTCCTGTAACTATAAACAAGATAATTAAAGAATATTCTATAATTCTAAATTGTTCTCCCATTTTATTTAGAAGTAGAGTTTCAAAATAAGTAAATTTCGTAAATATAAGCTTAGTTGGACTGCTATACTCCTTTACTCAGACCTTTCTGGGGTAAAATGCAGTTAATACTAGAACAGCACTAGTAATTAAAAAAATGAAAACATGAAAAAAATTGGTAATGGCGGTAGTATGGAATAATCCACCGAATATTCCGATACCTTTAGCTAAAAATAATATAAATAAATTATCATAAGCGATAAAAGCTGAAGAAAGTAAAATAAAAATGGTAATTCTGGAGTACAGGATAGATTTGTCTCGTCTAGCGGTTATAGAAGTAGATAATAAGGTTAATATAAGTGTATTGCATAGCATAGTTAGAATAGAGAGATTCGAACTCCTATCGGCTACTAACTAAATATAGTACCGATTCTAAAAAATTACAAATTATATAGATTTTGTGTAATTTTCTATATATTTTGTATAGTATTTAATAATAATGTAACGGGTATACTCTAAAATAAAACCCGAGTTAATAGTTATATATTTTTATAAAAAGTTGTATTTGTGAAATGTTAATCTAAGAATTTAAGTTTATGATCCTCAATAATATATGGATACAAATAAGAATAATCATACAACATCAACAAAATGTCAGTAAAGTATTCCAGCTTCTAATCCCAGATGATGGTTATTGGTTAAATGATATGCTAGTACCCGTCATAGACCCACCGCTAAAAATGCTGTACCTATCATCACATGTAATCCATGAAACCCTGTTGCAAAGTAAAAACAAGATCCAAAAGCTCCATCTGAAATAGTGAAGGATGAAACTGCGTCTTCAACACCCAGTAGTTCTGTAAATATCTTTGGTAGTTTAAGGTTTTCTAAAAGATCTATTTCCTTACTATTTAGTTAAGTGCAAAATATATGTAAGCTGGTTCCTTTTAGAATTATATAAATACAATATTACACTATAAAATTTAACGTTAAATCTGTACTAGCCTATCGCTTTACTATAAGCGTCTAAAATATAGAAAAAAAACTCTATAGTTGCAATAATATGTAATATAATTATGAGAACATATAATTGATAGGCAATGATATTGCGGTTAATAGTTATATATTTTTATAAAAAGTATTTTATGTGTAGAATTTAATAGTAATGTAATGGGTATATATAATATAAAAAATTTTCATTAAAAAGTAAGTATTTTATGTGTAGAATTTTCTAGAAATTTTGGATAGTTTTTGGGTGATTTTCTATAAATTTTGGATAAATTTTGTATAGAATTTAATAGTAATGTAATGGGTATACTTTAGAACAAAACCCGAGTTAATAGTTGTGAAAATATAGAGGCTTTTAAATGAATTATACTAGATTTACCAACTATAATACTTTTACTAGGCGATTACTATAAAAGATTCTTATTAGTTTAATGGTAGAACAAAATACTTCTAATATTTGAATCTAAGTTCGAGTCTTAGATAAGAATCACTATTTCTATAGTAATAACTATACTTAAAAAAAATATTTCTTATTAGTTTAATGGTAGAACAAGATATTCCTAATATTTTAGTCTAAGTTCGAGTCTTAGATAAGAATCACTATTTCTATAGTAATAACTATACTTAAAAAAATATTTCTTATTAGTTTAATGGTAGAACAAGATATTCCTAATATTTTAGTCTAAGTTCGAGTCTTAGACAACGAAGATCGCCAAAAAATAGATTCTAGTTTACTATTTTATTTAAATATACCTTATATAGTTAATATTTTATATTTAGATAATGAAAAGTACTTTATACTTTTTTAGTTTTATTTGAGTTTGATGATGGCTCTGAGTGAACGCTATGCAAATGCTTGACACATGCTAATCGAACGTCAATATTTAATTTGTATAAATTATGTATATTGAAGTGGTGTACAGGTGAGTAAGTGGTATTATGGCTACCTAAGAGTAAGGCAAAATAAATCCCTTATAATAACAATTTATTAAAATTTATTCATACTAAATCTAATCACCCAGGGGTCGATTATATTGAAAAGGTTAGATTTAAAGGTTAATAATATGAATAATAAATGTGTTTAAAAGAAATAGTATTTCGCTCTTAGTTGATTATTAATAACCATCGGATAAGTAGTAAGTATGGTAATGGCATATTTAGCTTGTGTCCGTAGTCAGGACTGAGAGGTCTATTGACCACACTGGGTCTGAAAAAACCCCAGTGCGTGTAGTACAGCAGTGAGGAATTTTGGTCAATGGCCTAACGGCTGAACCAGCAACTTGCAGGAATGAGAGTTAATATAATAAGTTTATTAACTTGCTTGACTAGGTCTTATAAAGTTCTGGATAAAGCTTATTATGAAAACTTTATATCCATAGGTCTCGACCAAATCTTGTGCCAGCAGTCGCGGTAAGACAAGGGAGACGAGTGTTATTCATCTTTAACAGGTATATAGGGTACCTAGACGGTGTGCAAAGGCTTAAATAAGTACCTGTTACACTTGAGTTTGATATGTGAGAGGAATATGTCGGAATTGTTGGTGAAAAGATGAAATTTGCTAATACCAATAGGACTGATAACGGCGAAGGCAAACCTCTATGTACATGTACTTAGTTATTCTAGACTAGAACAAGTTAGAATAAATTTCTCTTATAAGATGAAAAATAAATGCTTATATAAAAAAGAGACATAAGTACTATAACTGACGTTGAGGGACGAAGGCTCAGATAGTGAAGAGGATTAGATACCCCCGTAGCCTGGGCAGACAATGATGAGTGCCATAGGTTGGCTTTAACGCGGAACTATAAACGAAAGTGGAAGCACTCCACCTCAAGAGTAATGTGGCAACGCAGGAACTGAAATCATTAGACCGTTTCTGAAACCAGTAGTGAAGTATGTTATTTAATTCGATGATCCTCGAATAACCTTACCACAATTTGAATGACCTAAAAAATTTTTTGAATTTTTAGACCACATGCGTTGCATGGCTGTCTTCAGTTAATGTCGTGAGATTTGGTTAGGTCCATTAAATTAACGTAAACCCTTGTTTTATTTATTAGTATAAAGCAGCTCTCCGCTTACAATTGGATGTGATAATAGGGACTAAGACAAGTCATCATGGCCTTAATATTGTGGGCAATAGACGTGCCACATATGCCTTTACAAAGGGATGCAATAATGCGAATTGGAGCTAATCCCTAAAATAGGATAAAGCATGGATTGTAGTCTGAAACTCGACTGCATGAAAAAGGAATTACTAGTAATCGTGAGTAATCATATCACGGTGAATTTTATCTCAGATAGGTACTAACCACTCGTCAGGCGCTGAAAGGAGTATGTGCAATAAGTTTGGTGGCTGCGGATTGCTAGTCTAAATTTACAGGTTTAGATCTTTTGGCAGAAATATCTTCGTATGCGTGACTCTAATTAGTGTTAAGTCGAAATACGGTTCGGGTTGGGGAACTAGCCCGGGATAAATTAATATTAACGATACACCCAAAAAAAGTCTGTGCAAGGAGCATAAATTGTTATCTATTTATATGGTTCAAATCCATAAACAGGCTCATAAAAAGTTTATATTGCTATCTATTAATCCTATGGGTTTTTAATGCTAGACAAGCTGGCCTTTAGGCCGGTTGCGTCAGCCTAATTCTTTTTTTTTTTCGACGTAATTTCGAATATTCGAAATTACTAGAAAAAAAAATAAATATCACAATACCATTTTTATATAAACCTAGCCCTTATTTTTTTTTTTTTTTTTTTTTTTTTAATTTTTTTTAACCATAGTTTTATTTTATCCATATTCTATAATAATAAGTCCGAGTGCTGGAATTGGTAGACAGGACAAATTTAAGCTTTGTTGACGTTATGTCGTGAACGTTCAAGTCGTTCTTCGGATAAAGGGTAGATGAAAAACCTCGTCAAGTTAAAAGGCGTAACACCTGCACACTAATACTTTAAAATTTAGGATATAGATGTGGTCACCTGTAGAGATACAACTTAGCGGAGTGTTAAAGTGCAAGTGTATAATGCTAGTTCGATTTTATTGGGAATAATCATACGTCCTTTTAAAAGTAGAGTGCACACTATTGTAATAAACAACTATTTCATGTGTACTTACCATATTAGTTTTGTAATATTTTATTTGTAATTATACTTAAAATTTTTATAAAGAAATTTTTAATAGTTAAACTGTATGTGTTAAATATAAGTAGCTGTTGCTTCGATGGTTTTACCATGTATATATACAAATTTGAACTTTAAAGGACAATATAACTAATTACATTAAAAAAGGAGAGTTCCTTTATTGGTAAAAAGGGTTGAGCTGTAAACTCAATAGTAATACGCTTTTAAGAGTTCGAATCTCTTGTCTCCTAAAAATTCATTAAATGTTTATTTATAGTATAAATATAATTCTTATGTAGTTAAGTTAATACATATATTACATGGTTTAATAGCCTTTATAGCTCAATGGTAGAGCAGAATACTGTTAATATTCTGATAAATGTTCGATTCATTTTAAGGGCTTGAACTATTTATAGAACACAGTCCATGCCAGCTACTTTTTGCAATTTAAGGGGAGCCCAAGAGCTTCTACATCTGGGGTTTAATTCTTAATTTAAGAATTTTATTTATAACAATAAAGTTAATTATTTATTTAAGAATTTTATTTATAACAATAAAGTTAATTATCTATTTAAGAATTTTATTTCAAACAATATTACAAATTAATTATAATTTAGATAGAACAGTTTATACCTACTATTTATATATACATAATTTTTTGCTAATGGCTATTATAATCGTAAGATAGACTAAGTGTTTATTTACTAATATAATAACTGTGTAATAGTTATGAAAAGGTAACTAACAATTTTATATGTTGTATATAGTTAATGAAATGACATTTAATGGTTATAATGTATTTAATTTAGACTTATTATACATTATTGCTATCTTATTAGGTATATTAGTTATTATTAGTAAAAATCCAATTGTATCCGTTTTATTTTTAATAGGTTTATTTTTATGCATATCTGCTTATTTAATTTTAATAGGATTGAACTTTATAGGATTATCTTACTTACTTGTCTACGTTGGAGCGGTGACGAAACGTATTAACAAATATGCCGCGTTGGTTAGAATCCAACTCTATAAGGTGCTTTTAATTATAAACGATTTTTTATTTAAAATCATGTTATACAAAAATGAACTTTCTTTATTTAAGTTTTTTTTTGTTTTTCTTCTACACCGTTAACTTTCGCTACGCAAGGGAGATTAAATTCCTTTCAAAAGTCGTTACATACAATAGGAGAACAAGAGGATTTTAATAAAAGCAACATTTAAGAAGAATTTATTAAATGATTTGTAGGTTTCTCTTGGTTTTTTTGACGTAATTTCTGAAATAAATTACTAAAAAAAAACCTAGCAGAATCTAATTTCATTATAGTCTTATATAAGTTTCTTTTTTTTTCAAAAAAAAAGAAACAAACTGGATAAAACGAATAAAATTTCATCTATAACTTTCAGATTTACAATTAAGTTACATGTTGATGACATGGATGCTTTAAAAACTATAAAAAGTAAATTAAATATAGGTAATGATATAGCAGTGTATGGTAATAGTTGTAAATTTACGGTAACACATCCAAAAGATATTTATAAATTAATCGATATTTTTGATAAATATAACCTAAATACTACAAAGTATCTAGATTATTTAGATTTTAAAAAAGCTTTTTGTTTATATCAGTTTCTTTTTTTTTGAAAAAAAAGAAACAAACTGGAAAGAGATAAGACAATAAAGGAAAAAGAAATCTTAATAGATAAAATTATAGAATTAAAAAATGGTATGAATAAGATCCGGGATTATTTTAATTTACCTGCAGACCACAAAATAGTCATATCTGGTCCTTTATTACTAGGGTTTATAGAGGGGGAAGGTTCATTTTGTTTACTTAGATCTAAGTTTGATACTCTATTTCAAGTTGTACAATCTGAAACACAACTACCTGTAATGCAAAAAATTAAAGAATTTCTAGAAAATAATTTAGGGTTTGATAAGTATTCTATGTTTAAATTAAAAAGTTCATCAGCGATAATTCTTAGAATAGATAAAAGCTCAAAAAATTGTACACCACTAGTAGTACTTGCGATTAAAAATACGAATATCTTAGTTAATTATTTAATACCCTACTTAGAGAATATGCCGTTTATTACTAAAAAAGGTAAAGATTTTTATGATTTTAAAATTTTAAGTACTGCTATATATAATGGTATTCATAGGAGAGAGGAAATAATCTCGTTAATCTTAGAATTATCGTATTCTATGAATAAATACAGATTAACTACAAACACAGATTTAAATAAAACTATAGGTCTATCGGATTAAAGTCTAGATACAATAATAAAAGCAAAACCTACTATTAGACATCTGGAGGATGGTCGCCAATTAGATTTGGTAACTGGTAAAGCGGTGAATAGATGTTGAACTAATTGTATTTATGAAATAGTGAAAGATTAAGGAGAAACAGTATGAGCGTCTACTTTAAACGACGCAGCGGAGATTTTAGGTGTAGAATTTAGAACGGTGACAAAACATCTACAATCGGAAAAATTAATGGGACAATACGCTGAAATTAAGGGGCATAGGGTTAGAAGAATTTCTGTATTTTATCCTTAGTAATACGCTCCCATTTAAGCGAAATTATATATGGTCCTGGTAGCAAGGTTATAAAAAATCAAAAAGAATTAAAAGCATAGGAACTAAAAGAAGGTTCAATCCGTATAGTTCTATCCTTATTTAAAAACAGGTGAAAACGGTTAATAATATCCTAATTAAAGACCGTCGGCAAATCGAAATGTCGCTACAGACTGGATCACCGGGGCTAAGTTGTAATACTTGTTCAAATGTACAGTCGGATTCTAAGACGAGTGTGATATCGTTAGGAGGAAGGAAAATACTTTAAGCTACACACAGTTGTATAATCATTAATACGGTGATAGTAACTCCTTATTAAGATAGTGTTACCTAGACGCTAGCTTAATCTTAATTAGAATTGATCAATACTATTTTTATTTATATTAATGTTAATAAATGTTAGAATATCTGAACTATTAATAGACAGTATTAATAGTATACCTTTAGCTATATTAATTGGTGGTTTTTTTAATTATTTTGTTAATGATGTTTTACCATACATGGTAATGACTAATAATTTATTTTATCATTTTAGCATAAAAAAAAAATTAATTAATGTTACCTCTGTGTCATGAGATGGATATTTAGCAGAGACTTCTCATATAACAAGTATAGGAAATATACTATATGGTAACTATTCTATATGATTAATAATTACATCCATTATCTTATTATTAGCGATGGTAGGGTGTATAGTTATAACTTTAAAAGAAAAGGGAATATATAAATCTCCTTCTACTAGTTAAATATTACAAAGTGCTATGTTTACATTTACTTGTACCAGGCAAACAGTAAATAGCTGGGGGGGGGGAAAAATGGATTTTAACTATCATTCAAATAGGTTAAGTGGACCTAATTATTTGCGACACCTTCTGGATGATCTGATAAATACGGTATGAGATTTAAAAGATGCTAATATGGAGAATTACCCAGAAGTATTCCTTCTTTCTCTAGATAATGTGCATTGAAACGGCCCAAGTGATGTGATTAGCGTGAAAAACTCATACAATCTTCACCTGGATATAAGGGGTCTTCCTTCAGCACTCGATATAGAAAAGATGTATATTACGGAGTATTTCTGTGAAGATTTACATTATGTATAGTATCACCTTTACCTAATCTAGGTTCAAAAAATATGTAGTATTACCTTTACCTAATCTAGGTCCAAAAAAAAAAGAAATTAGCTCAATTGGTAGAGCATCCGTTTTACACGCGGCAGGTTAAGTGTTCGAATCACTTATTTCTTATTACTTATGAATAAAAAGTAAATATATTTATAGAGATCTTAGCTTAATGGTAAAGCGTATGACTTTTAATCATTCTCATAAGGGTTCAAGTCCCTTAGATCTTAAATATAAAATATATACGGCTATAGGTTAATGGTAGACCGTGAATTTATTTAAGTAATATCCATATCACTAAGTAGAGAAAGTTAATCTATTAAAGCTTATAATAAATAGTTAGATGTAGTTTCAATTCCTAATAAAGTGTAAGTTATTAGGTTATAGGGTGCAAACCCTTACTAATTAAAGGGTAAAATGAATTAAATTAAATATGTTAGACAATTCAAAAGTAAGGTATATTAATTATATACCAAATTTAAATATTAGAAACGGAAAAAAGATTAAGAAACTAGATCAATTTTTATAGGAATATGCATTAAACGATATTATATAATAAACAATTATATTGTATTAATAAAAAAAAGCGGCCATAGGATAACTGGTTAGTCCATTCGTCTTCCAAACGATTTGTACCGATTCGAGTTCGGTTGGCCGTATAGGGTCAGTAACTTAATGGTAGAGGACTTTCTTGTCACGAAAGTAGATATCGGTTCAAGCCCGGTCTGACTCGTACTCTTTTATAATGAATTTTTGAATTATATATTTAGGTTTTTAATTTTATACCGGTCGACTCTTTATTTAACTTTTATAGTCTAGTTTCTATTTAAGTTAAATTATTAAACAATCTACATTATACACTCTAGTTTTTAGTTCCATATTCAACACCCATTATATGGTTAACCTCCCCTCGGTGTTTAACATCCATTATATGGTTAACCTCCCTTCCACATTTAACATCCGTTCTAAATTTAACCCCCATTCCACATTTAACATCCATTCTAGTAAAAATTATTATAATTAAAAATTTATATGGTTGCAGGTAAAAGGAAAAGTTGCTATAGGTAAGGCGAGATATTTGCTAAATATTGTGTTTAACACCTGGCGGTTCAAATCCGCTCTTTTCCGGATGTAGATATAAGATTTTTACAAAACTAAACGGATAATATTTTTACAAAACTAAACGGATAAGATTATTACACATCTAAACGGGTAATGGTTTCACACACATAGACGGATAGTATTTTTACATATCTAAACGGGTAATGGTTTCACACACCTAGACGGTTAGTATTTTTACATATCCAGATGGATAGTGTAAATTATACTTTTTTACAATAATTTCATTTTTTTTATTTAACATATTTATCGGCTCCGCAGCCTCCGTCGTCATTTCTTTGAAATGACGACGCCGAGGCTAAAATATTTATAAAATAAAAATTAACTCTTCTATAGGTAGTTATAGTGAAAGCGATGACAAATCTTTTAAAGGATTAAAAAAATAAATAAAGAGTCTAGGTAATTTCAAAAATGGTGTTATTTTTAACCATCATTTTATTCCTCCCCGCAATCTTGCGGGGGAGGAAAAGTATTGTTAAATTTTAGATTAGGCCCCCCCGGGGGGGGCCGAACAGGTGTTGTTAATAAATTTAAAAAGAGTATAGTTTAATTGGTAAAATAGGAAGCTTCAAACTTCAAATTTCCAGTTCAAGTCTGGATGCTCTTGTTATAACATAATATCATGAAAAGATATATAAGTTTTAATACTTTTATTCTTTAATACTTTTAATTTAATAATCTTTTAATTGGCCCCCCCCCCG
>Ga0247739_10000227_pt1 | contig 19379 bp, 19 predicted proteins | sample UWRJL058202B2_FD_180943 | JGI IMG/M metagenome (GOLD analysis project Ga0247739, IMG submission 180943) | Plant litter microbial communities from Arlington Agricultural Research Station in Wisconsin, United States - UWRJ-L058-202B-2 | ecosystem: Environmental > Terrestrial > Plant litter >...
TTTTAATGTCGATTATATCCGATATCCGTTACATGGTTGGTACGTTGACTTTCAAGCTTCCCAGCGTTTTGGAAATGGGTTAAACGCATTTAGCTTGGGTGGCAAATTCCTTGAAACTTGGAAACTTTTTAAAGGAACTTATTTTATGATACAGGCTGCAGGATCGGTAAGAGTGCCTTTTAAACAGCCTTATTATAACTCGCACCTACTTGGTTTTGGCGACATCTCTATGCGTGGGCTTGAGTATGTAGTGGTGGATGGTGTAGCAGGCGGATCGCTCAAAACCACCTTTCGAACAAAGATTTTTGGTTTTACTTTTAAAAACCCAATCAAATCGAAAAATCACGACCGCATCCCGTTTACCGTCTATGCCAAAACAATTGGTGACATTGGCTACGTTTATAGTAGAAACAAGGATAACAATAGCCGCCTCTCAAATAGACTTTTGCGTACAGGTGGCTTTGGCCTAGATGTAGTAACCATTTATGACATTGTGCTCAAGTTAGAGTTTGTATATAATCAGCTTGGCAGCAGCGGACTGTATTACCACTCCGGAACAGACTTCTAAATAATGGTTTGCGTGAATGATTGGTTCAGGTCGTAAAGGCTTTACGTTCTTTCATCCCCTATCTTTGGACACAACATCAATTTTTACATACAGCCGCTTAATGTATTGTTTGTAAAAAAATTTTTTGTGCCCCTACCTCACACTGCCTTTATATATATCACCAATAAATCATCCACCATAGGTGGCAAGTATATGAAAGTAGCTATCTATAGCCGTGGATTGGACGAAGAAATAGAAATACACTTAAAGGTTTTGATGCAAGAATTAAAGTTGCAAAAAGCTGATTGTACCGTGTTTGCGCCGTTGATTACGCCCTCGTTCGAACGTTCAACTAAATTCAATTTTACCACGTTTACCGATGCGGATGGTTTAGACGAATCTGTTGATTGTTTAATCAGTTTAGGGGGCGACGGAACGATGCTAGATACCGTAACCCTGCTACGGGACAAAATGATTCCACTGGCGGGCATCAATTTCGGAAGGCTGGGTTTTTTGGCCAATATAGGCAAGCACGAACTGCATCAAGCAGTGGAAGCGCTTAATAATCATAATTATAATATAGACCAGCGCACATTGATTCATGTAGATTCTGACATTCCCTTGTTCGGAGATTCTCCATTTGGTCTTAATGAATTTGTAATTCATAAAAAAGATACCTCACCCATGATTAAGGTGCACACCTATATGAATGGTGAATTTTTAAATACGTATTGGGCCGATGGATTGATTGTAAGCACCCCAACGGGAAGTACAGGTTACAATTTAAGTTGTAATGGGCCGATCGTTTTTCCGGATAGTGGTAGTTTTGTAATTACACCCATTGCCCCGCACAACCTTACTGTACGCCCAATAGTAGTACCCGACAATAATATTATTTCTTTTGAAATTGAAGGCCGAACCGACCAATTTCTTTGCAGCATCGATTCTCGTCGTGCCATTGTGGACAAGAATATCCAGTTGGCTGTTCGAAAAGAGTCCTTCACTATTGGCCTGGTGCGGCTTAATGAAAGTACCTTTTTAGAAACCTTGCGCAATAAGCTAGCTTGGGGGCTGGATAAAAGGAATTAAAAAATATGCTCCTAGTCAATCACCTAATTAATTACAATCTTTTTGGTTTCCTTGCTTTCGCCACTTTCAATTAAAATGATATATGTACCAGCTGAAAGGGATCCGGTGGGCATTGTTACTTTTTTAATAAAAGAAGATTGCCATAAAACTTTACCTGTTTCATCAATAAGCTGCGCCTTGGATTGGTTGTCCCGATTATCTTGAATAGTAATTTTTGCGCCCCTATTAACCGATGCAGGAAATACAAGAAATCGCTCTTCGTTTCGTATGGATACCTTTACTACTTCACTATACTTTGAAATGGCACTTTTATCCACCATATTTAACCGATAAAAATAATTCCCATCAGTTAGTAATTTGTCATCGTAGAAATAAGAGAACCCAACAGTGCTATTTCCTTTTGAAAATACCCTTCCAATATTAGTGAAAGAACCATTCTCCATTTTTTGTACCTCAAAATAGTTGACATCTTGTTCCTGTAAGGTCGACCAATTTAATGAAGAACGATTGCCTATGGCTTTTCCGTTGAAATACGAAAGCTGCAATGGTAATATAGTGGTAACCAGTACATGAAAACTGTCTTTTAAGCATTGTAGATTGTCTTGAACGGTATAACTGGTGCTTGTAATTGGATTTACCACAACGGAGCGACTTGTAGCACCCGTACTCCAGTTGTAATTACCAGGCCACGAGGCCGTCAACTGCGTGTTGTTTCCCAAGAGCATGGTTACATTTGTTACTTTATTTACTTCCTTCATTATGGTAAATTGATCTTTGATCAATCCATCGTAACCAATCATTTTTGCATCCAACCTATTATTATCTATTTCAAAAAAGAAGCTGCCCCCATTGCTGCCATTGCCATAAACAAACGGCAAGGCATTCATACTGCTATACGGAAAACTATTGCTTTGCCCTGAAGAACCAGCAACCACATACACCGTTCCGTGCTGATACTTACCATTGTCGTAATGGTACGGGCAAGAATTGGTGGTGCCATTATAATAGGCACTGGATGAATCGGTTGTATGGATGGATTTATCGAAAGAAGCATTGTTCCCATAATGGTTTTTTAGTAGATAACTTCTTTCATAGGCATGACTGTGGCCGCACACAACCAGGTCCACGCCAAAACGCTCAAGAATTCTAATAAAATTCTGTCTGATGTCAACTAGCTCTTGTTCAGCATCACTTAAATGTCCGCCTTGAGTATATGGTGGATGATGAAAGTAAACAATAGTCCACTTTTTAGTATTGGCTGCAAGATCTTGCTTTATCCACGAAACTTGCGAACCGAGCGTATCGTACAATCTAGTGGTATTTCCATCCTCTGTTCCGTAGCTATCTAATGAAAGAAAGTGAATAGGCCCCCAATCGAACGAGTAATAAGCTTCAGATCCTGAGGGTACTCCACCACATTCTCCGTTTGGCGGCAGCGTAAAATTTTTATAATAATCCACGGTTATCCTGTCAGAGGCATAGGTTTGGCTATTTCGGTAATCATGGTTTCCGGGAGAAGGGAACAATGGGTGATTCCTAAGCATATTGCTCTCATAGATATCGAAAAATCCGGTCTGATACTCATTGTCCCAACCGTAGGAATATGCATTATCGCCCATGAGCACCCAAAGATCCGTAGGGATGTTACCGATATAGTTAAGATATTGATCCCGAACATTTATTTGGTTTGCGCTATAAATGCCACAATCTCCAAAAGCGGCAATACGTATTTTACGGGTAGTATTGGCCGGCGGTGCAGTAATAAATGAGTTTTTAGGATTAGCATCCAAAATTGTAGAAGACGAGCCAATATTATAAAAATGTTTCGTATCTGCAGGTAAACCCGTTAAACGAAGCTCATGCTCCAAAGTAATGGTCGCATCATTTATTTGGGATGATAACGAGCCGGCAGTAATTCCAAAATTTATGCGACTATTGGTAGGTACATCAGTTCTCCACCTTATTGTGGCAGCAGATTGATTGACCATTTGCAAATATGGGCCACGGGAAACAATTTGGCTAATTGTTGCAGTGTTACAAAACAAACAAGCAAACAGGGGTATCACATAATACTTCATAAACTGGCTAGCTATATCCTTGAAAGATAAGCTACAGATATGACAAAGTTATTATGTGTTGAAACAATTTATTTTTTTGCTATACCGTCAATTGTTTCAGACAGCTTTAAATCTTTCTCGGTAACTGTGTCGCCGGCATCATGGGTATTCAGCCAAATTTCTACCGTGTTATAAGTATTTGTCCAAGTGGGGTGATGATTGGCTTTTTCAGCTTCTAACGCAACCCTGGTCATAAATGCAAAAGCCTCGCTAAAGTCTTTAAACTTGAATTTTTGGTACAATTTATTGTCGGCTTCTGTCCACATGGCTTATTGGTTTTATTATAAAATTAAATTTTGACGGCTCTTTATTTTTTGATTCGTGAGCTCCGTTATCAACTGCACCCCGCCAATGTTTTTAATAGCTTGCATCAATTGACCTACTTGTAACCCGCAGGCATCCAATCCATGTATAAGCCAAATAAAATCTAAGTGTTTGAACTCTGGTAATAACAGGCCGCCATCCCATTTGTTGTTGTACAAATAGTGCTCCACAGAAGAGTTTGGCTCCAAATATTTGAAAACGGAAAAATAATAATTCCGCTCTTTCTTCTTCAATATAATTTCCGAAGCTGGATCCAAAAAAAAGCTAAACCCCATTTGTTCTTGCAGCAAGCCACAAAATTGATAATCGGGTATGGGCGCCATGATGCCGAACAGACAAGCTTCTTCAAAATAAGCCTCTGCAAGTAATTCGTTATCTAATACAAGTTTGGCCATGGCCAAAATAATTTAAAATGTTACGGGTAATTCCAATATCTCTGTTCCTCTCTTGATGGTTACTTTGGTACTTTCTCCTTTGTTGAAACGGTTGAGCGCTTGCATATATGTCTCTAGGCTAGTAACCAAGTGTTCGCCCAATTGCACGATTACATCCCCTGTTTTGAGCCCTGCCTTTTGAGCCGCTTTTCCATCTACAATGCCATCGGCCCTTACGCCCTGGCCGCTAAAAGTATAATCTGGCATAATGCCAATGGACACCTTAAACCGACCGGTTCCCATGCTTTGTTCCTTCGTTTTTAAGAACGCCAACTTCCCTTTGTCGCCTGACTTGCCAATAATACCGGTGATGTAATCTACAATGGCCGCTTCACCTTTGTAATTGATTTTATCGGCATCGTCGCTTGGCTTGTGGTAATCGGTGTGCAAACCTGTAAAGAAGAAAAGAACAGGGATATCCTTGCGGTAAAAAGAAGTATGATCACTTGGACCGGTGCCGCTGCTATCCACTTTAATGGTGAACGGTGGTTGGGCTCCAATGCCGAGCACATCGCCCCAGATGGCGGAAGTTCCAATGCCGCCAACGGTCAATGTGTTACTGGAGTCGTTCAGCCTTCCAATCATGTCCATATTGATCATATAATTTATGTCGGACAAGCTTATTGTCGGGTGCTCTACAAAGTATTTACTGCCATACAGGCCTAGTTCTTCTCCACTAAAATTGATGAACAAGTAGTTGTTTTTTTTATAGGCCGAATCTGCGGACTTGGCCTTTAACACCCTCGCCAATTCTACCACCGCTGCGGTGCCGCTGGCATTATCATCGGCACCATTATGGATGGCAGGCGCACCCGTATTGCGGCTGTTATGATCTTCGCCATAACCCAAGTGATCTAAGTGCCCGCCTAGTACAATAGTGGTAGCAGCTGCGTTGTCTATATACGCAACCACATTATGTCCTTGGCGAATTTTATCACCTAACACTATGCGGCCAGTAATATTATTTCCGTCCTTTATTTTTGCAAATCCTGATGCGGTGATATATAGAACTGGCAGTGGGGTGACATCTGCCTTATCTTTTGGTGAAAATGCTAAACTATCATCAATGGCGGAGGTATTGTATATAAATAACGCAGTGCTAGCTTGGCTTTTAGCCTCTTTCGCTTTCTCTTGAATATGTTGCAGCACATCAAAATGCGGGTTGGTCTTGTTGCTTTCTAGTACGGTTTTCAAGTCGTAGAACATTGGCGTTCCGTCCCCAAAACTGCCCGTGGCACTAAAAGGAAAGGGCCAATAATCCGTAGTGATGACCAATGGGCCGTAGAGGTTTTTTAGGAAAGTGGTACCGCGGATTTCCTTGCCTTCGTTGATGTCGAAAGTTTGAATATAAGTTCTGTTATCGCCTTTTGGCTGTATACCGTACTTTTTATATTGATTAGCAAGATAGTTGGTAGCTTTTAGCTCGCTTGGCGTGCCTGTGCGCCTGCCTTCTAGTTTATCGCTTGCCAAAAAGTAGATATGTTGTTCCAAGTTTTTTTGGAGCAGTGCCTTGGATTTTTCAGCCGGCGTTTGTTTTTGGGCGAAGCTACATATTGGCAACAAAAAAGATAAACCCACAATATTGATACAACGCATTTGCTTTTATTTTGAACACACAAAGGTATATGCACAAGGCTAACGATGCCAATCAAAAATGGCAGTTGGCATGTACCATATTAAACGGTCAATGTAGTAGTTTATCAAGGACGTACTGCGACCCGTGCATGAGCGATTGAGAGCTGTAGCCTCTCGAAAAAATCAGGACTTCTCTCCGGCCCCGCACTTAATTTGCTTTGCGAAGCTTGGGTGCTATTGGCGCCAAAGACTATTCCAAAAGCATCCCGCCGTGCAGGACAGGCTAACACCGATGGACCCACAACTGGGAATATTGCAATCATCGGGATCAAGGCCAGCGGGGGCACGCCCATAAAAAATCCCCGCTGTTTTAAGGACGAGCGGGGTACATATGCTAGCAATCGAAAAGACGAGGTTGTGGCGTGAAACTAAACACGTGGGGCTGCAACGAGTATTTCTTCCGTTACTCCGGCTGCATATTTCTCAAAATTTCTAACAAACTCTTTAGCCAAATTGTTCGCTGTAAAATCATAGGCAACTTTATCGGCCCAAGTGTTGCGTGGGTTCAAAATTTCTTTTGGAACGCCGACACATTCGGTAGGTATCATCATACCAAAAACGGGGTGCGGCTCATAGGGAACATCATCCAAATTTCCATTGAGTGCTGCGCTGATCATGGCCCGGGTAAAGCTAAGTTTCATTCGCTTGCCTACGCCATAACTGCCACCGCTCCAGCCTGTATTGATCATCCAAACATTTACTTGGTTCTCCTGCATTTTTTGACCCAACATTTTTGCATATTCTCCGGGATGTAATGGAAGAAAGGGAGCTCCGAAACAGGCGCTGAACGTAGATTTCGGCTCGGTAACACCGGCTTCGGTACCCGCTACACGAGCTGTATAGCCACTTATAAACTGATACATGGCCTGGCCCGCATTCAACTTGCTTATTGGCGGCAATACACCGTAAGCATCGCAGGTTAAAAAGAATATGTTTTTTGGTGTTTTGCCAATGGACGGCTCCAAAGCGTTGCTGATAAAGTGCAGTGGATAGCTGACACGGGTGTTCTCGGTAATTATTTTGGAGGCAAAATCTATTTGTAAAGTGCCATCAATAAAGCCAACATTTTCTACCAATGCACCGGGGCGGATGGCGTGGAATATCTCGGCTTCGTTTTCTTCGCTCAGGTCAATGGTTTTAGCATAACAACCGCCTTCGAAATTGAAAATGGAATCGGCGGTCCAGCCGTGTTCATCGTCGCCGATAAGTTTCCGGTCGGGGTCGGCGCTCAAAGTCGTTTTGCCAGTTCCGCTTAGGCCGAAAAACACGGCCGTGTCTCCGTCGTGGCCCATGTTTGCGCTGCAATGCATACTAAGCACAAATTTGTCGTGTGGCAATATGAAATTAAGCACAGAGAAAATGCCTTTTTTCATTTCGCCGGTATAGCCGCTGCCACCAATCAAAATTATTTTATGGGTAAAAGAGATAATGGAGAAATTATGTTGACGAGTACCATCAACCGCCGCATCGGCCTTAAATGATGGTGCTTGAATAATATGCCAATCAGGTTCGAAATTATCCAAAGATTCCTCGGTTGGCCTGAGGAACATGTTATAAGCAAACAAGTTGCTCCAAGCATCTTCATTAATAATGCGAATATTGAGTCGATAGTCCTCATCTGCACATGCAAAAGCATCCCGTATCCAAAGTTCTTTTCGGTTGTTGAGATGTTGAGTAAGCTTATTTTTTAATTGAAAGAAAAATTCCTCACTTATGGGTTGGTTGAAACCGCCCCAGTCTACACTGTCCTCGGTAATCGCATCCTTTACGATAAACTTGTCCTTTGGACTGCGGCCGGTAAACTCACCGGTTTTAACTACAAGGGCACCGGTATCATTTAATACGCCCTGCCCCCTTCTTACAGTCTGTTGCACCAATTCGTCTGGTTGCAATTGATAATGAATGTTCGGGTTTTGTATTCCGATTTGATTCAATGCGGCGAAGGGTATGGCATTCAAGGTTAATTCATGCATAACAAGCAAACGTTTTTATTATAGGGCAAAACTACAATCCTAAAATTGAGGGGTTGGTTTGCAGCGTAGAATATTTCTAACGAAATCAATTATTTAGTGAATGATTACTAAAAAACAAGACTTGAAATGGCACTATTTTAATAGAAGTTGTGAGTGGATTAATACTGTTGAAAATCTTTTTAATGAGTGTAAAATGTACATTTATCCATACTTATACCTTCAATCGGGAATTAAAATTACTTGCTCGGAAAAAAAAGCAACCGATTGTAAAGTGGCGATTAAAAATTGAATTATATTCGCTCTAGTGATAAATTGTAGCATAGCTGTCATGTTTGTCATTGAATACCTTGAATCTAATCAATCCTTACACCTCTAAAATAAAAATATTCCTTTTGAACAGTGCTTTCTAAAGCATTTTATTCCATTTCGATTACATATATCAAATCGGTTAAATCAAGGCTTTATAGCTATGCCTTTTAACTAGGTTGGTTTAAACGATTTAAAAATGGATGTCTCCACTTTTACCATGCTCTCACTGCAATAAGAACTTCTTTTTTATGAAAAACCACAAACCGGGGCATCTAATGTTTCGGTTTTTTTGTGCGCTTAATTATTGGTTTATTCCTTAATTTGATTGTACAAAATGCAGGATATGGAACAAAAAAAATATCATTATAGCAACGAGGATATTACTATTCATTGGCAACCAACCTTATGTACGCATTCCGCCGTTTGTATCAAGGGTTTAGGTAAAGTATTCGACAGCCGCCGCAGGCCTTGGGTAGATATGACAAAAGGCAGTACAGAAGCCATTATGGCCCAAATTAAGCAGTGCCCTAGTGGTGCTTTAAGTTTTGTAATGAATGAAAAGGAAGACAAACCAGTGGTTGGGCCATTGCCGCAGGTAAAGGAAAATGTACAAATGCCCACCATCGAATGCTTGAAGGACGGCCCTTATTTAATTAGGGAAATGATTACTATAAAACTGCCAGATGGTACCGAAGAGACCAGGGTTGGCACCACAGCGCTTTGCCGTTGCGGTGCATCTAAAAACAAACCCTACTGCGATGGCGGCCATCGGGCAATAGGGTTCGAAGGGTAATTGATATATGGCAGTGATTTTACAACTCGTCTTAGGCAAATCAGAAGATGCAATCCTTTACTGACGGCTATTTGGTTACAAAGGACGCCGCAATCTTTTTTCTGAATGTCTTGTTATCCCAACCATTAACTATCAACTGTCAACTATCAAAGTCTCTTGGCTTTTTTGTAACCTTGTTTCGTTAGCCATTGCATTATTTTATCACGATGGTCGCCTTGAACGATAATTTCATCGTCTTTTACCGACCCGCCGGTACCGCAAAATGTCTTTAGTTTTTTGCCGAATTCTTCTCGATCTTCTTCTTTGCCAATAAACCCTTTCAACAAGGTGACGGTTTTACCGCCTCGATGTTTCGTTTCTAATTTGACCGTTATAGGTTGTTGCGCTGGGGCTAAGGTTTCTTCTTGCGTTTCTTCCTCTTGTGCCGGTTTAAAATTAGGGTCGGTGGAATAAACCAAAGCCGAGAAACTGTTGACTTTATTTTTTGACATATCAGTTTAATTTAACTTTTACACAATCACGGCCTTCAGGCTTAAATCCAAACTTTTGGCTTGATGTATCAAGGCTCCCACACTCACATAATCTACGCCAGTTGCAGCATAGGCCTGTATCGTATCAAGGTTGATGCCACCACTCGCTTCGGTCTCGAACGCTCCTTGTAGTATATCTAAGGCTTCGCTAGTAAGTTCTGGTGTAAAATTATCCAACATCACCCTAAAAACTTTTCCTTGTCCTATTTCCACTACTTTTCTAACATCAGCCAAGCTGCGTGTTTCCACTTCTATTCGTAGACTAGGTTTTACATTTCGAATATAATCATAAGCTTTCTCAATAGCAGGTTGTAAGCCACCACAATAATCGATGTGATTGTCTTTAAGCATGATCATATCGTACAGCGCAAACCGATGGTTATAAGCGCCGCCTATTTTAACTGCCGCCTTTTCTAACAAACGAAAATTGGGCGTGGTTTTACGGGTATCTAAAATCTTGGTTTTATAGCCTGTTAATTTATCACTGTATGTTTTCGTTAGCGTAGCTATCCCGCTCATGCGCTGCATGGTGTTGAGCACTAAACGTTCGCACTTTAAAATGGTATGGATGCTTGCCTCTACGTCAAAAGCTACGTCACCAAATTTCATTGATTGGCCATCTTGCATGTACACCTGCATCGAAGACCCTGGCTCCACCATGGCAAAAATTTTCTGCGCTACCGACACGCCAGCCAATATGCCATCCTGCTTGATCTTCAACACTGCTTTCCCTTTTTTATCTGCAGGAATGCAACACAAGGTAGAATGGTCGCCATCGCCTACATCTTCCTTTAGCGCTTCTTCTACTAAATGCTGTAGGTGGTTGTCAAATTCTTGTTCGGTCATGTGTATTTTTTTTCAAATGTAAGCGTTGAGGCTTTACCATCATTTTGCAATGGCTTCTACAATGGCCATAACCAAAATAGCTGCGTTCCGTGCGGCTATCTGGTAAAAAGTTTGCACATCGTTGCCGGCGGTGCTATTGGCGTTGTCGCTTAAACTGCGGATGATAAGAAATGGTATATGTTGCTGCCAACATGTTTGTGCAATGGCCGCACCCTCCATTTCGGTAGCGGCTGCACCAAGGTCGAGCCGCAGCCTTTTGGTGGTAGAATCGGAGGCTACAAAAACGTCGCCAGTTACAATGTGCCCTGGTTTAATAGTAGGCATCGAGGCCAGGCCATTTCGTTTGACCGGTTCTAATTTTATATTTTTTGATGTGCTGATGGCCTTGCTTACGAGCAGCGAATCACAAATAAAGTCCCTTGGATTATTTTTCATTGTGATAGGATTTTGGGTAGCCTCATAATGCATCCCTTGGTCATTGATCAATCCATAATCATGATAAGTTATTTGCATGCCGATGACGATATCACCCGGAAATAAGGTTGTGTCGATACCGCCAGCAATCCCTGAAAAAATGATTTCCCGAGGATTGAAATGCTCGATCATTAAAGTAGTCGTAATGGCCGCGTTTACTTTGCCAATGCCTGTTTGAGCTAATACGATTAGCCTTCCTCTCAATATACCCTTTGTAAAACGCATCTGTTGGATCAAGGTGTCCTTTTGTTGCGTCATTTGGCTTTTAAGCAACATCAATTCAGGAGGAAAGGCACCGAGGATACCTGTGATGCGAATGTTTGAAACTCGTTCATTCAAAATAACTTTTTGAGCACATAATTGCTTTTGATGCAAACAAACAGACACACACAATGCAAAGAAGCATTTAACCATAAAAAATAATTTAAAAAATTAATGCAAGAATAGCAAACACATCTATCATCCATAGCGCCATGCTGATTTCTTTGGCCTTGCCAGTAAACAAGTGTAGCGCTGTCCAACTCAAAAATCCCCAAATGATACCTTGCGTAATCGAATATGTAAATGGGATCATTACCATAGCTATAAACGCTGGAATGGCCTCGGTTAATTGGTTCCAATTGATCTTAGTTACAGGCTTCATCATAAACACGCCTACCAAAACCAGCGCAGGTGCTGTAGCTATTGCCGGAACGGCGCTAATTAAAGGAGACAAAAACAAAAAAGGCAAAAACAGACAAGCGCCAACAATGGCAGTGAGGCCTGTTCTGCCTCCTTGCTCTATGCCAACCGCGGACTCGATATAAGCCGTGCCAGGACTGCTTCCTGCCAAACCGGCGATGGCAGTGGAGAATGCATCTACCATCAAAGAACGCTGTATGTTTTTGGGTTCGCCATTTTCATCTAACAAATTCGAAGCTTCGGCCAGTCCTACAAAAGTGGAAAGGCTGTCGAACATATCCGTAAACACAAAAGCAAAAATAATGGGCACCATGCTCCATTGCAATGCGTGCACCATATCCAATTGAAACAATAAACTAAAATCAGGTTTTGCAATAATATGATTCACTGTAATAATGGGAACGGAGCCACCCCAAAACCTACCGATTGGATAAGCCAATAAACTAGTAACGACGATACCTATCAAGATGCTTCCTTTCATTTTTTTGACCAACAAAACAGAGGTGATCAGTAAGCCAATAATAAACGTGACGGTAGCCGCATCCAAATTGCCGAAGCCGACCATGGTTGCAGGATTTGCCACGATGAACTTGGCATTGGAGAAACCTATCAACGTAATGAACAAACCGATTCCTGAAGCTATTGCATAGCGTAAAGGTTTAGGTATTGCTTTTATGATATATGTACGGATGTTGAAAATAGACAATAACAAAAAAAAGATGCCCGACCAAAACACAGCTCCCAGCGCTATTTGCCAACTTACCTTCAGCGTAAGCACTGCTGTAAAGGTGAAGAAGGCATTCAGCCCCATTCCGGGAGCGACCAATATGGGGTTTTTGGCATATAGGCCCATCATTAAACTGCTAAAAAACGATACGAGTATCGTGGCCGTAAGTACTGCCGAAAAGGGCATGCCTGTTTGACTTAAAATAGCGGGATTGACCACAATAATATAAGCAGTGGCCAAAAAAGAAGAAACGCCGGCTAAAACTTCGGTGGTGAAGGAAGTGTTGTTCTTTTTCAGTTCTACTGCAGAAAACATAGCGTTTTGGTTTGTTTCAAATATATCGATTAAGACCGCATCTACATCCACTTTGCCAATTTTGTAAGCAGGCAAACCATTGATATTCTCCTTATTGGGTTATTGCCTAAATTGCAACCATGAAAAAAGCAATCCTAGTTATTATGGATGGATGGGGAATCGGAAAGGTTCCTTCGGCAGATGCCATCCTCGCAGCCGATACACCTTTTGTAGATTCTTTATATAACAAGTATCCTAATACAACGCTTACCACTTTTGGCGAACTAGTAGGTTTGCCAGAGGGCCAAATGGGCAATAGCGAAGTGGGCCACTTGAATTTGGGCGCCGGCCGAATTGTATACCAAGAGTTACAGCGCATCAATGTTGCCATCCGCGACAAGAGCTTTTTTGAAAACCCAGTGTTGTTGGAATCCATAGATTTTGCCATTGCAAACAAGAAGCCTTTGCATTTATTAGGTTTGGTAAGTGATGGTGGCGTGCACTCCCATACAAGCCACCTCAAAGCGATTTGCACGTTGTGTGCACAAAAGGGTTTAAAAGATGTTTATATACACGCTTTTACTGATGGACGTGATTGTGATCCTAAAAGTGGACTGGGATTTATAAAAGATGTGCAGGAGCACTTGAACCAAACAGTTGGTAAAATAGCAACCGTAAGTGGCCGCTACTACGCCATGGATCGGGATAAACGCTGGGAGCGTGTAAAGTTGGCCTATGATGCAATGGTGAACGGCACGGGTGAAAAATCGACAGATGCCATTGCGGCGGTAGAACAAGCGTATGCGAAAAACATTACGGATGAATTTATATTACCGACTGTAATATTGGCCGAGGATCAACAACCTATTGCAACGTTCAAAGACGGAGATGTGGCCTTGTGTTTTAATTTCCGTACAGATAGGTGCAGAGAAATTTCGGAGGCGCTTACACAAATGGATTTGCCTATATATAACATTCATCCGCTAAAACTGCACTATACCACCATGACGGAGTACGACGCATCGTTCAAGGATGTACACGTAATCTTTCAAAAAGACAACCTCGACCAAACCTTGGGACAAGTCATTTCTGCACATGGTTTGCAACAGATCAGGATGGCTGAAACGGAAAAGTATCCGCATGTGACCTTCTTTTTTAGTGGTGGCAGGGAAGAAGTTTTTGAAGGTGAAAAACGTATCATGTGTGCATCGCCCAAAGTAGCGACCTATGATCTACAACCGGAGATGAGTGCGTATGAATTGACCAATGCCATTTTGCCGGAACTAGAAAAAGAAGAAGCTTCTTTTATATGTTTAAATTTTGCTAATACAGATATGGTGGGCCACACCGGCGTGTTTGAAGCTTGTGTAAAAGCAGCTGAAACCGTAGACCGTTGTGTAGAAAAAGTGGTAACCAAAGCGCTGCAACATGGATATACGATTTTCTTGACGGCCGACCATGGAAATAGCGATTTTGAAATCAATGCGGATGGCAGCCCGAATACACAACATTCAGTAAATCCAGTGCCGCTTTTTGTAATAGACAACAATTTTAAAGGCACCGTAAAAGAAGGTAAATTGGGTGATATAGCGCCCACTATCCTTACCATGATGGGCATCGAAATACCAAAGGAAATGACTGGAGAGGTGTTGATTTCTTCTTAAAGTGCTGGATAGCAACTATGGATAAAGTATTTATGTAGGATATGAATTATTTAATTCGCAAAGCGCATCTTCAAAAAAATGTAGAATGAAACAAAAAAACATTTTGTTTAGGCTTTAATCTCTTTACCTTTCAAAAAATTAGTAATTAGAGAACGAAACGATAATCGTTATGTGCGTTAGTAAATTAATAATTCATATCTAATACTTTTGAAACTATATGATGAGAGAAACTGATCCTAAAAAAGTACCAAAATTTCCATCTGCCGATGCTCCTAAAAAGAAGATGGGTTGGATGAAGAAAGTTATTATTTTTATTTTGTTGATATTCTTGGTCATGCAGTTTTTTCAGCCCGATAAAAACAATAACGATGTGGTAGCAAGCAAAAGTATTTTGTCAATGGTGCCTACATCGGATACCGTTAATAAAATTTTGCGGGTGGCATGTTTCGATTGTCATAGCAACAATACACAATACCCTTGGTATACGAATATTCAACCCGTAGGCTGGTGGCTGGCGAACCATATAGAGGAAGGAAAAGGAGAATTGAATTTCAGCAATTTTGTAGCTTACGAAAAAGATACGCAAATAAAAAAGCTACAGGCAGTCAAAAAAAGTCAAAAGGATGGATGGATGCCGCTATCGTCTTACACATGGATCCATACAGAAGCCAAGCTAGATGCAGGTCAAAAGAAATTATTGATTGACTGGGCGGATAGCGCTATCAATTTGATTTCGGCCATGCCGCAAAAAGATTAGTAAAAACATACATTCAAACAAAAGGCAATGAAATTCATTGCCTTTTGTTTGAAATCAACTTAATGGACTCTTGAGATATTCCTGTAGATTTTTTACATATATATCAAAAGCATCAATTCCTTTAGGTGTTATTTTACAAATCGTTTGTGGGTAATTGTCTTTGAATTGTTTGGTTACATCTACATAACCTGCATCTTTCAGTTTGGTAATTTGTACACTTAAATTGCCGGCCGTCGAATTTGTTTTTTCTTTCAAAAAAGTGAATTCCGCTTCTTTTACACTGATGAGCAGCGAAATAACTGCCAACCGTAATTGTGAATGCAATATAGGATCCAGGTCTTTAAACATGCTGTGCCAACTTCGCTTTATTGTATTTGTTTCTTAATATCAATCCTGGTATCAACCAATTGAAGATACCAGCCAAGCCGTTCAATAGCCAATCGTAGGTTACCGTAGTAAAGCAAGAAGCTATAAAAAAAACATAACATATAATTCCACCAATAATCATGGGCTTGAATTTTTTTGCGATACCTGTTACCATGGTGGGAATGGCATACAAAATCAATAACAACGACGACTGGCTAAAGGTTATAGCCTTCCAGTGTCGTGCTTCGCCAGTGGCCAAGTTTTTGATCAACAACTCAGTATTGTCTGCTGCAAAGAAGCCTTCACTGATACTTGGTACCACATTAAGATAAAACATCAATGCAAAAATACTGATGCCGTACACCGTCCAAACTGCATCGATAGCTGCTTCCATATGCGTTTTTACCACCCGACGTTTGCGTTCCCTTATGGCAATAAACAACTGCGGGATCAAAGCAATCAAGGCTAGGTACCAAATATCAAAGTATCCTGTATTCCAATCAAAGAGGTGTCTTAAAAAACTAAAAATGCCACAAAAGCCAATAACGCTACCCCACAAAATAGCGCTGGTGCCGTTTTCATGGAAATGGCTTTTCGCCTTCTGTATCATCTCGGTAATAAGTGCAAGGCTTTCTTGCTCGCTCATTGGACGCTCTTTCTCGGTCATGCGATGGTGTTTGATTTATTATATTTCGATTTCAACATATAACCAGGAATAATCCATGCGGCTATTACTGCAGCGGCTATCAACAACATGTGGTATTGCGGCAAAACAAATATAGAAACCAACGATAAAAGCCAGCAACAAGTGCCACCAATCACCAAAGGTTTAAATTTCAATACGATGCCAGATAAAAAAGTGGGCATGCCATAAAGCATCAATATAAGCATATTTGCTATTTCTGGCTTATCGCTAATTTTTGATATAATTACAGCGGATATTATCATACAAACAATAAAGACAAGCCATATATACTTCAATATGTCGTCTGTATAATTTTTGACCCTTATCTTCTTTACTTTTTTAGCAATAAAAATAAACTGATAGATGACGGTGGGCCACGTAAGCAGCCAAATCATCCAAAATTTTTGTGTATGAAAAACGTGCTGCATCAAAAACTGACCAATGCTGCAAATAAAAATTACCCAGCCCCAAAGCAGGTACAGATGACCATTTTCGGTCATCTGGTTGCGAGCTGATGTAATCATGGATTCGATGATTTTAAAGCTGTCGAAACCACTTAACTCATCGTTATTCTTTTGCATTTTATTTATTTTAATGCTATTGGTGTGATGTAAATTATTTGGGCGAATAACAACAATCGGCAGTAGATATTGATAGTTTCCCCACCGATTGTTGTTATTTATCTTGAACACACATATATCTTATTTTGTCCAAGTAGCCAATGTTTGCTCGCAGTATCCTTTTCCCCAATTAGGCGAAATGTCTGATTCTGGCTTGAACGTGTCGTATAAAGAAATGGCCTTTTTCATCAACTCAACTCCTTTTTCTTTACTGCCACCAAAAGCTGCTGGCGTGTAATAAACCATTTGCGCATCTAGCATATACGGACGTGGATTATCCTTTGGCGTTTGTTGTTCGGCTTGCTTGATCAGTCTGGTACACTTTGGCCCCAGCGTCATGTAGCGGCTTTGATCGGCCGACATACGGATTTGCACCACCATGGCACGTAGGAATGTATTTTCCGAATTGTCCTTTGCCAACAGTTCTGCATTGTTCAAAAACTCATCGGCCTTGTCCATGGTGGCGTCTACTTCTTTGATGTCTTTTAATTGGAAACCTTTTAATACCAACGCATAGGCGGAATAGTACCAAGGCAACCATTCTGTTTTTTCGGCATTGGCAATGCGTTCGAAATTGTTCGAAGCATTTTGCAAATATTCACCTGTTTTCGCACTGTCTAACAAGGTGATGTTCTTTTTCATGGCACCGATAAATTTTTCGTTCTGCGCATTTACCACACATACGCCAGCCAATAATACGATTGATAAAATAAACTTTTTCATGTTTTTGATTTTAAGATGTTTTATATGTTGTTTTTTAGTTTGATTGATTTTTTAATTTTTCGTACTCTTTTTCCGCAGAGAAAATATTGTTACCGTGGTAAGCCTCTGCATATTTAAAAGCCAGCCCAATGCCCCATCCCAACATCACCCACACAGGCCATGGGTAACTGCTGTATCGTGCATTCATCAAATAAACGGCCCACAAAAATGTATTGACCAGAATATAAGCAATCAGCGACCTTTTGAACGACGCTCTATGTTTTGCGATGCGCCAAAGTTCTTGTTCTTGTAAGTTTTCCATGATTGTATTTTTAAAAATGTTTAAATATGTACGATGATTGTTATAGATTGTTATTGATTGCATCCTGCCTTCTATCAACACCCCAACTTAAAAATGCACCCAAGAAAAAGAAGCGAGGGGCCGAAGGATTGATTTCGGTTTTATTGCCGCCCATATAGTTATAATTATAGCCATAAACCTGATGGCTGCCCAATACATTGGTAACGCTGAAAACGATAACCGTAAAGGCTTTGCCTACATTGGTAAGGTAGTTGGCACTAAAACTCAAACTGTTATAGGTAATGGTGCGTCCTTGGTCTTTAATCTCGTATTTGCCATTGCCGTTGTTATAGGCAATGTTGTAATAAGGTCTGCCGGTGGCAAAGTTGTAGTTGGCATTCAGTTGCGTATTCATCTTAGGGAAAAACCTTTTTACAACCAACGATGCAGTGTGCTTTGCGGCAAAATTCGGTTCCAAAGATGCAGGATAATTTAAATAATCCCTTTTTGTATCTAAGAACGAATACGATACCCAGTAATCAAAATTCTTAAAGGTCCGCTTGTCACGCCAAAACAGTTCCAGTCCCTTTGCGTAACCCTTTCCATCCACCGTAGTATCAGGAAACGTTTTAACCAAAGCGTTATATTTTTTGTAGAAACCGGCCAAGCGCAAGGTTGAGTAAGAAGTGGTTTTTTGATACGTAAGAATATAGTGTGTGGCTTTCGTATAAGGCAATGTATTGCCAAACATTAAATACGTTTTTTCTGGCTTTTGGTAAAAGATGCCATAATCGAAACTGAGTTGGGCTGCCCTATTTACTTTGTAAGCCAATGAAGCCCTTGGTGCCAAATTCATCTTATCCAGCACAGACGAATGTTCTGCACGTACACCCAGTTTTGCAGCAAGGTCGTTGGTGATGTAGATATCCGTTTCGCCAAAAGCGGCAACATAGTGATCGATCAGGTTATTTTTATATTGATTGTATTTACTGATGTCTTTATTGAACCAATATTCGCTACCAAAACGCAACGCACTCAATCCGCGGAGCTTGTGTTCGATAACCACTCTGGCTTCTGCAAAAATGTTGCTGGCATCCAAGGCAAAGCTTTTATTGGATAGATAGGAAGGCAAGGGAGTGGTTACTTTAGCGTTGTTTTTATCTTGTAGCTCTTGGTTGATAATGTCCTTGTTGTAGCTGAAAGCCAGTCCTGCATTGAGTTTCCAACGGTGACCCAATCTTTCACGATAACTCATATTGGTGTAACTGTACTTGTTTTTTAACCTGAAAGCATTTTTATATATCAACGAATCTATATCAGCTGTACGAAGGCCAAGGTCGCTAAAATTGAAAGTGCTATAAAATTTCAGCATGCCCGTTTTAGAAGTTTTGATGCGGAAGTTGAAATCGCCATTATGTATTTCTGGCATCTTAAAAAAGTCAGGTTTTTGTTTGATGGCGGCATAATATAAAGCGATGTTCGTGTATCCATAACTGGCACCCCAAGAACTT
>Ga0247739_10000228_pt1 | contig 19350 bp, 11 predicted proteins | sample UWRJL058202B2_FD_180943 | JGI IMG/M metagenome (GOLD analysis project Ga0247739, IMG submission 180943) | Plant litter microbial communities from Arlington Agricultural Research Station in Wisconsin, United States - UWRJ-L058-202B-2 | ecosystem: Environmental > Terrestrial > Plant litter >...
TACTGCGTGCCGCCTGCTGTAAAATTAAACTTAAACCGAAAGTTGCCAGCAATGTTTCAAGCGGCCTGCCGTATAAAAAGCGAATTACGCCGCGTTCAATGACTACCCCTACTGCGCCTGCTACCAGGAATGCAGTAGGTACGGCAATTAGTAAGCTGTAAGCAATTTGATTGGGAAATATTTGTTGAATTACCCAAGTTGTGTAGGCGCCAATCATCATAAGTTCGCCGTGCGCCATATTAATAACGCCCATGACTCCGAACGTAATTGCTAAACCAATTGCTGACAGTAAGAGCACGGAACCTAAACTTAACCCGAAGAAAATACTTTCAGCAAAGCGATAGTAGCTCACTGTATTTTCAATGGATTTAAGCGCTGAAATTGCGGTATTGCGTACAGCTTCATTCTCATCGCTAGTGGAGGTTTCGGTTAACGCGCTGCGAGCTTCTGGTTCAAGTGAGCCGCGTAATTTGTCTACTGCGGCTATGCGAATTTTTTCATCACTGTTTTTAAGTTCGTACAGTGCGAGAGCAATCGTCATTGCAGATTTTATCGTTTTATTATTTTCGCTTGCGGATTGTTTTTCAATAATAGCCGCGCTGTCTTCATCGAGACCATCGGCCAGTAAACGTTTAACGGCGGACAAACGAATAGTTTCATCGTCACTACTGAGGTTGAGTTGCGACAACAAGCTACGTAATTGATTACGTAAACTATTGTTCACAGGAATTTTTTTGAAATTGCTAATGTCTGAGCTTAGCGCGCTCTGCGTAATGGCGTCGCTAAAGTTACTGCTCTCATTTTTAATCGCGACTTTGTTGGTGATGCTGTCGAAATATAAATTACCTTGCTCTAATGCCGTGATAATAATTGTGCTGCGCGAGTCTTTTAATGCGGCAAGCTGTTTAACGGTTTCGCCACGTTCAGACAAACTGCCGGTTGCAAGTTGCAACACTAGCTCCGAAAAATCTGTTGCTGTTGCCGGGGTATCTTGTGCAAAGCTACTGGTTACGCTTGCGCACAGTAATAAGAACGCAACCGTAAAGTTTTTACCAAAACGTGTTATAAACATTGTCATCATGTCGAACTCGAAGAATTACGTCGTAAAATAATCGAATTAATAAATGCCCTCACCGAGGTGAGGGCATTTAATTTTATTTCGCTGCAGCACCTAAACATTTTTTAGTTTTGGTGTTGTAGTTACCGCACTTCAACGTAATCCAGTCTGATTCCAGATCTTTACTGCCTTCGAGATAATCAGACCAAGCATCACCAGGAACTAATGGTGTTGATGATACTGTCAGGAATTGGCCGTCTTCCTGAATTTCTCCAATAAGTACAGGTTTGGTGATGTGATGGTTCGGTAACATTTTGCTTACACCGCCAGTCAAGTTTGGTTGCTCAAGACCGATAATGGCTTGTGTTACTTTGTTAGTATCAGTAGTACCTGCTTTCTCTACTGCTTTAACCCACATATTGAAACCAATATAAGTTGCTTCCATAGGGTCGTTGGTAACGCGTTTTGGATTTTTGATATAGGCTTTCCATTTGGCGATAAATTCTTTGTTCGCCGCTGATTCGCTACTCATAAAATAATTCCACGCTGCAAGGTGTCCAACTAATGGTTTCGCATCAAGACCAGAAAGTTCTTCTTCGCCTACGGAGAAGGCAACAACCGGAATATCTGCTGCGCTAATTTTTTGATTAGCTAACTCACGATAGAAAGGAACGTTTGCATCACCGTTGATAGTAGAAACAACGGCAGTTTTTTTGCCAGCGCTACCGAAACGTTTAATATCCGCTACAATATTTTGCCAATCGGAATGACCGAAAGGTGTGTAGTTGACCATGATGTCTTCTTGCTTAACGCCTTTTGCTTTTAAATAAGCTTCAAGAATTTTGTTGGTAGTGCGCGGATAAACGTAGTCAGTACCTGCAAGCACCCAACGTTTTACTTTACCTTCCTTCATTAAATAATCAACAGCAGGAATTGCTTGTTGGTTTGGTGCAGCACCAGTGTAGAAAACGTTTTTAGAAGATTCTTCACCTTCGTATTGAACCGGGTAAAACAAAATACCATTCAATTCTTCGACAACTGGCAATACCGATTTACGCGATACTGAAGTCCAGCAACCGAAAATGGCAGCCACTTTATCTTTCTCTAAAAGTTCGCGCGTTTTTTCTGCGAACAATGGCCAGTTAGATGCAGGGTCTACTACTACAGCTTCAAGTTTTTTGCCGAGCAATCCACCTTTTTTATTTTGCTCTTCAATCAACATCAAAACCGTATCTTTTAATGTGGTTTCTGAAATCGCCATGGTGCCCGAAAGCGAATGCAATACACCGACTTTAATGGTGTCTGCAGCTTGCGCGCTGAATGATGCGATAGTTAAGCCGGCGGCGATACCGAGTGCCCCGACGTGTTTTGCTACTGATGTTAGCTTCATGGGTGTTCTCCGATTTATTGCTCACAAAGGTTAAATAAAAATTTTCTTTCTAATACAACCGTCTTATTTGAGTAAGTTAAATCACTCGACTGCTTTCGGTACACATAAGTTGTGGTTCTTATAGTTTTTGGTTGAACAAAAATTATTTTTCGCCACACCTTCTATTTATATGCAACAAAATTCTTACTTCCGTGTGCGACTTTTACATCGACTTGTTGCCTTGATTTAAATCTATATTCACTTTGTTACGAAGTTCATCGTCATTCCCGCTGCGCGAGAATGACCACTCCCTTCTTAATCAATCATCCACTTGCATATTTTTTGCTTCGTAGAGCATATGCAATGTAATTTTTCTAACTTCTGCTTTGCTCGCTTCAATATGTGTTTTCAAATAACTTTTTACATCCTCTGCGCGTCTTTCAATAATCGTGCGTAGAATTTTTGCGTGCTCATCGTAAGTCGCTTCTACGCGAGGCTTCTGTGTAAAATCTATTCGGCGTACTATACGAAGGCGTTCAGTAATGTCATGGTGAATACGTGCCATTTCGCGGTTACCAGTTGCCTCAATCAATTGTTCGTGAAAGCGCTCATCTAATCCTGCGACCGTTGGACCGTCTTCTAATCTATCCTCAGGTTTTACTAACCAAATGCGTTTTAAATCTTCCAAATTAGGTGCAGGTTCCATCTCACATAATTTTTTAACGGCCGCCAGCTCCAGCACAATTCTCACATCGTAAAGTTGCTCAAATTGATTAAAGTCAAATGGTTTTACTTGCCAGCCGCTGCGAAATGAAACATCTACAAAACCTTCACGTTGTAAGCGAGTCAGTGCTTCGCGAACCGGTGTGCGGCTCGCTGCTACACGTTCGGCAATTTCGTTTTCGCTAAAACGGTCACCCGGTAATAAACGAAATGTAAAAATATCCTGCTTAATTTGTTGATAAATTCGCTCTGTTAAATTTTGGCGTGGTTCATCGGTCTTTTTCTTTTTGTCATTTTTAATTAATTTCATAACATCTTCCGAGTGTTGGGAGATAATGTCTCCCAGTCATAATGTATTTTTCGCTCGTCTTATTCGATGTTTGCTTTCTGAGTGTTTTTTCATTTAAGTGAATAGCTTTAACAGCTCAACGACATAAATAATTTATTCTTCCAGTACAACCAATAAATCACCTGCATTAACTTGTTTGCCCGGCGCGCAGTGAATTGAACTGACTTTCGCCGCGCGATCTGCGTAAATTGAAAACTCCATTTTCATCGCCTCTACAATTAAAAGTGGTTGATCAACTTCCACCATTTGCCCTGGCTCTACCAATAACTTCCAAATATTGCCGCTGATGTCTGCCGTCACTGCGTGTCCATCAACTTCAATAGGATTAGTGTTTACTTTTGCTTGTAGTGCGGCATCAACTTGCGCTTCTTCATCGGCTTGCCATAGCGCAACTTCTTTTGTAAATGCCGCTTGTTGTTTGGTTTTAAATTCAGCGATGCTCGTCGCATTGTCTTGCAAGAATTTTTCGTGTTCAGCGAGGCTGAAGAAATCATTTTCGATGCGTAAATTCAAACGGCCTTCACGGAATGCTTCGCGCTGCGCTGTGAGTTCTTCTTCGGTCACTTCGTAATAACGTACACGGTCAAAAAATTTCAGTAACCAAGGCTCGCCATTTTCAAAGTCAGAGTTTTTAAGAAATTTATTCCAGATAGGTAAAGTGCGACCAACAAGTTGATAGCCGCCAGGCGAATCCATTCCGTAAATACACATGTAAACGCCGCCGATGCCAACTGTGCCTTCAGCAGTGTAAGTACGTGCGGGATTGTATTTTGATGTTAATAAACGGTGACGTGGATCGACTGGAACCGCACAAGGTGCACCGAGGTAAACATCGCCCAAACCAAGCACCATATAATTGGTTTCAAATAAAATTTGTTTAACCTGATCGACGGAATCCAAACCGTTTATGCGACGCATAAATTCGGTATTGCTTGGCAGCCAAGGTGCTTTGTCGCGAACTGACTGGCGGTAGCGCGATACCGCATCCAAAGTTGCGGAATCTTCAAAGGCCATCGGCATATACACAATGCGACTGGGCACTTTAACGTCGCGTGCATCGCCCAGTGTTTCTTCAATTACAAGCAATTTTGCAATTAACTCTTGTTGGTGGATAACGCGACTGTCGTAATTAATTTGCAGTGAACGCACACCGGGCGATAATTCAATAACGCCGCTTATAGGCGATGCTTTTAACGCTTCCATCAATGCATACACGCGCAAACGTAAACTCAGTTCTAAAATATTATCGCCGTATTCAAGCAAAATATATTTATCGCCAGCTTGACGATAACTCACGAGTGGGCGACTGCCTTGTGCAGGTAGTGCTGCAACAATACATTCAGAAATTGTATCGACAGGTTTTACAACTGGTGCCAGGGAAATTTCTGGTAATGCAGATAGTGTTTCTATGGCGTTGTCGGCTGCGGTTTCCAGCGCGAGTGCTGCATCAAAACTTAAACGTTTGAAGCGAATTTTATCGCCAGGTTTTACTTGGCCGACCTTCCACAATTCTGCTTTAACGATGGTAACCGGGCAAACAAATCCACCAAGACTGGGGCCGTCTTTGGTGAGAATTACCGGCATGTCACCAGTAAAATTAATTGAGCCTACTGCATATTCAGTGTCGTGAATATTGGATGGGTGCAAGCCCGCTTCGCCGCCGTCATTGCGCGCCCAAGTTGGTTTCGGGCCGTTCAAACGAATACCTAAACGATTTGAGTTGTAGTGCACTTCCCATGCAGTTGAAAAAAACATTTCAATCGCATCGCTGGTAAAAAAATCCGGTGCACCATGCGGGCCGTAAAGCACACCAATTTCCCAGATGGAGGTATAACTGGGAATCAGATTCGCAGGTGCAGCGGAGGGAGAATAAATAGGTGCTGGCGTTGTGCATGCCGAAATTTCTGGATTACTAATTGACAACATATCGGTTGCGCGCAATGTGCGGCCTGCATGTCCACCGAATTGCCCGAGTGCAAATGTAGAGCGGCTGCCTAAATACACCGGCACATCAAAACCGTTGCGGACGGCGAGGTAACTTCTGCAACCGGAATCGGCTTTGCCGACTTCAAGAATTTGTCCGGCTTTTACGGGAACCGGTGCCCAGAATGGAATTAATTCGCCATCCAGTTTTGCGGGCGATGTTGCACCCGTTAGTGAAATAATTGCATCGCTGTGAAAACGTAATTTAGGGCCAATCAAGGTAATTTCTAATGCCGCGGCGCTTTCATGGTTGCCAACAATACGATTGGCTAAACGAAATGCGTAGTCGTCCATCGGGCCTGACGGCGGAACGCCAACGCTCCATAAACCAACACGACCCGGATAATCTTGCACGCTGGTGTAAGTACCGGGTTGTAATACTTCGATCACTGGCGCTTGGTAAACAAAGCTTGCGAGTTTGTTTGTTGCAACATCGCCGCTGCCGAAAAAATCTGATGCAATAATTTGACGAAGGTAATCGATATTTGTCGAGATGCCAGCCATGCGTGTTTCGTTTAATGCGGTTTGCATTTTTGCGATGGCGTCAGAGCGATCTGTTCCGTGCACAATAATTTTTGCGATCATTGGATCGTAGTAGGGCGATACTTCGGTGCCGGTGGAAACCCAAGTGTCGTTACGCGCTGAATCTGAAAATAAAACATCGGTTAGTACGCCGGGCGATGGTTGGAAATCGCGCACCGGATCTTCAGCATACAAACGTACTTCAATTGCAGCGCCTTTAGGTGTGATATCAATATCAAATGACGGTGGCATTCCTGCAGCGGTTAAAATCATCCATTCCACTAAGTCTACGCCGGTACAGGCTTCGGTGATGGGATGTTCAACTTGTAAGCGCGTGTTTACTTCCAGAAAATAAAACGAATCGCGCGCGCCATCGTAAATATATTCGATGGTTCCTGCTGAACGATATTTAACGGCTTCACCTAAACTTTTTGAGGCCGCTAATAATTTATCGCGTGTTGCCGCAGGTAAATTTGGTGCTGGTGTTTCTTCAACGACTTTTTGGTTACGGCGTTGCAGAGAGCAGTCGCGTTCACCCAGTGCTAATACATTTCCTAAACCATCACCAAAAATTTGTACTTCAACGTGGCGAGCGTTATCTACAAAACGTTCGAGGAATACACCGCTATCACTAAAAAAGTTTTGGCCCAAACGTTTTACAGTTTCATAGGCATTAATTAATTCTTCTTCGCTGTTGCAACGTGTTAAACCAATACCGCCGCCGCCTGCAGTGCTTTTTAACATGACGGGATAGCCAAGGGTTTTCGCCGACAACATAGCTTCTTCAATCGAATTTAATAAACCTGTTCCCGGTGTAAGCGGTACGCCAGCTTTTTCAGCAATTTCGCGAGAGGTATGTTTTAAACCGAATTGACGCATTTGGTCAGGCGTTGGGCCGCAAAATGCAATTCCTTCGGCTTCGCATTGTTCGGCAAATTTTGCATTTTCAGAGAGGAATCCGTAACCGGGAATAATCGCTTGCGCGCCGCTTTCGCGTGCCGCTGCAAGTATGCGGTCAACTTGTAAATAACTTTCGGCGGCGGTGTTACCTCCTAAACAAATTGCAACATCACACGCAGTTACATGCGCGGAGTTTCGGTCAGCGTCGGAATAAACAGCAACAGATTTCACGCCCATTTTTTTCAGGGTTTTGGCAATGCGAACGGCAATTTCACCGCGGTTTGCAATCAAGACTGTATGAAACATTTTCCTTCTCCGACTTGTATGGTTTACCCCCTCCCAGCCTCCCCCTTCACAGGGGGAGGAGCTTTTACTCCCTCCCCTGACAAGGGGAGGGTTGGGGTGGGGTTAATTTTCTATAGTGATTTTATATAGGCGCGCCATCCACCTAGATGCGTAATGTCTGTTGCGCCTTCAACCGCAGCGCCTTCACAAATAAAGCCTTTTACTCCGCGACCATCTTCAAGCGTGAGTGTGCCTATGCCGAGTGGTGCGGGAATTAATGCAACAAAACTTCCAAATTTTTCTAAAGGCACATCCCACAATTCCACAATAATTTCTGCACCGGTTTCGCCAGCTTTGCCACGAATTAATCCGGGTTTTGGTGGTGTGGTATTGGGTAACGCGAATAAACGATAAGTGTTTTCCGTTAACGTGCTCTCAACAAAAATCGCGTCGCGTTCTTGCAACTGCACATTGAGTGGCATGCCGGTGAGATGTGCGCCCACTACGGCCAAACGCACGTAGCCTTCAGGCGCAACATTTTTGGAAATTACCGTTGGTGTTTTGCGATTGGTAGTGCCTAAATTTAAATCGGTATTTGCTTGCCAAATTTTTCCAAATTTAACGAGTGCAGCGTCTTGCCAGGCGGGCGCAATTAAGGTGATGCCAAAGGGCAATCCGTCTTTACGCATTGCCGCAGGCAATGCAAGGGCAGAGCAATCCGCTAGATTTACAAAATTGGTGTAGGTGCCGAGTTGGCTGTTTACTAAAACTGGATTTTCATCGACCGCTGCTGTCGTAGGGTGACGAGGTGAAGTAGGTACTAAAAGCGCGTCAACATTTTTCATTAAGAGTTGAATTTCGCGCGCTAAATCTGCGCGGCGGTATTCCGCATTAAAGGTATCTGTCGCCGAAAAATTTACCGCTTTTTCGATAATGCCGCGCACAACCGAATTCATATCGCTGGCATGTTCTGCCATAAATTTCGCAACGGCTGCATGACGCTCAGCAACCCAAGGTCCGCCATACAATAGTTGTGCGAGCGTGAACATGGGTGTGAAATCGACCGGAATCAATTCGGCACCTAATAAGATTAATTTTTCTAAAGATGTATTCCACGCATGCTCGGCTTCATCATCACCGAACCATTCAGGGTTACTCGGGATTCCAAATTTTGGTTTGTTGGAAAAATAAATCGGGGCGTTCGGTGCTTTGCGTGAAAAACTATCTTCTGCATCAAATGCAGTTATTACATTTGCAACGAGTTCTGCATCGCTAACCGTTAATGCAAATATGGATACGCAATCAAGGCTGCGGCATGCAGGCACAACACCTTTGGTGCTGAAGCGGCCTTTGGTGGGCTTGAGTCCAACAATATTATTGAAGCCTGCGGGAATGCGACCTGAACCTGCGGTATCTGTACCTAAACTAAAAGGCACCAAGCCGCGTGCCACAGTTACTCCCGAGCCTGAGCTTGAGCCGCCTGAAATATAATCTGCTTTAAAAGAATTGGGCACAGCACCATAAGGTGACCGCGTGCCCACAAGACCAGTCGCAAATTGATCGAGGTTCGTTTTGCCCATCACAATCGCGCCTGCTTTTTTTAGCAGCGCAACGGTAGTGGCGTCAGCACTCGGAATATAGGTAAATGCAGGGCAGGCGGCGGTAGTGGGAACGCCTGCGACATCTATGTTGTCTTTAACGGCAAAAGGCACGCCGTATAGTGGTAAATCTGTGGATGTTAAAGCTGTAATCTGTGCATCTAATTCTTCAGCAGAAAGAATATAAATCCATGCTGGGTCATTTGAATCTAATAGAGAGCGTAAAGAATGTAGGGCATCGCTCGCCGAAATAGTTTGGCTGCGGTAGGCTTCAAGCCATTCGGAAATTGTCCAGCCTTGAGTGCTTGTCATTATTGTTCCTGCGTTAAAATCTTAAATACCATCTTGAATACAAGATTGCTTTTTTCAGATTTTGCAGTAACTATGCCAAGAGATTTTTAGCTGTATTAAATCATTTGGTATGAATTGATAAGATTAGTGAAAACAATAAGTTAAATGACTTAGCAATCATCTTGGCTTTTTAAAAATACAAGATAATGGTAAATTTTCTGCGCCGCTATAGTGCGAGAAAATTTGTGAATCGAGCTAAACTGGTGCGCTAACTTATAAGCGATAAAATTGCGACTAACTTGCTCGAAAATAATTTGCCAACAAGGTTGTAGACATATATGACAATGAATTGGAACCAACTCCTTTGCGCTGAACGCTTGGGAAATCGCAGTGCAAAATATGAAGAGGGGCGTTCGCCATTTCACTCGGATCACGACAAAATTATTTTCTCGGGCGCTTTTCGTCGGCTTGCGCGTAAAACGCAAGTTCACCCAATGGCGACCAATGATCATATTCATAACCGCATGACGCACAGCTTGGAAGTTGCCTGTGTAGGCAGAACGCTTGGTATTCGCGTTGGACAAGCGTTAAAAGATGCGGGCGATTTGCCGGAACATATTTGGCCAACGGATATTGGTGATATTGTTCAAGCAACTTGTTTGGCCCACGATATTGGTAATCCACCATTTGGCCATACCGGTGAAGATGCAATTCGCAGTTGGTTTCAAAAAGATGGTGCAGAATTTTTAGCAGAATTATCGCCGGAGGAGCGCGATGATATTCGTATATTTGAGGGAAATGCTCAGGGTTTGCGCGTTTTAACTACGTCGGAGTATCACCAATATCATGAAGGCATGCGTTTAACTTATGCAACGCTTGCGTCTTCGATGAAATATCCCTGGTGCTCAACAGCAACTGTTTTAAATCTTCGTCCCAAAAATAATAAATACGGCGTGTTTCAGTCCGAGTTGGATTATTTCCATGAAATCGCTGCAAAAACCGGCTTGATTGAAAAGGGAAAAAATTGGTATTGCCGTCATCCACTCGTGTATTTAATGGAAGCGGCAGACGATTTTTGTTACGGAATAATTGATTTGGAAGACGGGCTCGAAATGGGCATTTTAAATTGGGCGGAAATTTACGAACTTCTGCGTCCGGTAATTGCCGACTCTCCACAGCTCGCAGATGTAGAGCGCACTCTTAAAAAAGTAAACGATGGCCGCAAGCCCGCACTTGTGCGAGGCAAGGTTATAGATGCATTTATTAATGCAGGTACAAGTGCATTTATTCAGCATCAAGATGCTTTTTTGCGCGGTGATGTGGATGGTGATTTAATTTCCTTGTGTGATCCTAAAGTGATGACCGCCGTTCAAGCTGCAAAAGATTTAGCGAAAAATAAAATTTTTAATCATTCACGTCGCGTCGAATTGGAAATTGGTGCCTATGCGGTTATAGGCACTTTATTAACAACGATTTGCAGTGCTGTCTATGCATCCTTGGGTGATAAAAATCAAATGACTTACAGAGATAATCGCGTTATGGCGCTGATTGGAGATAATAATTTTCACCCGAATGTGAGCAAGCGCGATGAAAATTATAAATACCTTGCACTCATGGCAGTGATTGATTTTATTAGTGGCATGACTGATAACTATGCTACGAATCTTGCCAAACAATTTAACGGAATGGGTGAGTCACGTTATTAATATGAGGAGTCATTTGTTAAAGCTCAGATATGTAGTATCTATACTTGTTGTGATTGTAGCTTTCCCCTTTTTCTTTTTAGGCGGCTCCACAGAAACGTCAAGTAATCTTATGTATGCCATTTGGGATTGTGGCCATCTGGTTTTTTTTATTGCCATAGTTGCCATAGTCAGTAGAAAATTTGATGTTAATAATTGGAAAGTGGCGCTTCTTATTAGCCTTGCAGTATTTATAGGGGGTGGTTTGATTGAACTCATTCAAGCCTACATTGGTCGCGACGGCAGTTGGAGTGATCTTCTAAGGGATATGACGGGCACCTGGCTCGGAATTTTTTGGTTGCAGCGCGCAAGTATTTTTAGTTGGGTCGGGCGCATCATTTCAGTCGCCTTGCTTGTTCCGAATTTGAATACAGTGTTTTATGAGGCGCGATTTCAATTTAATTTACTGCAGCAGTTTCCTGTGTTAGCAGGCTTTGAATCAAGTATAGAAACTTACGGTCACAGAGGTGCCGAACTCTCTACGGAATTTCACACACAAGGTGATTACTCATTAAAGGTTGAACTCACAACGCGAAAATTTACTGGCATTGTGTTCAACCGAATGATCAATGATTGGTCTGCTTATAAAACCTTGGGCTTCGATATTTATAATACGGGAACCGATGCATTCACCATGATAGTTCGTGTAAATGATGCGCAACATAATTTGAATGGCTGGGCCACGCAGGACAGGTTTAATCGGCCTCTGCACCTTGAGCCCGGTTGGAATCATTTCACCTTTTCAATAGAAGATATTGAAAATGCTCCGCACAATCGAAAAATGGATTTGACCAAAATAGTATGGATGGAAATTTTTGTTGGTATCCCGCTTCAAGCGCCGCGTCGAATTTATATTGACAATGTTCGTTTAGATTAATCTGTGATGATTGAGAATGAGTCAAAGTAAAAATTACAGGTAAAAAAATAGCTCGCGTTTAACGGGCTATTTATTAGGGTAGTTGAGGGCGTGTGGGTTTTTTAGCAGGGAATGCAAAAAATACTTTTGTTGCACTAATACCTGTAGCAGTTCCTGTTTGTTGTTCTGGAAAAAATCTGACGCCAGCTAATACGAGACCATCGCTGCTCACCGCTTGCCACGCAATTGCTTCTTGTGCGCGATCCAGTTCTGCTCTATCAAAAATAAGGACTTCGTAGTTAACGGTGTAAGTGCTATTAATAAGTTTTACAGTGAAGTATGGGCACGGAGTATTAATACACACATGCTGGAACTTGACACTTTCAAGTATGGACCAATTGCTTGGGGGTTGGTGGGGCTGACCCAAACAGCTTTGGCATCCAGAACTTTAGTTTCCTGTTGGGTTGTGGCAGGGTGGTTAACAATATTCCCAGCTAATAGTGCTTGTCCACTGAGCAAATTAGCTTCAAGGTCCTTCGCTTACCCAGGCTTTAAACCGAGAGCTTTGCAGTCAATGTTACTGACGTAAATACTATTAGATGCTAATAGTGAAGTTTGATAGGCTTCATCTTCGCTTTCGGCTCGTGAAGTGTATTGATTGCCAGGAGTCAGAATCCAGCCTTTGAAGTCCGATGACGGTGTAGGTAGTACTAATATCTTTTACGGGCTTTGGAGCTTCTCCGGGTGTAGGGAGTTCTTGTGCCAAGCTTCCAATGCTGAATAATAATCCTGATCCCAGATTTCTTTGAATTTACGGGTTACGGGCCACATCCAAGAGTGAAACAACATCAAGCTAACGCCGATAAGTTAACAGCGTTTATTAAGCAAAAAGTGAGTTGGTGATGTTGTTATTTATATGAGCAGATTTATTCCTGCTAAATTCTATTAATATTGGTTTTCTATGCGTTTTATTTACACAATTATTTTTTATCTTTCAGTTCCATTCATATTGCTACGATTATTATGGCGTGCTGTTGCGGCACCAGCCTATGCAAAACGCTGGAACGAACGTTTCGCTTTTTTCCCCGCATTGGTTACTCATAAAAAAGTTGTCTGGTTTCATACAGTTTCTGTTGGTGAATTTATTGCTGCTTTGCCGCTAATTCGTTTGCTGCAAGCACGAGGCGACCTACAATTGGTTGTTACGACAACTACGCCAACGGGTTCAGAAAGAGTGCGCGCGAGTTTAGGTGAAAGTGTATTCCATATTTATGCACCTTATGATTTGCCGGATGTATTGGCGCGTTTCATTCGCCGCACTAATCCTTCACTGCTTTTAATTATGGAAACTGAGTTATGGCCAAATACGTTGGCCGCTTGCGCGAAACGTAAAATTCCAAGCATTTTGGTGAATGCGCGTATGTCGGAGAAATCCGCGCGTGGCTATGAAAAATTTTCGGTGCTAACACGCCCAATGTTACAGCGTTTGACAAACGCGCTAGTGCAAAATAAAACCGATGCTGAGCGTTTTAGTCGCATAGGTCTACTGCCTGCTACCACTGAAGTTACAGGCAATATCAAATTTGATTTAACACTTGCCGATGAAGTACGTATAAATGCAGCCACTCTGAAGCAGCAGTGGTCTCAAGATGGTGAAAAATTATTATGGATTGCTGCGAGCACTCACCAGGGCGAAGATGAAATTATTTTGGATGCTTTTGCAAAGTGTTTAAAACAATCTGGGTTAGAAAATTTACGATTGATATTAGTGCCGCGCCACCCGGAGCGATTCGGTTCCGTCGCTAATCTTTGCGTTAATCGCGGGTTCACGGTTAATAAGCGTAGTGAAAAAATAGTTTCTGAAAACACTCAAATTATTGTTGGCGACACCATGGGAGAATTATTGCTCATGTTCGGTGCTTGCGATATCGCCTTTGTTGGTGGAAGTTTAGTACCAAATGGCGGCCATAATTTTATTGAGCCCGCGGTTTGGCAGTTGCCAATTTTAAGTGGACTTTCGGTATTTAATTTTGCGGAAGTAGCGCGTTTGTTAGGTGACAATGGTGCGTTGACTTTAGTTTCTTCCGCAGATGAACTAGCCGCACAAGTAGAGTTGCTTGCTACAAATATTTTAGAGAGAAATAAGCGAGGCGCTGCGGCTTTGCAAGTTGCTAATGAGAATCGCGGTGCTTTAGTTAAAACATTGAATGCGATTGAAAGGTTCTTATAGTTATTAGCACACTAAGTAAATTAAATGAGTTGAGGCGATTTTAACTTCCACGATATCTATTTTTTTGAAAATTTTTATATCGAAAATTTAAGAGTTACTGAATGCTAGTTGCAAAACAATCAAGTCAATATTATCAATAGCTCCCCTTTTCAAGAGAGCTATTTTTTTCAGCTAAGAGAAAAATTAATAAATTGATTTCTTGCCAGGAAATGGAAAAAATACTTTAGTTGCACTGATGCCTGTTCCAGTTCCTACCTGACCTTGTGAAATAAATCTCACACCGGTTAACACTAACCCCTCACTACTCACCGCTTGCCATGCACGCGCTTCTTGCTCACGATCCAACTCCGCTTTTTCAAAAGTGAGTTCATGGAAATTTGTAGAATAGGTGCTGTTTATCAGCTGGGCCGTGAAATAAGGGCATGGAGTAGTAATGCAGACTATGCCAGAGCTTGATACTTTCAAGTAAGTTCCAACCGGCGCAGTTTTAGTCGGGCTAGTCCAGGCTGCTTGAGCGAGTAAGGTATTGCCCGCCAAGTTTGCGGAGGATGCAAGGCCAACTACGTTACCCGCAAGTAAGCCTTGTCCGCTGCGCAGAATAGCTTCAAGCTCCTTGATTTGTGTAGCGGTTAAACCGAGCGCTCTATAATTAATGCTACTAACATAAATGGCGTTAGGTAGCAGTAGAGAGTGTTGGTAAGCTTCATCATCATTTTCAAGCTGTAAAGAGTATTGGTTGACGGGTGTAAGATACCAACCGCCACAGACTGGAAAAGCACATTTGCGATAATCAGGTTTTACCGTATAAGTGGTTGCACTATTTTTTATAGGTTTTTGAATTTCTTGCGCGAGGCTTCCAATGCTAATGAGCAATGCAGCACCCACAGCAATAGCTTTTAATGCACGAACGAAAAAGGTTTTCATTTTTATGTTCCTTTCTATGATGGAGTGAATAAATAAATCGATTTCGCATTCGTTACTACGGAATGGTCTTGCAAATAGTAAATAATATTATTGAGTGATGTGCGCTAAGTGCTTTTTTACGTGACAGTAAATTGTAAAAAAACGTTACAGTGTGATCTTGATCGGTTTTACAATTACTTTACGCTTTGGTGATGATTAATTTGGTATTTTTACTGCGATAAAATTGAATTGATGTGAGTTTTATTATTAGTAAATGTGTTTATGTAAAACCGTATGTTAATTCTTAAAAATGTAGATGCTTTTTTCAAGCTATAAAAAAACCGCGCAGTGCGCGGTTTTTTTATTTTTTACGTTACACAAAAATTACTTTTCGTATTTAGCGCGACTAACCGGCGCACCAGTCTGTAACCACTTGTCTACTTCCTGAACGTCCGCAGGAGTTAATAAACCCGCAACTTCACGCAACTTAATGGTATCTATCACATAGTCGTATAATGCATTGGAATAATCACGGCGTGCTTGATAAAGCTTGCTTTGCGCTTGTAAAACTTCAACAAGGTTACGTGTACCTACCTCATAACCAGCTTGAGTTGCCTCAAGGGCACTTTGGTTAGATACAGTAGCTTGTTTACGAGCAGCAGTGCGGGCTACATCTGTTTCTACTGATAAATGCAAAGTGCGAGCGTTTTGAATAGTGCTACGTTGAGCGCTGTTAAATTGTTCTTGTGCTTGCAGGCTTTGTGCTACAGCTTGACGAGCAGTGCTCGAAGTGCGCAATCCACTGAAAATTGGAATGTTTACACCAATGCTCACAGTGTTACCTTCTCTTCTTTGGTCAAACGGAACATTAATTTCCTTGCCATCAGCATCAAATTTGTTGTAACCCAAGTTTGCATTCACAGTAGGCAGATGTTCCGCGCGTGCTGCAGACGCATTTTTGTCTGCAGAGTCGGCATACAATTTTGTTGCTTTAAGGCTGTAGTTGTTTTTCAGAGCGAAATTAACCCACTCGGCACGATCTGCTGGTGTAGGGTTAACAACGGGGAAAGTATTCGAGAGAGGAGCGATTTGATCTTCTGCTTTGCCTGTTAGAACCTCTAACGCTTCATAACTAATACTTAAACGCCCACGTGCTTCCAGAGTGGCCGCAACTGCGCTGTCGTAAGCAGCTTGTGCTTCGTGCACATCGGTGATGGCTGTTAGGCCTACATCGAAACGTTGTTTGACTTGATCAAGTTGGTGAGCAAACGCATTTTGCTCCGCAATGGTGGATTCAAGTTCGTCAACTGTACGCAGCACGTTGAAATAAGCGGTAGCAACGCGGACTATCAAACTTTGTTGATCAGCACCGAATTGTGCTTCCGCACGTTCGCTTAATTTTTGGCCTTGCTTGTAAACGTACCATGCAGATAAATCAAACAAAGGCTGAGTTAATGTAACGTTCCAGCCGGTCGTTTTTGAATTACTATTTTTTGTAGATTCTGGGGTGGGGATGCGATACGTAGTATCTGTATCCGTTTTATCGTATGCAGAATAATCTGCTTTTATCTGTGGTAATAAACCCGCGCGAGCAATATTGCCTAGCTCTTTATCCGCTTCATAACCTGCTTTGTCGGCTTTTAATTGCGCATCATTTTTTAATGCGAGTTCATAAATTTCTTGCAAGCTATTTGCACTCGCACCAAATGGGGCTAACGCGAGTAAACCAATAGCTAGGTAAAGCTTTGACTTTTTCATAGAAAACGACTCTTTCATAAAAAATCCCGAGGTAAAAATTCCAACATAAGGTAAATATATAGATGAGCAGCAGATCAGTTTATGCCATAACTTAGACGCGGCAAGGCACTATTTGGATTCATGTAAAAAGGCCGAGTTTAGCGGGTTGGCTGTGGCTGGTCGAGCTTTGTGGCTCTTCAACTGGTTAAAAAGGGTAAACACTTGTGACTTGGGCTTGTAGTTACAAATGTAAGCAGGATTGGGTGGGTTTGGTCATGGATGTTTAGCGCGTCATATCTATGTGCAAAATTAATACACTTGCTGTGTCGGAGCTTTTGCTGAGCAAACAATATTGCTGTAATGAGGTAATACAATTTCCACTTGATTGTCCCATCGCCAAATTGAGCCTCCAATATCGAAAGGTTTCTTTACTCAAACAGGCAATTTCACTAGACTGCAAAGCTTCTTGTCGGGGTGCTTTGGATTTGACCAAAGCTGAGATATACCCGCATACCTGATCCGGTTAGTACCGGCGTAGGGAACGAGAGCTTTATTTAGCGGCCCGCCCGCACCTCTCAATTCCGCGCCTTTTGCTTTACAGCGGAAACCTAATGACCATACATATCCAAACACCTATCGCCTTGACGATTGCTGGCAGTGACAGCGGCGGCGGTGCTGGTATTCAAGCAGATTTAAAAGCTTTTGCTGCGCTAGGTGTTTACGGATGCTCGGCGATTACATCGCTGACTGCGCAAAATACCTTGGGTGTCCAGGGAGTTTTTCCCATTCAGCCGGAATTTGTGCAAGCGCAAATTCAGTCTGTCTTAAGCGATATTCAAGTTGGCGCGATTAAAACGGGAATGTTGGCGACTGCAGATATTATTGCAGCAATTGCTGATTCCCTTACACAATATTCGCATATTCCGTTGGTATTGGACCCGGTGATGGTCGCTACCAGTGGCGACCGATTATTAGCGGAAGACGCCATCCAAATTTTGATTGAAAAACTAATTCCGCGCGCCGCTATTTTAACGCCCAATTTATTAGAAGCTGCTGCGCTTTTGAATCAGCCTGTTGCGAAAGATCTGGCAGAGATGAAGCTGCAGGCGCAACATTTATTGGCATTAGGCGCGCAGTCGATATTAATGAAGGGTGGTCATGGTGAAGGAGAAATGGCGACAGATCTTCTCTTAACGTGTGATGGAGAAATTTTGTTTTCGGCACCGCGCATTGCTACCAAAAACACGCACGGTACAGGATGCACGTTGGCATCGGCAATTGCGGCGGGCCTTGCAAAAAAATTATCTTTACACGATGCGGTCGCGCAAGCGAAAGATTATTTACACAATGCATTGTTGCATTCAAATGAATTGAATATTGGACATGGCTCCGGCCCTGTTCATCATTTTTATAAATTTTATTAGCCATACCTCTCACCACCCTCGGGCGGCGCGTGCAGCTAGAGGGCTGGGCCGAAAGCTTAGAGAAAAATTATTTTTAACAAAGAGAAAATCTTATGAACACCAGCGTAGAAAAAATTCTGAGCGAGAGTGCAGAAGTCGATAAGGCATCAGTGCAACCTTTTACGGGCTCGCAAAAAATGTATGTGCAAGGTTCGCGTCCTGACATTCGCGTGCCTATGCGTGAAATTACGCTGGCGGATACTTCTACTGATTTTGGTGGTGAAAAAAATCCTCCCGTGCGTGTTTATGACACGTCTGGCCCATACACAGATCCAAAAGTAAAAATCGATTTACGAACTGGTTTGCAAGACGTTCGCACGGCGTGGATTGAAGAGCGAAATGACACCGAGATTTTAGAAGATAGCCACTCCGAATTTACTAATTCACGTTTAAATGATCCCACGTTAGCAAAATTGCGTTTTAATTTAACTCGCAAACCGCGGCGTGCAAAACCGGGCATGAATGTGTCGCAAATGCATTACGCAAAACGTGGAATTATTACACCAGAGATGGAATACATTGCCATTCGTGAAAATATGGCGCTATCGCAAGCTCGCGAACTCGGCATTCTAAATCAGCAACACGCGGGTATGAGTTTTGGTGCAAGTATTCCAGATGAAATTACACCGGAATTTGTGCGCAGCGAAGTCGCCCGAGGTCGTGCGATTATTCCCGTTAATATCAATCACCCCGAAGTTGAACCAATGATTATTGGACGTAATTTCCTGGTGAAAATTAATGGAAATATTGGTAATTCTGCGTTGGGATCTTCAATCGAAGAAGAAGTGGAAAAACTTACCTGGGGTGCGCGCTGGGGTGCAGACACGGTAATGGATTTATCCACCGGTAAAAACATTCACGAAACCCGTGAGTGGATTATTCGTAATTCACACGTGCCTATCGGTACTGTGCCGATTTATCAAGCGCTGGAAAAAGTAGATGGTGTTGCAGAAAACTTAACTTGGGAAATTTTTCGCGATACATTAATTGAGCAAGCAGAGCAGGGCGTAGATTATTTTACCATTCACGCCGGTGTTTTATTGCGTTATGTTCCACTCACAGCAAAACGCGTAACCGGAATTGTATCGCGCGGCGGTTCAATTATGGCGAAGTGGTGTTTGGCGCATCACAAAGAAAATTTCCTCTACACGCATTTCGAAGATATCTGCGAAATCATGAAAGCTTACGATGTAAGTTTTTCATTGGGTGATGGCTTACGTCCCGGTTCAATTGCCGATGCAAATGACGAAGCGCAATTCGGCGAATTGGAAACACTTGGCGAGTTAACTAAAATCGCCTGGAAGCACGATGTGCAAGTCATGATTGAAGGCCAGGTCATGTA
>Ga0247739_10000229_pt1 | contig 19349 bp, 17 predicted proteins | sample UWRJL058202B2_FD_180943 | JGI IMG/M metagenome (GOLD analysis project Ga0247739, IMG submission 180943) | Plant litter microbial communities from Arlington Agricultural Research Station in Wisconsin, United States - UWRJ-L058-202B-2 | ecosystem: Environmental > Terrestrial > Plant litter >...
CTGGACCCTGACTCCGCTGGCCCGGCGCACGGGCGGCCCGGCGCGCTACGTCCGGGTCGAGGAGACCGGCGGAACGCTCGGCTTCATCACCCCGATGACCCATCAGTTCTGCGAGGCCTGCAACCGCGTGCGGGTGACCTGCACCGGCGATCTGGTCCTGTGTCTGGGGCGCGAGGACGGCGTGGCCTTACGGCCGGTGCTGCGCGACCATCCCGACGACGATGCGCCCCTGCACGCCGCCATTCGCGAGGCCATCCTCGGCAAGCCGAAGGGGCATGATTTCCGCATCGACCGGCCGGGAGCGGCCCCTGCCGTGGCGCGGCCCATGTCGATGACGGGGGGCTGAGATGGCGACGGTGAAACTGTTCGGCGTCTTCCGCGACATCGCCGGCTGGAGCGAGAGCGTCATCGACGTCCCGACCCTGGGCGCACTGAAGGCGAAGCTGGTGGCGGATCATCCGGGCCTGTCCGACCGACTGGATCATCCGACGACCCTGGTGATCAAGAATGCGCTGCTGCTGCACCGGAGCGAGCGCGGCGACGCCCTCCCGCTGGCGCCTGCTGACGAGATCGCCTTCGGGCCGCCGGTCAGCGGGGGCTGAGGTGATCCGCATCCAGACCGAACCCTTCGCGCCCGGCGCGCTGCTCGAGGCCTTTTCACGGGGACGCGACGCGACCGGGGCCGTGGCCAGTTTCACCGGCCTGACCCGCGCGGGCGCCGGGATCGAGCGGCTGGTGCTGGACGCCTATCCCGGGTTCACCGAAACGGTCATGCAGGCGATCGAGACCGAGGCCCGCGAACGGTTCGAGGTCCAGGATGTCCTGGCCGTGCACCGCTGGGGACCGATCGGGGTGGGGGAGCCGATCGTCTTCGTCGCCGTCGCCGCCGCCCATCGCCGCGCTGCCTTCCATGCCGTGGATTTCCTGATGGACCAGTTCAAGACCCGGGCTCCGTTCTGGAAGAAGGAGGAGGGGCCGGGCGGTGCGCGCTGGATCGAGCCGCGCGATCAGGACCATGCCGACCTCGCCCGCTGGGAGACCCCATGACCGACGCCCTTCCCGATCTCCCCGCCCCGGCCGGAAAGCTGGTGGACGGCCCCCTGACGCCGGTGCGGATCGCGGTCCTGACCGTGTCGGACACCCGCGACGAGGAGAGCGACACCTCGGGCAAGGTCCTCGCCGACCGCATCGTCGAGGCGGGCCATGTCTGCGTCGCGAAGGGAATCGTCCCCGACGACGTCGGGGCCATCCGGACTCAGGTGAAGGCGTGGATTTCCGCCGGAGTAGCCGACGTGGTGATCACCACCGGCGGCACGGGCCTGACCGGGCGGGACGTCACGCCCGAGGCGCTGGAGCCGCTGTTCGACAAACGGATCGACGGCTTTTCGGTGATCTTCCATCAGGTCAGCTATCAGACGGTGGGGCTGTCGACCCTGCAGTCGCGGGCGACGGCCGGGATCATCGACGGGGTCTTCGTCTTCTGCCTGCCGGGCTCGAACGGGGCGGTGCGCGACGGCTGGGACAAGGTCATCCGCTGGCAGCTCGACAGCCGCCACCGGCCCTGCAACATGGTCGAGCTGATGCCCCGGCTGCTGGAGCGATGATGCCGGACGAACCCTCGCGCCTGACCCATATCGACGCCGACGGCCGCGCCCGGATGGTCGATGTCTCCGACAAGGCTGAGACCGCGCGCGAGGCGACGGCGCGCGGTCGGATCGTCATGGCGCCGGAGACGCTTGCGCTGGCCCTGTCGGGAGAGGGCAAGAAGGGCGACGTGCGGGCGGTCGCCGAGATCGCCGGGGTCATGGCGGCCAAGCGGACCTCGGACCTGATCCCGATGTGCCATCCCCTGATGCTGACCTCGGTCAAGGTGACAGTCGAACCGACCGCCGACGAGGCCGGGCTGGAGGTCACGGCGACCGTGCGCACCAAGGGGCAGACCGGGGTGGAGATGGAGGCCCTGACGGCGGCGACCGTGGCTCTGCTGACCCTCTACGACATGCTCAAGGCGGCGGATCGCGGCATGGTCATCGAACAGGTGGCGCTGCTGGCCAAGTCCGGCGGCGCATCCGGCGACTGGGCTCGCTCATGAGCCTGCCGACTGTGGACCAGGCGCGCGCGGCCATGCTGGCGGCGGTCGCGCCGCTGGGGTCGAGTTCCGTGCCGCTCGGCGAGGCGGACGGGCGCCGGCTGGCCGAACCTGTCCGGGCGTTGCGACACCAGCCGCCGTTCGACGCCTCGGCCATGGACGGCTGGGCGGTGCGGGCCGCGGACGTCGCGCGCGGCGCGCGGCTGCGCATCGTCGGCGAGAGCGCGGCGGGACACGAGGCCGATCTGGCGATCGCGCCGGGCGAGGCGGCGCGGATTTTCACCGGGGCGGCCCTGCCGGCCGGGGCCGACTATGTGGTGGTTCAGGAGCAGGCGCGGCGGGACGGCGACGCCGTGATGCTGGAGGCCGGGCGCGGTCCGGCCAGCTATGTGCGGCCGTGCGGCGGCGACTTCCGCGAGGGACAGGTCCTGCTGGAGGCGGGGCTGAGGCTCAATCCCTGGCGGCTGGCGCTGGCGGCCTCGGCCGGCTGGGCCCGGGTGGTCTGCGGGGGGCGGCCGCGGGTCGCCATCCTACCCAATGGCGACGAGCTGGTGGAGCCGGGCCGGGCCGCCGGAGCGCATCAGATCTATAATGCCGGGGCCCCGGCTCTGGCCGCCTTCGTGGCGCGGCAGGGCGGCCTGCCCAAGGCGTTGCGGCCCGCGCGGGACGACGAGGCGGACATCCTGTCGCTGGTCCGCAGCGTGACCTTCGACCTTCTGGTCACCATCGGCGGCGCCTCGGTCGGCGATCATGACCGGGTCAAGCCGGCGCTGCGGTCGATGGGGGCCGAGCTGCACGTCGAGGGCTGCGCGATGCGGCCGGGCAAGCCGGTCTGGTTCGCCCTCCTGCCCGATGGACGACCGGTGCTGGGCCTGCCGGGCAATCCGGCCTCGGCCCTCGTCTGCGCCGAACTGTTTCTCGGCCCGCTGCTGGCGGCGCTGCAGGGCGGAACCGGCGAGACGGGGTTCGAAACCGCCGTCCTCGCCGAACCCCTGCCGTCCAACGGGCCGCGCGACCATTATATGCGCGCCCGGATCGAGACGGGCCGGGACGGGGCGCGGCGCGTGACGCCCTTCCCCAATCAGGATTCCTCGCTGGTCTCCGTCATGGCCCAAGCCGATGTTCTGGTCCGCCGTCCGCCGTTCGCCCCCGCAGCCCCCTTGGGCGCGGCCGTCGAAATCCTCCGGCCGGGAGGCTAGAGTTCAGTCCATGTCTCATCGCGCTCCGATCCTCGCCGTCATCGCCGCCTGCCTGGCCTTCGCGGGACCGGCGGGCGCCCAGTCCGTCAGCCTGACAGGGGGCGACGGCGCGGTCAGGACGCTGGAGGCGCCGGCGATCGCCGCACTGCCCCGGGTCTCGGTCCCGTTGACGATCCACGGCGAGGCCCATCTGTTTGAAGGTCCGCTGCTGATCGATGTGCTCAAGGCGGCGGGGACGACAGGGGTGGAGGCCGGCGCGGCCCTGCGCGGCCCGGCCCTGGCCCAGGCGGTCGTGGTGCGGGCCGCCGACGGCTATGCGGTCGTCTTCGGTCTGGCCGAGCTGGATCCTGCGACGCGGCCGAACCGGATCATCCTCGCTGACGCCGTTGACGGCGCGCCTCTGACCGCCGGGGACGGGCCATTCCGGCTGGTGGCCGAAGGCGATCTGAGACCGGCTCGATCCGTGCGGCAGGTGACGGCGATCGAGGTGATGCGCGTCCCTGCCGGCCAGACGGCTCCCTCGGCCCCTGAGGCCCATCACTGATGACCGCGATCACACGCCGCTTCGCCCTGACCGGCCTGCTGCTGACCGCTGCCGCCTGCTCGCCCGGTCCACAGGACACGGGGACGCCGGTCACCGTGTTCGCCGCCGCCTCCCTGACCGACGCCCTGACCGAACTGGGCGAGATCTGGCGCAAGAAGACCGGCCAGACGGTGCGCCTGTCCTTCGCCGCCAGCGGACAGATCGCACGTCAGGTCGAGGCCGGAGCGCCCGCCGACATGCTGATCCTCGCCGATGAAGGCTCCATGGAACGGCTGACCCGGTTGCACCGCATCGACGCCGGAAGTCTGGTCCGCCTTTTGGGAAACCGGCTGGTTTTGATCGCGGCACCCGACACCCACATCGAGGGCGACCCGCTGGTCTGGCTGAAGCGGACGGGCGGAAAGCTGGTCATCGGCGATCCCGAAAGCGTCCCCGCCGGCGCCTACGCCAGGGAATGGCTGCAGACGCGCGGTGAATGGAACGGCTTGCAGTCCTCTATTGTCACCGCCGCCGATGTTCGGGCCGTGCGCGGCTTCGTGGCCCGGGGCGAGGCCCAGCTGGGTCTTGTCTACCGCAGCGACGTCACGGGTTTCGCCGGGGCCCGCGTGGTGCTGGAGCCGCCCGCCGCGGAACAGCCCCGCATCGTCTATCCGGCCGCCATGCTCCCCAACGTCCCGGAGACCTCCCGGTCCTTCCTGCGCTGGCTGCAGACGCCGGAGGCGGGCGCGGTCTTTCGCCGTCACGGCTTTGAGCCCCTTTCGAGCCAGGCCAGGAAATGACGCATCCGGTCATGGGAGCCTTCTCCTGTTCGCGCCCCTGAGCCCGTTCGAGGCCGAGGCCCTGTGGCTATCGCTGCGGGTGGCGGCCGCGTCCCTCGTGGGCGTCATCCCCGTGGCCCTGGGGCTGGCCCTCTTGCTGGCCCGGGCCCGGTTTCCCGGAAAATGGCTGGTGGAAGCCCTGGTCAACCTGCCGTTGGTCCTGCCGCCGGTCGTGACGGGTCTGGTCCTGCTGATCGTCTTTGGCGTGCGCGGTCCGGTCGGGGCTTGGCTGCATGAGGTCTTCGGCGTGACCCTGGCCTTCCACTGGACCGGCGCGGCGCTCGCCGCCGGGGTCATGGCCCTGCCGCTGGTCGTGCGGCCCCTGAGGCTGGCGCTGGAGGCGGTCGATCCCCGGCTCGAGCAGGCGGCCGCCACGCTGGGCGCGCCGCCGCTGCAGGTCCTCACGCGCGTCACCCTGCCCCTGGCCGTCCCGGGGCTGATCGCGGGGGCGGTGCTGGGCTTCGCCCGCGCCTTCGGGGAGTTCGGGGCGACCGTGACTTTCGCCGGCTCCATCCCGGGCGAGACCCAGACCCTGCCGGTGGCCATCTATGCGGTGCTGCAACGCGCCGACGGGGAACAGGCGGCCCTGCGGCTGGCCCTGCTGTCGGTTCTGGTGTCCGTGGGCGCGCTTGTGATCGCCGAATGGATCAACCGCCGCGCCCTGGCCCGGAGGGGCGCATGAGCCTGTCCTTCTGGGTCCGCGCCCGGCGCGGCGACTTCGCCCTCGATGCGGCCTTCGAGACGACCGGCAAGGCGGTGGGCCTGGTCGGCCCTTCGGGGGCGGGCAAGACCACCCTGCTGCAGGGGCTGGCCGGACTGATCCCGACCGAGGAGGTGCGGCTGACGGTCGACGACCGGACGCTGGTGGATACGGCCATGGGCCTGGCCCCGCCCGCCCACGCGCGCGGTCTGGGCTATGTGTTCCAGGACGGGCGGCTGTTCCCGCATCTGTCGGTCGGGGGCAATGTCGCCTTCGGCGCACGCTGGGCGGCGAATCCTATGTCAGTCGCCGATGCCCTGAGGCTGGTCGATCTGGAGGGGTTCGAACATCGCCGTCCCGCCGGACTGTCGGGCGGAGAGATGCGCCGCGTCGCCATCGCCCGCGCCCTGCTGCCCCGTCCGCGCCTGCTGCTGCTGGACGAGCCCTTCGCCGGTCTGGACGACGCGCGGCGTCAGGCCCTGATCCCGTATCTGGTGAAGCTGCGCGATACGCTGAAGACGCCGATGATCGTGGTGTCCCACGACGATCGCGACGTCGCGGCCCTGACCGAGACCGTCCTGACGCTGGATCACGGGCGGTCGGTCTGAACGGTTCCGGAAAAGCAAAGGGGGCCGACAGCGATGCTGTCGGCCCCCAGGAATTTGGTGGAGCTTAGCGGAGTCGAACCGCTGACCTCTTGCATGCCATGACCACTTTGGGTTGATTTCAGCCGGTTTCACCGCGTTTCAATTCGTTCCAACCAACGGAAAAGATAGCATAAAATCAGGTTGTATGAGACAATCGGAAATCAACCGAAATGGGTAGCAAATGGCGGTTGCTGCTACCCATGTGCTACCTTGTTTGGAGCGTTTCGTATGCCAAAACTGACGCGAAAACTGATTGAAAACCTACAGGCGCGCGAGGCCGAGTACTGTGTCTGGGACACCCAGGTGACCGGGCTCGGAGTACGGGTCCGCCCTTCCGGGGGACGCAGCTACGTCCTTTTCTACCGGCTGGGAGGTCGGCTCCGAAAGCTTACACTCGGCAAGGCGGACGAAGGTTTCGGTCTGGACGAGGCGCGTGACCGCGCGAGCGAGACACTCCGGGATGTTCGCGACGGCATCGATCCCCAAGCAAAGAAAGTGGCGGACCGGAATGCGCTCACCGTCGGCGACCTGGTCGATCTCTACATGGAGGAAGGTCCTGCGCTGAAGCCGAACAAGAAGGCCTCCAGTTGGGACACCAATCGGACGATGTTCGACTGTCACATAAAGCCTCTCCTTGGGCGGCGGCTTGCCCGCGACGTGACCGCGGTGGATGTCGCCAAACTCCAGCTCGACATCTCGCAAGGGAAGACGGCGAGAAACATCATGCTTGGACACCGTCGTCGATCCAAGGTCCGGGGCGGCAAGCGGGTTGCCGCAGTCGCCGTGATCACGCTCGGAGCCGCGTATGAGTTTGCAATCCGGTCCGAATACCTAGCCAAGAATCCGACCAAGGGCGTGGAGCGGTTCCAGACCGTGCGTCGGGAGCGCTATCTCTCTGAGCGGGAGATCGCGGCGATCAGCGAAGCCCTGACGGAGTTTGAGCGGGAGGACGAGCGCATGTCCGTCATGGCGGATGCCGTGCGCCTGTTGATCCTCACGGGATGCCGCAAGTCCGAAATCCTGACACTGCGTTGGGACTTCGTCGACTGGCGAAAGGGCTGTCTTCGCCTTCCAGAGTCGAAGACGGGCGCCAAGGTCGTTCCTTTGGCTGACCAGGCGATCGCGATACTCAAGCGGCGCTGGGACGAGACAAGACCGCCGGACGCCTCAAGAGGCCACAACTCGGGCCAAGCGCTCATCCAACCGGGCGTCAACTCGCCGTGGGTTCTTCCCGCTCTAAAGGGGGACGGTCATTTTGTCGGACTTCCCAACCTGTGGATCAAGGTGAAGGCTCGCGCGGACAGCATTCTGCGCCGACGCACCGTTGATGTCGGAGGTGATTTGCGAGAGGTCCGAACTCTCGAGACCGTGCGGCTTCACGACCTCCGTCACAGCTTCGCAAGTTTCGCGATCGCTGACGGCGCGTCGTTGTTCATGGTCGGCAAAGTGCTCGGGCACAAGCAGGCCCGCACCACAGAGATCTATGCGCACCTCAGCGATGACCCGCTCAAGGCCGTCGCGAACCGCGCGGCTGCGAGGCTCTCCGACGCCATGCGGTTTTGAAATGAACGACCGATGCTGACTCAAAGGAGACCTTCGTCGTGTCCACTCACCGGCAGCAGTGCGAGCTAGAAGCCGAGCAAAGTCTGTGCGGGACGAGCAGCCGTTTTGGCTGTGATAACCATTAGGGCTTGTAGTCTTCGGCGGTCTGCGACAGTGCCGCGTCGCGCTCCGCGCGCAGTTCTTTGGCTCTGCCAACTGCCTCTTCCTTGGTTGGAAATCGCTTGGCCCGGAGTGCCGGATCACCGCTGCCGTAGCGCGGGTTGTAGGCTTCGATAGTCTTCAGTTCGCCCACCAACTCTGCGCGAAACGGACTATCTGTTACCGGCGATATCGTCACATAGGCGTGGGGGTGGCGGCTTACTTCATCGCCGTCTTCATCAATGGCTATGATGTTTTCATAGGGCAGGACCAAGCAACGTTCGACCCACGCCTTTTCGTCCTCCGGCAGGCTATGCCAGGCTGAACCTACAACACCCCTAAGCGCAGCCTCTTCGTCGTCCTCGGCAAGCCACGGATCACGCCCGGACCACGGGTCATTGAACCGGACCGGTCCATCATCGACGTAGGGCGCGTAGTCCCAGCGCCCCTCAGCATCCAGACAGGCGTGATGACGATGGGCGATGAGATGGACGCCGTCGTGCTTGCAGCCGTCGACCTGAAACAGCTTCCATCGACCCCGTTTCCAGCGAGGTTGCCCCTTATCCTCATCTAGATACGGGTAGCGATCGTCCTCTGCATCCCGAATCAGCACTTCGCTGAACGGCGGCAGGAACTTCTTCGCCTTTTTCCGGGTCACAAGTCGCGCGCGCACGGCGGTCTTGACCGAACGCTTCCGCGACTGGAGCGAGATGCCGAAATACGCGAACAGCAGATGGTCGTTCTTGGGCTGGAATAACTGATCTTCTAGCTCGCCTTTCCCCCACAGATGGGCCTCGGACAGGCCCATCTCTCTCGTTTTGTCCCGGAAGGCGTCGCGAGCTTCCTTGGAGAAGTCGCAAGCACCGACGAACAGCAGCGCATCGATTTGTCCGGCACTCTCGGTGAGTCCGTCGAGGTACTTAACCAGCTTGGCCTTGCCGATGGCGCGCTCGCGCTTGCACTGGACTAGCCACAGGCGGTCCGGTGTCGCGGGATCCATGTCCGTCTCGTCGGCATCTTCATCATCGGTTGGGGCTGCGTTAGCGACGCCAGACACAATCTCGCAGCCGCGCGCGTCGAACCCGTCGTCGCCACCGCCACGACCGGTCGCTTCCAGCTGACGCCACGGGCGGAAGTCATAGATCAGCTGCCTGACCAAATCCTCAAACCGATGAGGCTCTAGGTCTTCTAGATGAAGCGGCCCGATGGTCCGCGTGGGCGTAGGCGTCATCACGACTTACCATTCATATCGTCGGAAACGAGGGGCGGGCTGCTTCTACGGTTGCTCAGAACAGGTCCGCGACAGGCTCAGGTTACACGCCAGCCTTCGCTATGTCCTTGGTCAGCCGAACTGGCGTCGGTAGAAGGCGTCCTGTTCGGCGCGAAGCTGACCCTCCGCCGGGTTCCAGCCGAAATGGTCGAAGAACTCGACCAGGACGCCAAGGGCAGGCTCTATCGCCCCGGCTTCCAGCCCCGCCATTTCGATGATCCGCTCAACTTCAACTTTCGCCGCCGCTGTGGATTTATCGTCCATGAACGGCATGCGGCCTCGACCTGCCACGAGCCTTCGTCCCTGAGTTCCAATGAGCCCGACACTGATCTGGAAGCCATCCGCATAGAGTCCGTTCTGCGCGAGCCGATGGCCGAACTCGAGGAACTCGGTGACGGAGTAGATGACGTCCACGGCGTTCAGCTGGCGTCCCGGCTCCCGCTGTTCCGCCAAGGCGTCCGTGTCGTCATAGAGCGCCGAATAGGAGAGGAACTGGCCGCTCCGGTGCATCCGCCAGAATTCGATTTGGGTGTTCCAGTCGCACCAGTTCTCGACGAAATCCCCGCCTCGTTCTGTCCCCCCCTGTTCGTCATTTCGATAACTGACGTGCGGATAGTCCCAGCCCCGTATGGAGACGCGGGCTCTCTCGACCTCCTCGAAACACCGCTGCAGCGTCAGGCGCTCGGCCAAGGGCGTCCTCGGTCGCATGACCACGCGCCAATGTCCGATGGCGCGAATGCGCTCAAGCAAGCCCTCCTTCATCACAGACCTCCCAGTTCGGCGTTGTAGTCCGGCCCGGCGACTTCCGGCACGAATCCGACCCGACGCAGGCGTCGCGCGCTCAGCGCCGCCGCACGCTCCACGATGTCACGCATATCGGCACTGTTGGCCACCGCCGCGCTTTGGGGACGCCGGGTCCGACTCCGGAAATAGATCACGCCCGCGCGCACGTCCGCCCCGTCTCGCCGGCAGATCACAGGCACATCGTCAAACGGCTGCACCTCTATCACCACGTATTGGAGCCCCCCGGGGTCCGCCACGATCTCTGACCGAAACACCACGCGCGGATCGGCGAATGGAGCCAGGCCGTCACGCATCTCATCGATCTTGAAGGTCGCCAGTTGCTCGGGGGTCAGCCCCTGGCGCACGAAGGTGCCGTCTTCCACACCCACGACAATACGGCCGCCGTCGATCACATTGGCCATCGCCAAGATGTCCTTGACGAAGGTGTTCCGGTCCCACGACATCGCGCCCTTGAATTCAAGGACATCGGTCTCTTCGGCACCGGTGATCAGCGCTTCAAGTTCCGCGGTGTTCATGAGGAGATCAGGTGCCTTCAGGAGCAGGGACGGTGAGCCTGCGCCGGCGGTTCCTGTTGCACAATGCCTATCTGACCCAGCACGCCTTGGCCGCTTGGAACGACAGAGTCACCTGTTGAGAGCAAGCGATTGTCCGCTGTCGTCGCTCAACTGGTATCCGACTGGAACCGGTTGGGATTGAGGAAACCCGCCGGGGTTTCAAACAGCTGATCAAGCTGTGCGGCGGGCGACAGCGAACCGGGTGTCGGCGAGCGCATCAGCCAGGGCCGTTTGGTCACTTCCGTGCCACAACCGCAGCAGGTAGACGTCTGTCCTTTCTCCAACGTGCAGCACGACCTTGTTCGACACTCGCAACCCGTCCAGCGAGGGCTGACCGGGGAGCCAAGCGGCAAGCGCATTAATGATCTCGGGAGCCGAGAGCCGCGTCTTCATCGCGCGGTCGAGGTCGAAGTCTATCGGATGCTTTCGCGTCAGCTTTGCCAGCGCTTCTTCCTGAACGACGCTATGGGGCGACGAGCCGATGTCTGCTCCTGGCGCGATGCAGAACCACGCTGCTCCCAATATCGCAGACCTTGGGGCAAAAAATGATCACGCAACTGATCAACCGCTTTTGAACGAACGAGGTGTATGTGGACGTACGCACCTATCTCTGACCTTTCGACGTTCGCTGCGGCAACGCTGCCGATACGATGGCGTTCTGCGCCTATGAAAAACATCTCGGTACTGTTCGGACCCGCCTTCGCTTTGACCGTCGCTCTGGGCGCGTGCTCTCAGGAGCCACAAGCGAACAACGCTCCACGGCCTGAGGCCTCGCAAGAGGTGCTTCCGAACACCGCGACGTCGGCTACCACCTCCAGTTCCCCGAACGGCGCTTCAGCGTCAGCGTCGGTGCTTGGACTGGACGGTCTCGATGATCTACGCATAGGTCAGCCGCTTCCCACAGGCGGCTCTTGGGAAGGCGGAGCCCCGGCAGGTTCTGAGGACTGCCGCACCGTGACTTCACCGAGGTATCCGGGCGTTTATGCGATCATGAGCAAGGGCGCCGTCCAACGGATCACCTTGGGGCAAAGCTCCACGGTCAAACTCGCAGAGGGCGTGGGCGTCGGCTCCAGTGAGCAGCAGGTCATGCAATGGTTTGGCGGCTTTCGCGAGGAAGCGCACAAATACGAGCCCGCGCCCGCCAAATATCTGACGGCGCCGAACGCAGCCAGCGGCAGTTCGGCCCTCAGGTTCGAAATCGGCACTGACAGCAAAGTCAAAATGATCCACGTCGGTCTGATGCCGGCTTTGGCGTACGTCGAAGGCTGCAGCTGAGCTCCTTTGCCGTCGCGGGAGGAGTAGGGACGCGCTCATGAAAGCGCGTCCCTCCCGGCCTAGAAGCGACGGACGTAGCTGACCGTCCAGACGTCGGCCTCGCCGCCGTTGTCCTGGTAGTCGCGGCGGGTCCAGTCGGCGCGCAGGCCGTTGTAGCCATCCAGGAAGACATCAGCCCCTGCGCCGTAGTTCAGGCTGTCGCCATCGCCGAGAGCGATGACGCTCGGAGCGGACGCTTCGACCTTGGTGGCGCCGTAACCGACCCGGGCGAAGAGTTCGACATGGTCGCCGAGCGGCAGGAAAGCGACGGCATAGGCCGCGACGTCATGCTTGAGCTCGTAGGTGCCAGAGACGCCATCGATGGAGACATCGAAGCTCTCGTCCTCGACGCCGACGCTGGCCTCGATCTCTGCGCCGAAGTTCGGCAGCACCTTCCAGCCCGCACGGCCGGTGACGACGCCGAAGGTGGCCTGGTCGGTCTCGACCTGGCCGTAGCCGAGGGTCGCATAGCCGCGGGGATCGTCCTGGGCGAGGGCCGCAGCCGGCAGTCCGACAACCACAAGAGCGGTGGTGGCGATGATGGATTTGATCATTGGGATACTCGAAATTCTACTGTTCGATTGGGGGATGAAGGCTGCATCGCAGCCTTGGGATAGAGACGCCGGCGCCGCGCTGAGGCCTTATGGACCGGGACAAAAAACCTTCCGGTCACGGTGTTTTTCGGCGCTCGAAGGTCTTCCGGCGATTCTGGTCATCCAATAAAAATGGGCCACCGCCCCGGGGAGAGGCGGTGGCCCAACATCCCGCCGCGACAGGGACGGTTGCGCAGGCGGGATGACGAAGGCGTGCGGTCCGGGGGACCGGCGCACGCCTTCGATCTCCTAGAAGCGGAAGCGTGCTCCGATACGGACGCCGCCGCCGCTTTGGCCGTCGCCGAAGCGGCCCTCGCCCTGCACATAGGTCTGCAAGCCATTCGAGACCTCGAACTGGGCGCCGATCGTCGCGCGCCCGAAGGTCTCGGGGCCTTCGAGCGTGACTTCGTCGGTCTGACCGCCGCTGATCAGGGTTCCGCTCTGGTCGGCGTCGAAGGCATGAACCGCCTCGATCCCGGCCAGCAGGGTCACGGCGCGCCCTCCCGACAGCTCACGTCGTGTGAACGTCTGCGCTCCGATGCGGGCCGAGAGGCCGTTGCGATCGTCGAAGGCCACCGATTGGCCGAGCGTCTCAAGGTCGTCCATGGTGGTGCTGACATAATCGAGTCCGACAACAGGTTCGACGGCGACGCCTCCGAGGTTGAACCGATAGCCGGCCTCGAGTTGAGCCCCGACGCTGAGACCATCCAGATCCTCATCGAAGCCCGCCGCACCGTCATCGATCGAGACCTTATGGTGGTCGACCTTGACCAGGCCGGTCGCGAACAGGTTGGAACGGGTCCAGGCAGCGTAGGCCCCGACGTTGAGCGTTTGAAGATCAACCCCCTGGCCGCCATCAGCGAACTCGAGCGTTGAGTCCACGTAACCCGCCGTGACGCCGAGCACCGTCTGTCCGCCGGCGAGGGGGCGCTGGCTGAGCGCGGCGCCCATCTGACCACCGACGATGTCCTGATCATAGCCGGAGGTGGTGTCAGCACCGTCGTCGTCACGGTTCGCGGAACCCCCGAAGGCCTGGGCCCAGATCCGGCCGCCGTCGCCGCCCGCCGCACGGGACAGGGCTTGTTCCGTATTGAAGGCGTCCGCCGAGGCGCGCCACGCCGCCTGCAGGCCCTCGCCGGCGCGAAGACTCTGGCGAACCGCGCGTCCGGCGGAGGCTTCCAGCTGGTAGCTGTTCGTCGCAGCACTGAAAGTCAGGCCGTACTGAACAAGGCCGTGGTCGGCGTTCTCGATCTGGAAGGCGTCGGCAGCGGAGCCGACGCCGACCTTGATCAGGGTCAGGGGCTTGGCGATCAGGGTAGCGTCCTGATCCTTGAGGCCCTGGAGCTGGACGGTCGTCTTGCCGGTTGCCGCGCCGGCGACGACGAGACTGTCGACAGCGGCTGCGCTGACATCCAGGGCGACCCGCGCCTTGCCTGTGGCGGCATAGGCGCCGCCCAGGGTGAGCACGTCGCCGGCACGCTCGTTTCGGAGATCGATCAGGCCACCGTCGTTGGCGAACCGCTCCAGGCCAAGGAAGCGCACGTTGAGCGGCGCGGCGGCCTTGCCGAGTTGCACAACGCCGGTGTTGGTGAAGAGGTCATCGCCCGCGCCGAAGTCGCTGTCGGTGGCGACGAGGAGCGTACCGATGTTGGTCACCCGGTCATCGCCGTCGGCCAGGATCAGGGCGCCTTCGATGAGCCCGCTGTTGGTCAGGCTCGCCGTCCCCGCCGTGACGCGGATCGCCGAGGTCGTCCCCCCAAGGATCGTTCCGGCGTTGTTGAGGGTGACGAGCCCCGGGGAAGATGCCGCGAAGGGACCGACGCCGCCGCCGTCAGTGGGGGGTGGCACATAGGGTCCGACCGCCGAGAGGACAAAGGCGTCGATCTTTCCGGACACGGCGCCGGTCTTGGCGATCGTCACCGAAACGTTTTCGCCCTTGATGTCGGCGCCTGCATCGCCGCCCGTGACCGCTCCGGTCAGGGTGACAGACGCGTTCGCCCGCGCGGCGATGGACAAGGCGTCGTCGAGCCGGGAGGAGACAGCGTTCGCCTCGACAGTCACATCTTGCGCGCCGTCGGTCAGAATGCCCTTGGCGCCTTCGCCCGTGACCGCGATCGATCCGGACCGGATGGTGATGTTGCGCTCGAGCGGCCCGTCGAGTCGGCGTGGCGTGGGCGCGGTCGAGAGCACCTGTTCGAAATCGTCAGTGATCACGAAGCCGGTCTCGGCATTGGTGGCCTTGATGCCGTGGGACTCGACACCTGCCGTGGTGATGGCGCCCGACACGATGTCGATGCTGTGTGGCGCACCGGTTCCGGCGGCGTCAGCGGCCGACCAGGCCTCGATACCGGCCGAGTAGTCGCCAACCGTCCTGATATCAGCAGCTCCAATGACCGTACGCCCGATCGTGGCGGTATAGATCCCCTGAGCGAAATCGCCGCCGGTCTGGATCACGCCCTGCGTCAGAACCTTCATATCTCCGGCGTTCGCCGAGGTGATGACGCCGCGCGAGCCGTCGCCCGAAGTTGTCAGGTTGCCGGTGACGAGAACGTCGCCATTGCCGTACTTGGCGAAAATCTGGATTGCGCTGGACGAATCGCCTTCAGTGACGGCCTGCCCCAGGCGGAGCTTCAGGTCGCCCTCCTCGGTTCCGGCGTAGACGCCCGAGGCGCGGGCGCCCGAGGTGTAGACGCTGCCGACATCGATCGTGGAGTCGTCAAAGCGGGAATAGACGCTGACGCCATCTGCGTCTTCGCCGTAGGTCCGCGCCGCGCCGACGTTCACCTTCGCCGCGCCGATGGCCACCACGGAGACGCCGACGGCCTCGAAGCCGCGGGTTTCCACCGATCCGAGGTTCAGAACCGCGTCGCCGATGGTGGTGTAATCCTCGGTATAGTTGCCGGTGACCATCTGGACGCCGATAGCCCCGTAACCGGAGGTCAGAACCTTGGCGACGTTGACGTCCGCTCCTGCGCCACCTCCCACGAAGACGCCGATGGACTCGTCGCGCATCGTCTCGACCGAGGTCACATCGACGTCCGTCCTGCCGAATTGGCTGTAGGCGATGATGCCGATCGACCCGAGGCCCTCGGTCCGGACCTTGCCGACCCCAATCCTGACGTCGCCCGTGAAGCTGTCGGCGAAAATTCCGTAGCTGGCTTCGCCCGTCGTGCGCAGGGAATCGACGGAGACATCGACATTGCCGGCGTCGCTTTCGGCAAGAACCCCCACAGAGCCATCGCCGAACGTCGCAACCTCCTTGACGTCCACGAGGTTCGCGCCCGTCTCGGTATAGGTCGATATGGCGTGAGCCTGCGAGGCTTCCGTCATGATGGAGACGCCCTTGACGGTCACGTCATTGACGACCTCGGCGTGGACCCCGACGGCGCCCTCGCCCGCTGTGTAGATGGTGCCGACGTTGATCGTCGTCTGACCGTCCTGGGTGATGTTGATGGCCTCGACGCCGACGGAGCCCGCATTCTCCGTGTAGAGGTAGCCAAGGTCGATATTGATGTTTCCGTCGTAGGCCATGGCGTTGATGCCGACCGCTTCAATGCCGAAGGTGGAAAGCTGTCCGACGTTGACGCTGACGTCACCGGCATTGCTTACGGCGTTGATGCCGGTGCTGAAGGCGCCGAAGGTATAGACTTCGTTGGCGTTGACGGCGACGTTCCCGGCCTCGGCGAAGCCCACGATGGCGTGGGAGGCGATGCCGTAGGTTCCGACACCGGCCATGTTGACCGAGACCGATCCCTGGCCGGCGGAGGCGAGAACGCCAATGGACTCGTCGGCGCTGGTGACAGCATGCGCCTCTTCGCCGTGGATGACGATGTCGCCGAACGGGTTGATTACCGTCAGGGCCGCGCCCTGGGAGGCGATCTCGGCGCCCGGCTCAAGCGAAACACTGACCGCGCCAACCGGGGCGTCGATCACATAGGCGACGCCATCGGGGTGGAGGTCCGGATCGACCGGACAGGTCACCGCCCCGTTGACGATCGGTCCGCAGGCTTGCGACTGGGCAAGGGCGGCCGCCGGCATGGACAGCGCAAGGACTGCCGCGATCGCGGAACCGGCCTTGAGCGATGATCGGGTGGGCTGGCGCAGCCGGCTGCGTGCGGCGGCAATGTCGCTGGTCATTCTGATACTCCCCTTGAGATCGCCGCTCCCCTTGGCGCGGCGCGGCCGGGACGCGGCCTTTGGGGAGACGCCGCTTGTCCGCCGGAGCCTTACGGACCCGGACGTTTTTCTTCGATCAGAAGGCGGTCTCGAAGCCGAGCCGGATTGTCAGGGGACGGAGCGGCGCCACATGGGGGTCGAACAGTTGATAGGGGGAGCCGAGGCCGAACCGTGTGGCTCGCACATCGAAAGGGTTGCTGACGCGCAGAACAAGGGCTCGGCGCGCGTCGCCCAGTCGAGCGCTGAGCTCTGTACGCAGGTAATCGCCCTGGGGCGTGTCGAGACCCGGTCCGAGGCCAAGCTGGGACCGTCCGACATACCGCAGGTCGGCTCCGAAACTGAGCGGGAGGCCGCCCAGGGATACGGGGCCGTAGTCCAGGCTCAACTGACCGCCGAACGGCGCGACATTGGGAATAACCCCGCCGTCCACCCCGATGGCGCCCACGCCCGCAAGATCGACCCGACTGTGATTGGCGAAAGCGCCTCCCGAAAGGTGGAGACGGTCGCTTGCGCGCCACGCGGCCTTCAGCTGCACGAAACGCACGACGCCGTCGCCGATGTTGGCGGTGACGAGATCGCCGCCGATCGTCACTGTGTCGGCCTGGATATCGCGCCAGTCGAGGTAGCCGACCGAGGCTTCGGCGCTCCAGCGCGCCGGGCCTGACGGGCTCCTGACCCCGGCCTCGACAAGGCTCACCCGATCTGGATCGTAGCGCTCCAGCGCGCCCTCGGTCTCGCTTACCCCGGCCGGTCTGACACCCTGTTCGAAACGGCCGAAGACCTGGACGCCAAACGGGCTGGTCCAGCGAACATCAAGGGTCGGCGCAAAGCGGGTATCGAAGCCTTGGGGATCGAGCGCTTGACCCGATGCGGGGAGGCTCGCCTCGATCCGGTTGACGATCCGCACCAGGGCCAAGCGCCCGCCGAGCGCGATGGAGAAGGTGTCGGAGGGTCTCGCGATGCCCTCTCCAAACAGGGCGGCTTCAGTGAAATGGCGCCGAAGGTCCACGCCCCAGGCTGCGCCGTGAGCGGGATCCAGGGGGCGACGGCGCCGGACGGCCCTGGTGTCTCCGGTCGCCAGCGCCGCGCCGCCGTTCCACGCCCAGCGGGCGTCGGGATCGGTCTCGATCCGGGCTTCCGTCGAGAACGCCGTGGTGGTCTGGCGACGATTGACCACGGCATCGCCGTCCGGGCCGGCCACGGTCGCGTCGAACTGCTCGTCCAGCCTCTGTCGCGACAGACTGGTCGCCGAGGTGAGCCGCAGTGGTCCGAACCTGCGGCTGGCCGAAAGGCCGACGAGGCCCAGACTGCTCTCATAGGGCTGGGCGATCGGGCTGGCGGTCTCGAGAGTCTGCGAATCCGGAACGAGCTGGGCGTCGTCGGCGCGGGTGTTTTGAACCAGTGCGACCCCATCGATCGTCCAGAGATCTCCCACGATCCGCAGAGCGGTTCGCGCGCCGACCGTGTCCACGCCATCGGCATTGGCCTCTCCACGAACCGGATTGGCGATGAAACCGCCCTCGCGACGTCCATAGGCGACGACCCGCAAACCGACCGTATCGCCCAGGGCCCGGTTCACGACGATCGCGGCGTCGGCGCCCGCGGCGCCGCCCCGGGTCGAGGACCCTCCGATCGCAAGCGACCCTGACGTCCCGGACAGATCCGGCGGCTCTGGCGTAATCCTGACGACGCCCCCGATAGAGCCGGATCCGAACCGGCCGCCCTGTGGTCCCTCGAAAACCTCGACACGTCGGATGTCGATCAGGGCGAGATCCGGGTCGGGCGACCCATAGGTCAGCCGGAGGTCCCCCAGATACTGGCCCACTGTCGCCTGGAGTGGTCCGCTGAAGGCCGAGTCGGCCAGGCCGCGGACGAAAAGCTTGTTTCGTCCCGAGCCCTGCCGGGTCGAATCCACGGTCGGTGACAGGTCCGCGATCGCCTCGCTTGAGCCGGCGCCGGCGAGCCTTTGCAGGGCTCCGGCGTCGACCGGACTTCGGCCGTTCGCTCCGTCCAGGCCGCCCCGATGAACCGGGGCGGTGACGATAACGTCATCCAGCGTGGTCGGGACCTCGGGACCGGCGGGCGGCGCGGCCGCGCGGCGTGGCGGCGGCGGAACGGGAGCCGCCTCGACACGGTAGACGCCGCGTCCGAGTGAAACGGCTCGCGCGCCGAGCGGACGGAGGAGGCGATCGAAGGCCTCCGGAGTTGAGAATCGACCTCGCAGACCCCGAGTTCGTTGTCCGGACAGGTCCACGGCCAGGACGACATCGACGCCCGCCTGGGCCGCCAGTCGGTTTACGGCCTCGATGGCGGCGGAAGGCGGCACGGAGACGGTCTGTGTCGCGGTCGCCTGCGCCTGGACGGGGGACGCCGCGGCGATGACAGTCAGGGAAAGGGAGCCCAACGGCGTCACGCGCCGGGGCGGGGCCGGAGCCGCCACGTCTCGCCGTCGGTGACGATCACGACCTCCAGAAGCAGTTCGAGACGCGCCTTGAGGCCTGGCTGGTCCCCCCTGACGTCGAGGCTGCCAGTGAACCGCCGCGCCCCAAGCGGCTCTTCGATCACGACAGGGCGGCCGAGTTCGCGCGCGAGATCCTGGGCGACCACCCTGAGGGTTTCGGCCTGATAGGTCAGCCGGCCATCGCGCCATCCGGCGACCGCGCCCTCCTCGACCGGCCGACGGGTGACGAGGCCGCCGATTGCGGTCAATCCTTCCCCCGCGCGCAGCGTCTCGGCCCCGCCTGCACCGTCGAAGCGGACCACGCCTTCGGAAACCCCGACCCGGGCTCCGTCGGTCAGGCGCGTGATGTCGAAGACTGTTCCGAGATCGGTGACGGTCGCCTCGCCGACCGCGACCGAGAACGGATGACGGGCGTCATGGGTCACCTCAAACAGCGCCCGACCTGCCTCCAGCCTCACTGACCGGGGATCGCGACGGTC
>Ga0247739_10000230_pt1 | contig 19322 bp, 17 predicted proteins | sample UWRJL058202B2_FD_180943 | JGI IMG/M metagenome (GOLD analysis project Ga0247739, IMG submission 180943) | Plant litter microbial communities from Arlington Agricultural Research Station in Wisconsin, United States - UWRJ-L058-202B-2 | ecosystem: Environmental > Terrestrial > Plant litter >...
TGATTTGCCATTATGATAGCCTTCGGTAAGGGCTTCCTTATCCCGTAATGCCAAGTGGATTTTCTTTACTGATCTTCCCATGGCACCATAACGTAATTATGTTACTTTAATTTTGGTCGGGTACTTACTTTTTAGATTGCCACATTTTTATTTGCCACATTTTATTTAATCATGAAGCATTGCCTTTTCCCGCCTCGGCACTGGGATATTTAATGCCAAACTGGGCAATTTCTGGTTAGCAGCCCTCTATTATTGTAGCTTGCACAATATTTCACCGAGATTAATTTTGTCGAAACCCTATTAATTCAAATGGATACACTTTCCAACTCGCAATAAACCTGACCGAAGGTTTCCAGTCATAACCGCATCTAAACCCTTAAATCTACCCATATGAGATATCAAAAAACAACTGCTATTATTTTTTTCACTGTCGCATGTTGCTCCATTATTACTATTGCATGTAAGAAAAACGAAACGGTTACTATTGATACATCTGTAAGTTCTGTACTCAATCTTCCTGCAACACCTTTCAACTATGCCAACCAAATACTACCTGCTTTTTTACAAGCACCACCTATTTCTGGGCAAATAAATGCACCAGCCAATAATACAATAACAGACAATGGTGCAACGCTTGGAAGGATTCTATTTTATGATAAGAACCTTTCATTTACCAATACAGTTTCCTGTGCGTCATGCCATAAGCATGAGTTGGGTTTTGCAGATGCAACTGTTTTAAGTAAAGGATTTGCTGGTGGCAATACTGGGAGAAATTCCATGGGATTAACCAATGCAAGGTATTATCCCAATGGAAAATTTTTCTGGGATGAACGTGCCGCAACACTGGAAGCACAAACATTGATTCCGATTCAGGACCATACAGAAATGGGCATGGCATTGGACAGTCTGGAAAAGAAACTATCGAAACTTGCCTATTATAATTCTTTGTTCAACAATGCTTTTGGCAGCAGCACTATAACCAGTGACAGGATTTCAAAAGCACTATCGCAATATGTGCGTTCCATTGTTTCCTACCAATCAAAGTACGATGATGGAAGGGCTGCATTTGCTCCCAATGTTGGTCCAGGCAATGTTGATTTTGCAAATTTTACCACAGAAGAAAATAGGGGTAAACAGTTATTTTTCAGTCCGCAACTAGCTTGTGCAGCTTGCCATGGTACAGAAACATTTACTGCTGCGGATGCAAAGAACAATGGGCTTGATGCAACCACAATAGATGCCGGTGTTGGTGCAATTACAGGAAATCCTAACTTGAATGGGCTGTTTAAAGTGAACTCAATTAAAAATATTGAATTAACTGCACCCTATATGCATGATGGGAGGTTTACAACTTTGGAGCAAGTTGTAGAACATTATAACAGTGGCGTAAAAGCACATCCCAATTTAAGCAATGTGTTGAAAGACCCGTTGGGGAATCCTAGAAGGTTGAATTTATCTGTGGCCGACAAAGCTGCTTTAGTAGCTTTTTTAAAAACGCTTACTGATAGGAAATTGTGTAGTGATGAAAAGTTTAGCAACCCGTTTAAATAGAAGACACTGTTCAATAATGCTATGTTGTATAGATTCCTATTCTATTTTAGAATAATGAAAAGATTGACGAAGTTTGTTAATAATGATTTGACTACAAATAAAAAAACACATCAATAATTGATGTGTTTTTTTATTTGTAGTGAGGAGGAGATTTGAACTCCCGACCTTCGGGTTATGAATCCGATGCTCTAACCAACTGAGCTACCTCACCATCATTTTGGGCTGCAAATATAGGGGGTTTGAGCAAAAAAGGAAGATTTGAAAAAGATATTAATACTGCAAGAGTTTTTCTATCCTTTGGGCAAGTTTTTCAGCAGTAGGTAACATGGCTGCTTCCAATGCCAAATTAATAGGTACTGCTGGTAGGTTCATGGCTCCCATTACTTCTACCTTGGCATCTAAGAAATGGTAGCAATTATTGGAAATGCGGAGCGATAACGCTTCTGCAAAAGAATTATTTTGTTGTTCTTCAGTAAGAACCAAAACTTTTCCGTGTTTCCGGGCACTTGAGAATATGAGTTCTTCATCCAGTGGAAATAATGTTCTTAAATCAACTATTTCAATTTTACCTGCATATTTTTCTGCGGCGGCTTTTGCCCAGTAAACACCCATGCCATAAGTAATAATACAGACAGTTTCGCCACGTTTTATTTTATCTGTATCAGCAGCCAATACAATATTTCCCTTGCCCAAAGGCAGTATATAATCCTTATTTGGTTCAATGGTTTTTGCATCTTCAGTTCCAGGAACTTTACTCCAGTACAATCCTTTATGTTCCAACATCACTACCGGGTTTGGATCAAGAAAAGCGGCTTTCATCAAACCCTTCATATCAGCAGCATTGCTAGGATAACAAATCTTAATCCCTTTTATGGTAAGTAAGGTGCTTTCAATACTCCCACTATGGTAAGGTCCGCCCCCTCCATAAGCACCAATCGGAACACGTAAAACCATTTGTACGGGAAATTTTCCGTTGCTTAAATAACAGCTTTTGGAAATCTCTGTTACCAATTGATTTAGTCCAGGATAGATATAATCTGCAAACTGCACTTCCACAATTGGCTTCAATCCCAAAGCACTCATCCCAATAGTGGAACCAACAATATAAGCTTCCTGAATGGCGGTATTGAATACACGATGGTCGCCAAATTTTTCTGCCAACGTTGCTGCTTCACGGAATACGCCACCCAATCTCCTGCCCACATCCTGACCATACAAAATTGCTTCTGGATATTCATGCATCAGTTCTTCCATGGCATGCAATGCAGCATCTACCATGATGGATTTTTCCGCATTTTTGGGTGAGCGGATACCTCGTTCTTCTTTTACAGGTGTGGAAGCAAAAATATTTTCTTCTGCTTGACTACCGGTTGGGTCTGCTGCTGCCTGTGCCCTTGTAAAGGCATCTGCCACTTCACGCTGTGCTACGGATTCCACCTCATTTATTTCATGTTCATTGAAACCAACTCCACTCAATAGCAAACGCAATTTGGGAATTGGGTCATATAATCCATGTTTCAATAAATCTTCCCTTGTTCTGTAAAACTCTTTTCTTACACCACTTGTATGGTGACCCAATAATGGCACCCGTGCATGAACAAGGATCGGCTTCCTTTCTTTCCTCACATATTCAAATGCAGCCTCCATGGTTTCATAGCTACGCATGAAATCACTGCCATCACATTGTGTTCTTTTCAACCCCTTAAAACCTGCAGCATATTCGTAGGCATTCATGGCACGAGCTTCATCTGCACTTACACTGATGCCCCATTGATTGTCCTGCACCAAATAAATGATGGGTAATTGCTTCAATACAGCAAATTGAAAAGCTTCGCTTACTTCACCTTCTGTGATACTGTTATCGCCAAAAGAACAAACAACTACAGGCAACTCATTATTATTCCCTTTTTGTAAAATAGCTGGATGATGCTGTTCGATGAATTGAATCCCTTGAGCCAATCCTGTTGTGGGTATGGCCTGCATGCCAGTGGCACTGCTTTGGTGAATAATGGATGGCCGAATGCCATCTTTATTGGAAGGATGGCAATAGTAGGAACGGCCACCACTAAATGGGTCATCTTTTTTTGCCAGTAATTGGAGCATTAATTCGTAAGGAAGAAAACCAGATGACAACATTATACTGTCATCCCTGTAGTATGGACTAACCCAATCCTGTTTCTGCAGTTGCATACCGGTAGCAATTTGTATGGCTTCATGCCCTCGTGAAGAGGAGTGGACATATTTGCAGATGTTGCGATTGGCATCATAGGTTTCACACATGGTTTTGGAGGTAACCATGAGTTTATACGCTTTTAATAAAATCTCTGGATTGAGCATTACTGTAAATATCCTATTAGTTTATGGCTATAGAATTATTGGTAGAAAGTTTTGGGTAATGGTGGAGTTATCCACGGAACTGCTGCAATCGTTGAATATTTTATAAAGTGCAACCGTAAATGCCTTTGCTATGAATACTTCTGCTAGTCACCTAAAAGGGGGTATTGATACAACTTTTTCTTCGGCACTCGCTACTTGCTACTTGATTTCCAGTTCAAACATTTTATCTGCTTCAAAATAACCTTGCAGTATGTCGCCTACTACACATTCGCCTACACCAGCTGGTGTGCCAGTAAAAATCATATCGCCAATATTCAATGAAAAGTAATTGGAAATATGGGCCACAATTTCGTCAAAGGAAAACATCATGTCACTGCTGATTCCTTTTTGCACTATTTCGTCGTTGTTCTTCAAGGAGAAGTTGATGGATTTTTTGTAAATCTCTGGGGTCATGTCAATCCATTTGCCAATAATCGCAGAATTGTCCCATGCTTTTGCTTTTTCCCACGGCAGCCCTGCTTTCTTTAATTCATTTTGGATATCCCTTGCTGTAAAGTCGATACCTACAGTAATGCCATTATAGTATTTATTGGCCTGCCTTTCAGGGATATAGCGGCCATTTTTGCTTACACGAAGCACCAGTTCAATTTCGTAGTGGAGTTCGTTACTGAATTCAGGATAATAAAAGGGGGTGTTTGCTTGAAGCAATGCACTTTTGGGCTTCATGAATATAACAGGCTCATCAGGAACATCATTTCCCAATTCCTTAGCATGGTCAATATAATTACGTCCTACACAAAATATCTTCATGGCTGCAGTTTAAAAATAGCAATTAAATAGCCGTCCCTTTACTCTATAGAAAAAGAGCCAAAGGGAAACCGTGGCTACTTATATTATATTTCTTGTCCTATAACAGATTCTTGACCTGTTTTATTATTCAAAATTCAAATTATTTACGGTATTCATGGTCCTTTCAATTCCTATTGCAGCAAAAGACTCAATGATTTCAACGCATTTTTCAATTTTTTGATTGACTATTGGCTGTTCAGTTGGCAACCATTTACTCAATACAAAATCGGCCTGCATCCCTTTAGGGAAATTGCTTCCAATACCAAAACGGAGTTTAGGATATTTATCTGTGTTTACCATTAGTTGGATATCTTTCAAACCGTTATGGCCAGCATCCGAGCCAGATGAACGCAATCTAATTTTGGATAAGGGCAAAGCCAAGTCATCTACAATTGTTAAGGTATTATCCAGTTCAATCTTCTCTTTATCCATCCAATATTTGAAGGATTTGCCACTTAAGTTCATGTAAGTGGTTGGTTTGATACAAATGAAAACTTTCCCTTTCCATTTCACCTCTGCTATTTCTGCCAACCTATCCAATTTAAACATGCCACCATGCTTCAAAGCAAAAGCATCCAGCACATCAAAACCAATATTATGGCGTGTATGGCGGTATTCGTTACCAATATTTCCCAAACCAACTATTAAAAATTTGCTCATAAAATTCATCTTAAACTGCCTCTAGGACCACAGGCTGACATTTTCTGCTTAAGTTTCTAAAACCTCAATATGACAAAAACAACCAAATATAAAAAATCCCCCAACAAATGTTGAGGGATTGACTATTTGAAAAGCGTTTGCTTATTTCTTCTTTTCGTCCTTAGCCGCAGAAGCTTCTTCTTGTTTCAACTGACGAGTCATAACAATAGAAGCAACAGGGATACGTGGAGAGTTCATTACTTCCATTTCATCAGCCTTCACATCTTCAACACGTATATTTTCGTTGATGTTCAAAGTAGTGATGTCCACTTCAATGTTTTCCTTCAGGAACTTAGGCAAAGTCTTCACTTTCAAAGACTTCATTTTGATAACCAATTTACCGCCATCCTTAACACCAATTGAGTTTCCTGTGAATTTCAAAGGCAGGTCAGCAATAACTTTTTTGCCTTCTACCAATTCAAGCAAATCAACGTGAATCAAAGCATCGCTTACTTTGTGGAACTGCAAATCCTTCAAAATGCACTTGTAAGTGTTTCCACCTACGCTAACTTCTGCCAACTGGAATTCAGATGTGTAAACCAAAGACTTAAAAGCCTTGGCAGGAGCAGAAAAATTAATTTCTGTAGCACCCCCGTAAATTACACCTGGCACATGTTCCTGAGAGCGTACCTGGCGGGTGGCTTTTTTGCCAAATTCGGTCCTCAGTTGTCCTTCGATTGTAACTGTTTTCATTTTATTAATTTTTTGGACGGCGAAAGTAGGGAAAATCAAGGAAGTTCAGGCATTTGAAAGCTTAAAATTTATAGATAGGATTCTCCCATGGCAATTCCAAACAAAAAGGAGTTCAACTATGTGCCAAACTCCCAAATTTCATATACCCAACTTTATATACTAGCTACTCATTTATCCCTTCCCCTCAATTGGCTATGTACAAACAAACTGGTGATACTCTTATTTTCATACGCGTTGCGAATAGCAATAGCAAAAAGGTCCGCTACAGAAATGACTTTGATTTTTTTACTTTCAAATTTCAAAGGAATGGTATCACAAACAACCAATTCTTCCAATACACTGTTTTCAATGTTTTCAAGAGCCTTACCGCTCAATACAGGGTGCGTACAGAATGCCCTGACACTTTTGGCTCCTTTATCCTTTAATAGTCCAGCAGCTTTGGCCAAAGTTCCACCTGTATCGCAGATGTCATCAATCAGCACAATATCACGACCAACCACGTCACCAATGACTACCATACTCGCAATTTCATTGGCACGTTTGCGGTGCTTGTCGCAAATAACCATTTCTGCATTGAAATAACTGGCCACTTCACGCACACGGTTTGTGCTGCCCACATCTGGAGCAGCGAAAGTGAGATTGCCCAGTTTCAACTGTTCTATATAGGGAATAAAAATGGCTGAACTATCCAAATGGTCAACAGGAATATCAAAAAATGCTTGAATTTGTGGTGCATGCAAGTCCATAGTGATAACACGGTGGGCCCCTGCGGCTTCCAACAAAGTAGCAATTAGCTTGCTTCCTATCGCCACACGTGGCTTGTCCTTCCTGTCCTGCCTTGCAAAACCATAATACGGTATAACGGCAACAATACGGTGAGCCGATGCACGTTTTGCTGCATCAATCATCAGTAGAAGCTCCATTAAGTTTTCTGTGGGGGCGTAAGTACTCTGAATCAAAAAAACATAATCACCACGGATGCTCTCCAGAAAAATAGGCTGAAATTCCCCATCGCTGAATTTTTGAATGTTCACTTTACCGAGTGGTGCACCAAAACGCTGTGCAATTTTCTCGGCCAATTTTTGTGAACCAGTACCAGAAAAAATTTTTACAGAAGGATTCATAGCTGTGAAGTATGCAGCGAAGATAGCCTCCAGATTTTACCCATAAAAATATGATTAACCCTTATGTGGATTTTTTGATGAAATGTTTATTGGTTTGAAATATTTCTTTAATTTGTTGCCAAACACCAAGACTTATGGCAGGAATAAAATCATGGAGCGAGGATGACAGACCAAGGGAAAAATTGATGACAAAGGGTGCAGCAGCATTAAGCAATTCAGAACTGCTAGCCATTTTAATTACGAATGGCACGGTTGATAAAAGTGCAGTTGACGTGGCCAAGGATTTATTGTCCCAAGTTGATAATGACTTGCAAAGGATGGCAAAGCTTTCAGTGAAGGAAATGTTGAGGCTAAAAGTTAAAGGGATTGGTCCAGCGAAGGCCATTTCCATTGCTGCCGCACTGGAACTTGGCATCAGAAGGGATACAGCAGATAAAAAAATAGACAGGGTTTCCAGTAGCAAGGATATTGCCAATTTCTTAAGGGCACAGTACCAGTATCACAAAAAAGAAGTTTTTGTGGTAATGTATCTAAACCATGCCAATAAGGTATTGCATCATGAAATAATTAGTGAAGGGGGCATTACAGGAACCATTGCTGACCCAAGGATTGTGCTGCAGCATGCATTGTCCCATAATGCAACTTCCATCATTTTATCACATAACCATCCCAGTGGAAGTTTGAAGCCAAGCAAACAAGATGAAATACTGACGGAGAAAATAAAAACCGCTGCTGCTTACTTTGACATCCAAGTCATGGACCATATTATTGTGAGCGAAGAAGGTTACTTCAGCTTTGCAGATAGTGGGTTAATTTAACTAAAGCATTAGTGGATTTATAGGTTACGGAATTGATTATATAAGAAAAGCCTTAGAATGATTCCACAATCACCTAAGGCTTCAAAATAGAATATTGATATTTTGTACCTGTTTTAATTCGGCTCCACTTAACATTCCAGCTACATATCATTCACGATTTTTTTATAGCTGGTAACTATTCCTTTAATCAAGGAGGAACTGAAACCCTGATGTTCCATTTCGTTCAAACCCGCAATGGTACAGCCTTTGGGCGTTGTCACCTTGTCTATCTCCTGTTCAGGATGCGTATTTTTTTGCAGCAATAATTCAGCCGCACCTTTCACTGTTTGGGCAGCAATCAGTGAAGCAGTGGCAGCACTGAAACCTATTTCAATGCCACCTTGGATATTGGCACGGATATACCGCATGGCATAAGCAGTGCCGCATGCAGCAAGCACCGTGGCAGCATCCATGAGTTTCTCCTCAATGAAAACTGTTTTGCCCAGTTGATTGAACAAGTCTGTAACATATTGCACTTGTTCGTTAGAAGCATCTTCTGAACTGATACAGGTCATGCTCTCTTGAATGGCAATAGCCGTATTGGGCATGGTACGGAAAATCGGAAAATCATTGCCCAAAATCTCCTGCATATCCTTAACCCAAACACCTGTGACTACACTTACCAACACATGTTTCTGTGGATTAAGAGATGGCTTCAACTTCTCGAGCACTTCTTTTATTTGAAAGGGCTTCACCGCAAGAATAATATAATCTGCAAAGTCCGCAGCTTCATTATTATTACTGCCGATGTTGGCTCCTCTATCTTTTAGCGATTGAAGGGTAGCAATGTTCCTTTTGGTGATGATTATATTTTGCGGCTGTTCAAAACCGCTGTTGATAAGACCCTCAGCGATGGCTGTGCCAAGGTTCCCTCCACCAATGATGGCTACTTTTTTGCTCATGATGTTTACTTGAAAAATTTATCAGGACGAATTCTTGTGTCTTTTATACCTACAACTGTTATTACGAAACCGCTTATATTGTAAATGATGACACACATAAAACGGCTTAAGGGTATTCGCCTTAGTTGTTCAGAGATATTGAAATAGCTAAGTGGTGATTGACTCAATTTGTTAATAGTGCTGTTATAATCCTCTACCAATTTTTCGCCAAGGCGATTGTCTATTGAGCAATAAAAATCAATCAAATCCCTTAACTCCAAAAAAGCTTTATTTGATTCTACAATTGTATAAGTGCTCATTGTGCTGTGGACTTAATTGCATTGAGATGCTCCCTTAACATCTGCATGGTAGTAGCATGAGGATATACTTTTTCCTTGCCGCTCCTTACGTCAGCCAACCTCTGTTCTGCCGCTTCAATCCATTCCTTTGGCACAACAAAATCTTCTTTAGTAGCCACTTGATATTCAGCAGCGGCTTCCATCAAAACATTGGTCAGCTCCTCATCGGCTGACTGGATAATGTTTTGCAGTTCCTTCTTATTTTCCTCGGTTGTCATACAAAAGATTTTGTTGAAGGTAAAAAATTAATACAACTTCAAATCCTTTAAATAATGCCGCACATAATCATTAACACCTTCTTCCAAAGAATAAAACCCATTTGCATAGCCTGCCTTGTGAAGCTTGCCCATATTGGCTTCGGTGAAATATTGGTACTTGTCACGGATATCCAAAGGCATGTCTATATATTGAATGTTTGGCTCCATGTCCAAACCTGCATACGTCGATTTAACTAGGTCTTCAAAACTTCTGGCCGTACCTGTACCAAGATTGTACAAGCCATTTTTTTCCGTTGACCATTCACCGTTCTCCATTGCCTCCATCATCCAGTCAATTACTTTCACCACATCCTTTACATATACAAAGTCACGAAGCTGCTGACCGTCTTCAAAATCTGGGCGATGGCTTTTGAACAATCTCACAACGCCATCCTTTTTTATTTGGTTAAAGGAATGCCAGATAACACTTGCCATCCTGCCCTTATGGTATTCGTTGGGACCATACACATTGAAGAATTTCAATCCAGCCCAAAATGGTGGCTGAAAAGGTTGCTTGACAGCCCATTTATCAAATTCATTCTTGCTTACGCCATAAGGATTTAGTGGCTGCAACTGCTCTATTACTTCATGGTTGTCATCATAGCCCAATGCACCGTCACCATAGGTTGCAGCAGAAGATGCATAGATGAATGGAACTTTATTGCTTACGCAATACTTCCAAAGATGGATGGAGTAATTATAGTTAAGTTCACGATGAACCTCATAGTTGAATTCCGTAGTGTCCGTTCTTGCACCCAAGTGAATGACAACATCTATTCTAGGCTGCTTATCTGTTAACCAATCAAGTAAATAATGCCTTTCCACTGTTTGGGTAAACTCCTTGCTTTCCCAATTCTTCCTTTTCTCTTCCACACCAAAATCGTCAACAAGGATCAAGTTTTCAAATCCCTGTTCATTCAGGTACTGCACCATGCATGACCCAATGAAGCCCGCTGCACCAGTAACAATTATAGTAGGTTTATTGTTCATTAATTATTTCAATAGTTTTTCAATAGCCGTATCATACTTCAATTTCCATTCCTCGATACCCCCCCAGTTTTCCCCGTTCACTTTTATGCTACCGGAAGTAACTGTCCCCAATGCTGTATAGGCAATTCCAGCAGCTTCTATTTGGGATTTGAGATTTGGGATTTGGGACGGGGAAGCCGTAACCACTACCCTGCCCTGCGCTTCACCAAACCAATAGGCATCAGCCCTTACACCAGTTCCTTCCAAAGAAGGAGTGGCAAGCACATCAAAACCAAGATTATTGTAAAAGCCTTTTTCCAGAAGCGTTACAGTCAAACCGCCTTCACTGATATCATGTGCAGAACTGATTAGTTTTTGCTTGATCAGATCTGCCACCAATGCCTGTGTTTTAAACTCTCCATCCAAATCAAACATGGGTGCAGGAGAATATTCCACAGCTTTTAATTTGTGTAAGTATTCAGAGGAACCAATACAGTTTTTCTGTTCCCCAATCAATACAATCACATCCCCTTCATGCTTATAGTTCAATGTCATCCTGTTATTGAAATCATCCAGCACGCCTACCATACCAATTGTCGGTGTCGGGTAAACCGCACCTTCTGGGCCCTGGTTGTAAAAACTGACATTGCCGCCCGTTACCGGCGTATTGAATTTTTTACAAGCATCACCCATACCTGTTACAGCCTTTACAAACTGGTAGTACACTTCCGGGTCATAAGGATTGCCAAAGTTCAAACAATTGGTTACGCCAATTGGCTCACCGCCGCTGCAAACAATATTCCGTGCAGCTTCTGCCACAGCAATCATGCCGCCCACATAGGGATTGGCAAATACATATTTGCTGTTGCAGTCCACCGTCATGGCCAATGCCTTTCCTGTTCCTTTTGCAAGAACAATAGAAGCATCACTTGGTGCATTGGTTGATGTGTTTGCAGCACCAACCATGCTGTCATATTGTGTATAAACCCAACGCTTCGAAGCAATGTTGGGAATCTGGATAATCTGTTCAGCCACCGCTTTTATATCAGTTACATCCTCAACGGTATTGATATCAAAAGCATTGATTTTCTCAAAATATTTTGGCTCAGTATACTCCCTTGTATATTGGGGGGCACCGCCACCAAGCACCAATTCATAAGCTGGCACTTCTGCTTCCAATACACCGTGCATGTAAAATTTCAAGAGGCCATCATCCGTTACCTCACCAATATTGCTGGCCGACAAATCCCATTTTTCAAAAATATCCAGCACTTGTTTCTCCTTCCCTTTCTCGACTACAATCAGCATCCTTTCCTGACTTTCGCTAAGCAAAAGTTCCCAGGCTTTCATATCCTTCTGGCGGGTAGGCACCTTGTCCAAATCAATCCTCATACCTACTTTTCCCTTGGCACTCATTTCTGCCGTGCTGCAAATAATGCCTGCTGCACCCATATCCTGCATACCAACAATGGCATCCGTATCTATCAATTCTAAGCAAGCTTCCAATAATTTTTTCTCCTGGAATGGATCACCCACTTGTACAGCAGGCAATTCCTGTACGCTTTCACTGGTAATATCCGCACTTGCAAAGCTTGCCCCACCAATGCCATCCTTGCCAGTTGCACTGCCCACAAAAAATACAGGGTTTCCAATGCCTTCGGCGGTGGCACTAATCATTTTGTTGCTTTTCATGATGCCCACGCTCATGGCATTTACCAAGGGATTGGTATGGTAGCAATCCTCAAAATAAACTTCACCGCCTACAGTGGGCACACCAAAGCAGTTGCCATAATGGCCAATGCCATGCACCACGCCTTTCAGTAAATGCTGGGTTTTCTTTTCCTTTAAATTGCCAAAACGAAGGCTGTTCAAAGAAGCAATCGGTCTTGCTCCCATAGTAAAAATATCGCGTTGTATTCCGCCAACGCCAGTAGCCGCACCTTGAAAAGGTTCCAGTGCACTTGGGTGGTTGTGGCTCTCAATTTTGAATACCACTCCAAAGCCATTGCCCATGTCCATCAAACCCGCATTTTCCTCCCCGGCTGCCACCAACATCCTGCCGCCGTCTCTCGGCAATGTTTTCAACCATTTAATGGAGTTTTTGTAGCTGCAATGTTCACTCCACATGGCACTAAATGTGCATAGTTCAGTGAAGTTGGGGGTGCGGCCCAATTTCTGTTTAATCAACTCAAATTCATCTGCTGTCAAACGAAGCTGCTCTGCTGTTTTAACGGTAATTTCCATTGTATCAGAAAGTTCATGGTTGGTGGGTAATGGTTCATAGTTAAAGCCATGAACTAAATGCCATGAACTATGAACTGCTTGTTGCCGCAAATGTAAGCATCCAATTTTAGGCTGCAAGTTGAAGTTTATGATTGAGTTCCTAACAAAAGGCTGTCACTTGCATTAAGCAACAATGCCCAATTTTACTTTTACCGCTTATAGATTAAACCCGGATTAGCAGCACATTTAACCACTAAAATGTGGCAATAATGTAGTTTAACTGTGGTGGTGATGTGGTTTTTGACAAAATTAAAGTATTGAAAATAAGTGAATTTTTCATGTCTTATCTACTAGATTGAAAGCCTACATCATTAAGCAACAAAACTATTATCTTGCCCCAAAGATTATCCATTGCAAATAGTTGTTTTTATATTCTACTGCTGCCTGTTTTCCTTTTTAATTACAAGGATGGCCTTCTTCCAAAAAAGTGGTTTGGGCAATTGGACATTGATTGGTGTTTTTTTATTGAAAGTAATGGCTGGCTTGGCATATGCCTACTTCTACTCATTACCTGCCTATAGGCCGAATAGTGATACATTCAGGTTCTTTGATTACAGTTTGCAGGAGACGGATTGGCTGCTGAGAGACCCCTGGGCTTTTTTTAAGGATATTTTTTCGCATGGTTACCGTGATGCCGGCAATATTTTCATTGGGGAAAACTCCTATTGGAATGACTTGAAAAGCAATATTATTATTAAGCTTTTGGCCATTTGCAATGTATTCACAGTCAAAAATTATTACGCTAATATCATCTTCTTTAACTTCTCCTTTCTATTTGGCCTTATTGCTTTTTATAGGTTAATGAACGGGTTGTTTGTCAATAAAAAAAGGCTCCTGCTCATAGCTATTTTCTGCATGCCCTCATTTTTGTTTTGGTGCAGTGGCATTCATAAGGATGGCCTACTTTTTTCAGCACTTGGGTTGGTTTTCTGGTATTTCTATCAATCATTAGAAACTGGATTTACCATCAAAAAAAACATGGTGATTTTGATTAGTTTACTGCTAATTTTTACACTCCGCAATTATGTTTCACTTGCGTTGGTGCTGGTTATGGCATGTTGGTACCTGTCCCATCGTTTTAACAATGCTATCAAGCCCTTTATTGTTTTGTATGTTTTGGCAGTTATTGTTTTCTTCTCCACTTCCTTACTGCCAGCAAAGTTCAACTTGCTCAATTATGTTTCCATTAAGCAAACTGAGTTCATGCAATTAAGTGGTGGCAGCAGCGTTGATGTACAAAAACTGGAACCAAGTATTAGAGGTTTTGCCTCCTATTTTCCTTCAGCGGTAGATATGGCTTTTTTTAGGCCACATATTTCAGAAGCCAAAAACAAAAGCTACCTGCCAGCCATTGCCGAAATTTTTTTATTCTTCCTGCTTACCGTTACCTGCATTGTTTTTAAAAAGAAAAACATCCAAATTCCCTCTGTTATTTGGGCCTGCTGGTTTTTTGCCCTTACTATCCTGTTAATTGCTGGTTACACGATTACTTTTTCAGGGGCAATTGTCAGGTATAGAAGCTTGGCCTTGCCGTTTATTGTGGCCCCACTGATTGGGATAATCAACCGGGGAAGAAAAGGGAAATAGGCTTTCCACAACACAAATTAACTCTAATTATATGTATTTATTTTGGGCATTTTTATAAAATCTTAAGCCCTCTTTTACTTTTCTATTTAGTTTTTAGTGATATTAGCACCCAATTGTTACACTAAACTCGAAAAATTATGTCACTTCGTTTCTCAGCTATCAGTAGCCTGTCTACTTCAACTACTGAAGAAAAAGGACCCGGCTCAGCCAAAATCACTGCGATTTTTGGTGAAAATGTATTTACCTTAAAAACTGCTCGTGAATATTTGAGCGATGAGGCCTATAAAAGCCTTTCCGCAAGTATTAAAGGTGGTAAGAAAATTGACCGTGCAGTTGCGGCCCAAGTTGCCAATGGCATTAGGGCATGGGCAGAAGCCAAAGGTGTTACTCATTTTACGCATTGGTTTCAACCATTAACGGGTACTACAGCAGAAAAACATGATTCATTCTTTACGTTAAAAGGCGATGGCACTGCTATTGAAGAGTTTGATGGTGCAGCCTTGGTTCAACAGGAACCAGATGCCTCTTCCTTCCCAAATGGTGGTTTGAGGGCAACTTTTGAAGCCCGTGGCTATACAGCTTGGGATCCATCTTCCCCTGCTTTCATAATGGAAATTGGTCAAGGTAAAACATTGTGTATCCCTACTATTTTTATTTCCTATACTGGTGAATCGTTGGATTACAAAGCCCCTTTGTTGAAAGCTTTGGAATCTTTGAATAAAAGTGCGGTTGATGTTTGCAACTATTTTGATAAAAATGTACAAAAAGTTACCGCCACTTTGGGTTGGGAACAGGAATATTTTGTAATCGATGAAGGATTGGCCAATGCCCGTCCTGACTTGGTACAATGCGGACGTACCGTTTTTGGTGCTTCCCCAGCAAAGGGTCAACAATTGGAAGACCACTACTTTGGTTCAATCCCTGAAAGAACCTATGCTTTCATGCGTGATTTTGAAACGGAATCATACAAATTGGGTATTCCTTTAAGGACCCGTCATAATGAGGTTGCACCCGCTCAATTTGAGTGTGCACCCATTTTTGAGGAAGTGAGCATAGCTGTGGACCACAATACTTTGTTGATGGATGTGATGGACAGGGTAGCCCGCCGCCACAACCTCCGTGTATTGATTCATGAAAAACCATTTGCTGGCATCAATGGCAGTGGCAAGCACAATAACTGGAGTTTGAGCACCGATACTGGTGTGAATCTATTGGCCCCAGGCAAGACACCAAAAACAAACTTGATGTTTTTGACATTCTTTGTCAACACAATCAAGGCTGTTCATGATTACGCAGATTTGTTGAGAGCATCTATTGCCAGTGCTGGTAACGACCATCGCTTGGGTGCAAACGAAGCCCCTCCAGCAATCATTTCTGTATTCTGCGGTCAATACTTGGCCAAGGTGCTGGAAGAAATAGAAACACGCGTTGGTGATAAGTTTGATGAGCAGGATGAAGCTATCTTGAAATTGGACATTCATAAGAGCATTCCAGAATTATTGCTGGACAATACAGACAGGAACAGGACTTCACCATTTGCATTTACTGGGAACAAGTTCGAGTTCCGTGCGGTAGGCTCCGGTGCAAACTGTGCCAATGCAATGACTGTTCTGAATACCATTATGGCTGAAACCTTGAAGAATTTCAAAGTGGAAGTTGATGGATTGATTGAAAAAGGTGAAAAGAAGGAAGTGGCCATCATGCACACTTTACAGAAGTACATTAAGGAAAGCAAGAAAGTGCTGTTTGAAGGTGATGGTTACAGTGAAGAGTGGCACCATGAGGCTGCCCGTCGTGGATTGGCCAATGTGCCAACCACACCACTTGCATTGGATGCAATGGTTACTGACAAGGCCAAGAAATTGTATGAAAGCAATAATGTTTACAGCCATTCAGAATTGGAAGCAAGGCATGAAATTGAACTGGACAAGTATTTGAAGAAAGTACAGATTGAAGCGAGGATTATGGGTGATTTAGCTATCAACCATATCATCCCAACAGCAGTTAAGTACCAAAATGAATTGTTGTTGAATATAAATGGCTTAAAATCTGCCGGTTTACCAGAATCTTCCTATGCGAGCCAATTGCATATTTTGAAAGAAGTAAGCACACATATCCAAGTGATTTATGAAAAAGTAAATTCAATGGTTGAAGCAAGAAAAATTGCCAACGCCATGACTGATGCACGTACGATGGCCATTGCCTATTGCAGCCAAGTTAAGGAAGCATACTTCGATGAAATCCGTTACCATGTTGACAAATTGGAACATTTGGTAAATGACGAAGATTGGAGTTTGCCTAAGTACCGTGAAATGTTGTTCTTGAGATAAGCAACCGTCATTATAATAAAGCCCCTCTTCATTTTTTGAAAGAGGGGCTTTTTATTTGGCAATTACTATATTGTGGAACTTAGTTTTGTTTTCTGTAATCAGCAATGGGAACAAATACTTACTTGTCCGCTACAAATTACCAGAGCGTAGTTGAAAGGTGCTTGTGCGGTTGAATGAAACTGAGCAATACAAAATGCAGCTTTTCGTTTCACACTTAATAATCATGCAAGGAAAAAGAATCATTATAGCCCACAACTGGAACGAAACAAGTTTCAATGCACAATCTGTGAAGCTTGCAGAGGCATTATCCCAAAACAATCAAGTGGTTTTTATTTCGCAAATGCGTTTGCAGAATGCCCCATTACAAATAAATCCTAACCTGAAAGTTGTTCAGTGGCCAAATAAAAAACCAAGAAGCATAAAGGATATTTTGTTTTGCTACAGGATAATGAAGGAATTTAAGCCTGATATTGCTATCAGCCATTTTACGGCCCAGACTATTATGTCTTTTGTTGGAAAAATGTTGGGCATCAAAAATAGGATTAGTTGGTACCATACTTTGCTTGAACAGTTGGAACTAGATTTTAAGGGAAGCAGTTCAACATTTGCCATGCAAAAACTAAGGAGGAAATTTATTCTTAACCTGACTACCAATATTGTTACAGTTTCCAATTATGCCCAAAATGAAATCAATAGCAAATACGGAATACCCACAAAGAATATAAAAGTCATTAATAATGGTGTAGCCAATCATTCATTAAGAAATGATGGCAGCCAATTGAATTTTGTTTTCTTGGGCAGGTATGATGAATGCAAGGGCTTGGATATTTTGATAAAGGCGATTGGCATTGTTAAGCAACAGATACCCAGTATAAAATTTTCTTTTGCTGGTGGAAAATTGAATGGTTCATTTACAGATTTAATCAAAGAGCAAAACGTTGAAGGGGTGATTGAAAACATTGGTTATATCCAATATGACAAAGTTCCTGATTATCTATGCAGCGCTTATGCTTTAATTGTACCAAGCAGAATTGACAACCTGCCAACTGTCGTACTGGAGGCTTTTAGTTGCGGTACACCAGTAATAGGCAGTAAGGCTGGCGGCATTCCCGAAATGATTGAAGATGGTGTCAATGGTTTGTTATTTGAAAAAGAAAATGCTCAAAGCCTTGCAGAAAAAATAATTGAAATGGCCAATAACAAAGACAGAAGAAATACAATGTCACTCAATGCAAGAAGGACTTATGAGGAAAGGTTCATGATTGAGCATTATGTAAAAAACGTGACTTCCTTTCTGGAAACACTTTCATAATAAGCAGAAAAAAGCTTGCTCCTACCGAAAAAAGTTATCTCCTATTTTCATTTAGCCATACCTTACCAATCCTAATTTTCACAACTAAAAACAAACAAAATGAAAAAATTATTTGCCGTATTGAGTGTGGTTCTTTTTTGTGGTGCTACAAGTGCCATTGCACAGCCCCCAGGTGGTGGTGACCCAGCAGCAAGAAAGGCCATGATGAAAGAAAGGGTGAAACCACAATTGATCGAAAGCACAAAGATTACTGATGCAGAGGCTGATAAAGTAATTGATATTTATTTTGATGCACAGCAAGAGCAAAGGAAATTAAGGGACCTTAGTGAAGATGAGAGAAAAATAAAAGGCAAGGAAATAGCAGATGCCAGGGACAAGAAACTAAAGGAAATTCCTTTATCAGATGAAAAGGTTAAAGCCGTGAATACTTTTTATGAAGAGATGAGAAAGAAAATGATGGAAAGGGGTGGTGGCCGTCCAAATGGCGGTGGTGGAAATTAATTTAACATTACCATTTAATCCCTCCGGAAACTTCGGAGAGATTTTTGTTTGAAGCATTTTAAACTTAGTGTATTTTCACAGTCCAATCTTATTATCTAACAAAAAAGCATGTAAAATGAAAAAAGTCATAATGGCACTTGTTATAACTGGTGCATTTACTACAGCAGCCAATGCACAACAAGCAGTTGCTGCAGCAGCACCTGCTACACAGGAAGCTAAACCCCAATTGAGCAAGGAAGAAAAAGCTAAACTTAAAGAAAAGCAAGAAGCAGACTTGGCAGCAGCTTTTAAAGAAGCTGGTTTAACCGATAATGAAATAAAGCAAGCTAAGGAAGTAATGGAAGCTGGCCGTGCCAAGAGAAATGAAATCAAAAAAAGTGCTATGACTGAAGAAGAAAAAGCAAAGAAAGCACAAGAAGCAAAGGATGAAGAAAAAACAAAGCTCACTGAAATAATGGGCAGTAAATACAAAGCATTTAAAGAGGCTCAAAAAAAACAAAAAGCAGCAGCACCTGCTATGTAGTTGATAGCAACTAAAGAAATAAAAATCCCGATTCAAGTAATTTGAATCGGGATTTTTGTTATTCCTATTTTATGTTTTGATAAAACTCAAATACTATGGATTGAAAATCCATAGGTTTAATACATTGACTGAAAGTCATTTGAACCTGCTGTGAACAGCATTGAAACTGTAAACTCAAAGTTCATTGAAATCATTCAAGAATGAAATTCT
>Ga0247739_10000231_pt1 | contig 19250 bp, 15 predicted proteins | sample UWRJL058202B2_FD_180943 | JGI IMG/M metagenome (GOLD analysis project Ga0247739, IMG submission 180943) | Plant litter microbial communities from Arlington Agricultural Research Station in Wisconsin, United States - UWRJ-L058-202B-2 | ecosystem: Environmental > Terrestrial > Plant litter >...
ATGGAACATCAATCCAGAAAAAATCGGTATCCAAGGTTCTTCTGCAGGTGGACATTTAGCGGCCATGGCTGGTAATGCACTTGAAGATATTTCGATGATAAAAGATAGTTTGGACACATTGGGATTCCGACCCAATTTTACCATTCTGGTGTCTCCCGTGATAGACATGGGCATGTATGCACACAAGGGCAGCCGCAAAAATTTGTTAGGCGAAAATCCATCGCAAGCAATGATGGATAAATACTCGATGCAGCTACAGGTGACCGAGAAAACAGCTCCTTCCTTTATTGTGGATGCCATCAACGACAAGGTGGTGGATCCAATGAATAGCTTGCTGTTCTATAAAGCATTGCTGGAGAAAAAAGTGACCGCGTCTTTCCATGTGTTCCCGCAAGGGGCGCATGCCATTGCCTTGCGGAACAACCCAGGTTCCACCGAGCAGTGGACGAACCTTTGCGAAGCTTGGCTGACAGAAATGAAATTCATACAACCCATCGTTTCAAAATAATAAATCTATATAATGATACATAAAAAAATCGGTTTGATGATGGCCGCTGTCATGGTGATTTCTTTTGTGACGGCACAGGCACAATACTCTTGGAAAAACCTTCCGTCTGCCAAGTTGCCCGTGTTTAAAAAAGACACTTTTGACATCAAGAAATACGGCGCTATATCCGATGGAACAACGCTTAATACCAAGAGCATCAACAATGCCATCAACGATTGTAGCAAAAAAGGAGGCGGCGTTGTTTTGATTCCGGAAGGGTTATGGTTGACAGGGCCCATTGTGCTGAAAAGCAATGTGAACCTACATGTAAAGTTTGCAGCCATCTTGCAATTCACGAAGGACTTTGACCAATACCCATTGGTAGAAGGCAACTTCGAGGGCAAGCCATCCGTACGTAACCAATCGCCTTTATCTGCCAATAATGCTGAGAATATCGCCGTGACCGGCAATGGCATCGTCGATGGCAATGGTGACGTTTGGCGGATGGTGGGCAAGGACAGATTGACCGAAAGTGAATGGAAAAAGAAGGTGGCTTCTGGTGGCTTGCTGAGTGCCGATGGCAAATTGTGGTACCCATCTGAAAAAACAAAAAAAGCACATGAGGGCAAATTGAATGGCAGCATGAAAGAGGGCGAAACCGTGAATGATTTTGATGACATCAAGGATTATTTACGTCCCAACTTGGTGGTGCTGGCCAACTGCAAAAAGGTTTTGTTGGAAGGCGTAACATTCCAGAATTCGCCGGCCTGGAATCTTCATCCGTTGCTATGTGAGGATTTGACACTACGTAATCTGATGGTCAAAAATCCAGATTATGCACAGAACGGTGATGGGGTGGATGTGGAAAGTTGTAAAAACGTATTGATTGAAGGCTGCACGTTCGATGTGGGCGACGATGGCATTTGCATCAAAAGTGGACGGGACGAAGAAGGACGCAAACGCGGCAAACCCACTGAGAACGTGGTTATCCGGAACAATACTGTTTACAAGGCACACGGTGGATTTGTGATCGGTAGCGAGATGAGCGGCGGCGCAAAAAATATATTTGTATATAATTGTTCTTTTATGGGTACCGACAAAGGCCTTCGTTTCAAAACTGCGAGAGGTCGTGGTGGCATCGTGGAAAAAATTTATTGTAGGAACATCTATATGAAAGATATCGGGCAAGAAGCCATCTATTTTGATATGTATTATTTTACCAAACCACCGAAAGACGGCGAGATTGCCGAAGTGCCACCCGTATCTGAAGAAACGCCGCAGTTCCGTGATTTTGTGATCAGCGATATTGTTTGCGATGGCGCCGAAAAAGGCATTTTCATCCGTGGACTTCCAGAAATGGCGGTTAAAAATATCAGCATAAGCAATGTGGTTCTCAACACCAAAAAAGCGGCAGAGATCATTGAATCTGCAGGCATCCAACTGACCAACATCACATTATTGAGCAAGGAAACAACACCGGTTGTGTATATTGAAAACAGCAATAATATCCTTATCGACAAACTGATTTACAACAATGCCGCAGAACTATTATTCAACATCAAAGGAGAACGCAGCAAGAACGTGATTGTAAAACATACAGATGTTTCCAAAGCAAGAACCGCAACGGCATTTGTAAAAGGAGCGACCAGCAGTTCCATCAACATTATCAATTAGCATTATGTATACTTATTTAAAGTTGAATATTTTTTTCGCCTTGCTGATGTGCTTGTGCGCAGGATCTGGGCAAGCGCAAAAGACTAGTTCTTCACCAAAAAAACTAACCGTTTCCCAAGATGGAAAAAGCGACTACAAAACGATACAAGAAGCCATCGATGCGGCCGCCGCTTCGTCTCCAGCGCCTGTCATCATCAAAATAAAAAATGGTACGTATCGTGAAAAATTGGTTGTGCCGGCTGGGGCCAATAACTTATCTATTGTAGGCGAAAGCAAGGAAGGAACTATTATCACATTCGATGATTATTCCGGCAAATTCATGGATGCCGATACCGTCAACAACAAGAAGAAATTCAGCACTTTCAACTCGTATACGATGTGCGTACATGCCAACAACGTAACACTCGAAAACCTAACGGTAAAAAACGCTGCGGGCCGTGTGGGACAAGCCGTGGCACTGCATGTGGACGGCGATAAATTCATTGCTAAGAATTGCAACATTTTGGGCAACCAAGATACGATATTTACAGGCGGCGACACGGCCATGGAATATTATTCAAATTGTTATATAGAAGGCACCACCGATTTTATTTTTGGCAACGCCACCGTCGTATTGCAGGATTGTATTATTAAAAGTCTATCAGATTCTTATATTACCGCCGCATCTACTTCACCATCACAAAAATTTGGATATGTTTTTTTAAATTGTAAATTGATAGCTAGTGATCAAGTGAAAAAAGAATACCTCGGCCGGCCATGGAGACCCAATGCAAAAGTGGTATTTATTGGTTGCGACCTGGGTAAACATATCCGTCCGGAAGGATGGCATAATTGGGGGAAAGTAGAGAATGAAGCCACGGCTTATTATGCGGAATACAACAACAAAGGTGATGGCGCTGCCACTGATAAACGAGTGGCTTGGAGTCATATGCTAACAGAAGATGAGGCAAAGGAATACACGTTGGAAAACATTTTTAAAGGTTGGAAACCATTGTGATTTTTTAAATAAGATAGTATTAAATAAAGCATGAAGAAAGTCTTAACGCTGCTAACGCTCTTAATATCCGTATCCTGCTTTGCACAGCAAAAACCAATTCCTAAGGATACCAGTTTCACCGTTTACGGCACGCTGTTGAAAGAACGAAAAGCTCGTTCGTATATCGAAATCGCTGCTCCCCTGCCCAACAAGCATGTAATCTCGAAGCTAGATGTGGTGTATAGAACTTTGGGAGAAAGAACAATACCATTGGACATTTTTTACCCTAAAAAGACGAAAAAGCGTAAACCGGCAGTGCTATTGATTTTTGGTGGCGGATGGCGTTCGGGGGATAAATCGCAGAACCATGCCATGTCGATAGCGCTGGCCAACAAGGGCTATGTGGCCGTAACGCCTGAATATCGGTTATCACTTGAAGCGCCCTACCCAGCTGCGGTGTACGATTTAAAAGGTGCTGTAAAATGGATGAAGGTCAACGCCAAACGCTACGGCATCGATACGAATAAAATAGCGGTTCTAGGCTGCTCCGCAGGCGGGCAACTCGCCGCATTGCTCGGTACCACTAATGGCAACGCTCATTTTGAAGATACCATAGGTGGGTTAAAAGCGACTTCAAACGTGCAGGCAGTCATCGACATCGATGGCACATTGGCATTCCATCATCCCGAATCTGTAGAAGGTACGGCGGCGGCTCTATGGCTGGGCGGTACGTATGCTCAACAACCCGCTATTTGGGAGGAAGCAGCACCCTTAACACACGCCGACAAGCACACAGTCCCATTCCTTTTCATCAATAGTTCCATACCAAGGTTTCACGCTGGCAGAGACGACATGATCAAAAAGATGGATTCCTTACATATTTATTCGGAAGTACATACCATACCCGACACGCCGCATCCGTTCTGGTTTTTCCATCCTTGGTTCGAGCCGATGATGGGATATATGTTTAACTTCTTGCATAAGCAATTTAGATAACGAATCCTATTTATGGACATTAAAATTTAGATAGCAACCACCTAACGAGTCAAACAAAGTCAACAATCAATGTTTCTTCTGTTACACTACTATTTTACAATAAATTAAAAAAGAAATATCATCAAATTCATACATAAATCCAATCTGCTACAGTCTCCAACTTAGGCCAATATAATACTGGTGGCCCGCGTCATGGCTAAGCCCTTGTTGTATTCCGCCATCTAAAGCAAAATTTTTGACCACATCATACTGAATCCCGCAATTTACAAAGTTGGCAATCGAATGCTCACTGAAGTCGTATGTGTAAAAAGTCTCTGCAATAAATTTGCATTTGTCGGCCAGTTCGTAATCAAGTACCACCGATTGTAGCACCTGAAATGCATGACCTTCTTCTGTAGACATTATATCAGCTTCCTCCTGGAAACCAAGCGCCCATTTGTCGTTTATCTTCCATTCTGCTGGTAACATCAAACCATATTCAAGCCCATGATGTTCGAAAAAACGATGGGTAGGAAACCGCATGTACGGCAGAATGGCGAGACTGAAATTACCTTTATAATTCCCCAGTAGATTGTACTTAAAACGTATACCCACACTGCCGGGATTTCTATAAGTTGAATCAGAGCCATCGCTACCCTTGTGTTCTTCATTTCGATACGGCTCCCATGCAAATTGTATGTCCACACGGGCAGCAATACCGAGTTTAAGGGTAAATGGTTCCACGAGCGTTTGTTTATTAAGTATGCCGTTTTCAGTAGACGACTTGAGCCTCACAAAATCACTTTCGTACTGAATATGCCCTGCATCTACGGTAAAAGGAGATTCCGTTATATCTGGCCGGTCGGTCTCCATATCCTTTCTCATCAATTCCTTCGGCACTGGTTTAAAGATGGTGTATTGACGCTTTGTGGAATCTTGACTAGCGGCAGTTAAGGATAGCAGTAATAAATAAACACTTATCGAAGTTCGATTCATGATGATGTTTTTCAGTGAGTAATGAATACCGTGCCAAGAAAATAGATCAATAAAAACCAATGCAGACCATATTAAATCGGATGCTACAACGTATTCACATCAAACGCATAAGAAATTTAGCATAAGATAAAATTAAATAGTTCACGTACAGTTTAATGCATCCTTACCGGATGACACAAGCATGCTACGCAGCGCAGGTCACATGAACGGCTTAAATCGCTCCTCAAAATTTAGGTGTGCATTACTTTGAAAAGTAAAACTTTAAACATACATTTAATAAGAAATATTACCCTTGTTTAAACGTTATCCTATGATTAGAACAAAAATGGAAACAATCGTACAGTCTCCCGAATTCACCTATGGCTTCACGACTGATTCCTTTGTTACCTTCCAATTATTAGAAAAAATATATACATCAAGCGAGTTATCGGAGCTTTTATATGCCTGTTCAAAAGAACCAGTGAATGGGTTAAACATCATCAAGAAATATAAACAATATATTATATTGTTTCATATATTATTGAATAATGATTTTAGCGGCAGTATCTGTTTTGTTCATTTAGGTGAAGGAATATCCCCTTTATCTGGCACCTATCCGAGATTTCCAAAATTTCGCTGGACCGAAAAAAACAAGAAAGAATTCGATCAACTTTTATTGAATACCGATTGGCAAGCCATGGTCGTTTGAATGTTGTAAGTTATTAAGCCTTACTTACATGGCGGTGACAGGGTTAAACGCACTTGCCGTCTTTATTTGAATTAAAATTGATCCACTTGAAAAAGTAGTTCATTTCATAAATTACTAATAGGTAATCATAGAAATTATAAAAGATTTTAGTCGGACGTTCCAGTTTGTCTTATGGTTCCGACAATTGCTTCAACATAGTGTGTAATACGACTGACTTATTTAGAACATATTCATTCACAATATGTTGTAAAAAAAAATTTGCAACAATTTTCTGCACTTAAATGATGAATATGTTGCATAATTAAGCTAATGCGACTAGATACAGCCTACCTTGACCACCTGAATCTAATTTCGATTCTATAGATTTTTTTTAATGCCTATCCATACAGATGTATCTACCCCATCAACTTTGATGTTCTTAAAGGACGGCGGTGAAATGGGCCGACGGATTAGATCTTTTGATTGGTTAAAAACCAGTTTGGGAGCGGCCGAAAATTGGCCACAAAGCCTAAAAACCACTTTAAGTATCTTACTCAATGCTCAGTTACCCATGTTTCTTTATTGGGGCATGGATAGGTTGTGCTTTTATAACGACGCCTATGTAACAAGCTTTGGCAATACCGACATGCACCCATCCACACTTGGTACTAAGGCTGCAAACAGCTGGCAACAAGTATGGCCATCAACCCCTGCAATTGACGCACTGCCCACGATGTTAGAGACGCCGTGGACCAAAGATTTCGATTGGACTACCAAAAAGAATGGGGTATCAATAGAGACTTTTTGGACGTTCAATTATTGTTCAGTAAGTGGAGAAACTGGACTGTCAGAGGGTATTTTTGTTATTTGTAGCGAACGTCAAAACCAAGTAGACCACGTTAAAAAGACCGGCTATTCTTTAGATGGAATTGCATCCCAGGCCGCACAAGTAGTAGCCACTCGCCATGCGCACGCCTTAGATAGGATCAACGTACAAATGACCACCTCGTTAAAGCAGTTGGCCGACGCCAATGTGGCGTTGCAACAAACAAAAGGTGAGCTTTTATCGATGATAGAAGAATTGGCACAGAGTGAGGCACGGTTACACTTCATCGTTTCGGACGCACCGGTAGCAATCGGTCTTTTAACTGGCAGGTCACTAACCATTGAAACGGCCAACCACATGATTCTTCGTTTGTGGGGCAAGTCGCAAACGGTTTTGGGAATGCCATTGGCACTAGCGCTTCCTGAGTTAGTTGGGCAACCTTTTTTGGCGATACTAGATAACGTGTTTACCAGTGGGCAACCATTTAAAAGCGATGAAAGCTCGGTACTGTTGGAACATGATGGCTTGATGAAACAATTTTACATGAGCATTCTATACCAACCTATGAAGGATGATGAGGGTTCTACGGTAAGCATTTTGGTAGTGGCTACCGATGTAACGGAACAGGTTGTATCCCGAAAAAAGGTTGAGTGGGCGGAAGAAAGCCTCCGACTGGCAATAGAGGCAGCGGGCATGGGTACTTTTTATATTAATATCGTTGATCGCATCTTTGTAGCTTCCCCAAGGTTAAAAGATTTTTTTGGCTACAATGCCGATGAAGAGCTGCCTTACGAAGCTGCTTTAAACCAGATACACCCCGACTATAGAAAGACCGCCGCCGATTTAGTGGAGGCTGCCATTACGAAGGGGGTAAAGTTTGATTTAGAATATCCCGTAATTGGCTATCATACGGGGACTACCCGCTGGGTAAGGGGCATTGGCACCGTACAGCATGATGCCAACAATAAGGCTAGCTATTTCACTGGCGTATTGCATGAGGTGACCGAACGAAAACAGGACGACATCAGAAAAAACGATTTTATAGGGATGGTAAGCCATGAATTGAAGACACCACTTACATCCCTGAACAGTTATATACAATTGCTAGAAAGACAGAGCACTACCAACCACGATGCTTTTACATTGATGGCCGTGGAAAAAGCAAAAAAACAAGTAAAGCGCATGACAAGCATGATCAACGGCTTTCTAAATTTATCAAGATTGGAATCCGGAAAGATGGTCGTGATAAAAGAAGTATTTGACCTAGGCCAGCTCCTGGCTGAAATGGTTAGCGAAACCTTGTCGCTGCCCACCAGCCAAAACATTATCATAACCCATCAGGATATATCTATAGCTCTGACGGCAGATAGGGAAAAAGTAGGATCCGTAATTTCTAATCTACTGAGTAATGCCATTAAATACTCCCGTGGTGAAAAAGACATTTACATGAATTATATGCAAAAAAACGACCAAGTATTAGTAAGCGTTCGAGATGAAGGAATGGGCATGAACGAACAAGATGCTAAGCAGGTTTTTGAACGGTATTATCGCATTGTAAACAACGAAACGCAACACATTTCTGGTTTTGGCATTGGTCTTTACCTAAGTGCAGAAATTATTTATCGGCACGGAGGAACCATTTGGGTAGATAGTAAATTGGGGAAAGGTTCAACCTTTTGGTTCAGTTTGCCAATCAATGGTTGAGGCATTGCAAAACAAACATTATGCATCTGTTATAATAGTATCAGCCTTTTGGCACCCGAAAATGACCGTAATAAAGTAGTCAACGAAAAGCATTTTCAACTTGTAACACCTACTGATGGCCTCATACGAATACTAACTTTTAAACGGTTTGCTGCATGGCATTTAGCTAAAGACTATAATAAGCGATGGCCATTTTTTATGAGAAATAAAAAAATTGTCTACCTTCCGTATTGAACTATCAACCAACCGAAATTGCCCTACTATTAACCCATAAACAAATACATCGTGGTTTTTACATTTCTTTTTACATGGTTTGTAGCGAGTGTATCATCAAATATCTTAAACAAGCAAAACCAACTACCGCTAAAAATAAATGTAAAGCAACCCTCTGGGCAAATACCTTTGAGTAACCTGGCCATGTTCAACATGTTGGCATCGCCATCATTTAATAACCGTAAAATACAACGTCACCCAAGTTTGTTCCGGTGGGAGAACAGCATTTAAAATCGCTACAAGTTAAACTCGTAGAGGTGCGTTATCCTAACTTGCAAACGAGCCAATAACATTATAGATGAAAAGAAAATATAAAAGCGAAGCAATAGATTGGAGAAAAGTAAGAAGTCCAAATAATTTATTACTTATTTTAGTTGGTACCAGCCTTGCCGTATTGGCCATGAAGGGGTTCATGATCCCAAACCGATTTTTGGACGGTGGCATTACGGGCATCTCTATTTTGCTGCACGAAATTTTTCATATAAATATTAGTTTTTTAGTAATTATTTTAAATGCGCTATTCGTTTACCTAGGTTATAGGCGCATTGGCAAAACCTTTGCCGTGCAAACAACCATTGCCGTTGTGCTGCTTTCCATAGGCCTGCTGTTTATCGATATCAACCCTATTACCCACGACAAGTTACTCATCGCTATTTTTGGCGGAATCCTTATGGGTACGGGCGTAGGCTTGGTAATACGAGGCGGCGGCGTAATAGATGGAGCCGAGGTTATAGCCGTATTTACCGGAAGAAAAACCGGCTTTTCCAATAGTGAGATTATCCTACTGATCAACACGGTCATTTTTGCCGTAGCTGCCTTTCAGTTTGGCATCGAAACGGCTATGTATTCCATCATTACTTATTTTACTGCTACCAGGGCCACCAATTATGTAGTGGATGGCATAGAGGAATTTACGGCCATGAATATTATTTCGGCGCAGCCGGAAGAAATAAAAAGTTTTTTGGTAAACGAGCTTGGCAAGGGCATTACCGTGTACAAAGGCGAACGCGGTTACCTACCAAATAGTTTTGAAGTGAAAACGAATGCCGATATCATTGTAACGATTGTAACCCGATTAGAAATAAAACAGATTCAAGATGCTCTGATAGAAATTGATCCCAAAGCTTTTATATATGTACAAAGTATCAAAGATGCTTCGGGTGGCATTTTAAAACACAAAGCCCATGCAAAATAAGCTGGACATGCAATATTTTGTAACGGCGCTCCTAAAAGAAAAAATACCGCTAGGTTACCGTTACCACAATTATGAACATAGTTTATATGTGCAAGAAAATGCATTGAAAATTGGCCAGCAAGAACACTGTACATCCGAAGAAATGAAGCTATTAAGTGCGGCCGCCTTATGGCATGATACGGGCTTCATCCGCACCGTGGTGGGGCACGAAATGCAAAGCTGTGTGCTTGCAAAAACGCATTTGCCCACCTATGGATTTACAGAAAACGAGATTGAAATTATCTGCGGAATGATTATGGCTACCAAATTGCCGCAGGAACCTACTACTAAGTTAGAGGAAATAATTGCCGATGCCGACCTAGTCTATCTTGCTTCTGATAGCGCTACCAGCAAGGCGACCGATCTATTCTTCGAATTGCAATTCATCGACCCTTCACTTACAGAGACTGCATGGAACCAAATGCAGTTTGCATTCTTATCTACACATCATTATTTTACGCCTTACTGCAAAAAACACAAAGAGCCTTTAAAACAAATTTATTTCAATCAAATAAAAAAATTAGTCAAGTAAAATATTAGCACAATCCAATATCTTTAGAAAAACTTACCAGTCATTTCTTACATAAGAACGAGTTTGTTCCCCACCGCCGCAATAGCGACATTGGGATAGATTACTGTTTTGAATTTTACCACCATTGGCAATTAGTGGTAATTGCGATTATCGTTGGCGTAAGCCGAGAAGCGTAGCATATACCGAAGATAATTGCATAGTGAATTACGGAATATCTCATGGTCTTTTCTCACATTGTTTCACGAGGTCGACATGTTATGTAAATGAAAAACGCATCTAGCATCCTAACCCTTTTCTGCTGTTTTCTGGCGTGCAATAGCGCATCGGCACAGCCCTTGGCAATACAATATGATTCGTTGCTGCACCAGCTTGCCGTACAAAAAACCGCAGGCGATAGCATGACTGTGCTTCTAGCGCTATCAGCTGATAAATACTTCTATTATGCAAACTGGCCTGAACACACAAAAAAAATGATTGACTTGAACAATAAACAAAATCGAATCGATCCCCTCCCCTATCAATTAACATTAAAAGGCATGGCTTATGAACAAAAAAAACAATTTGATTCTGCACTTACCATCTTGCAGGTGGCAGTACACGAATTTGACAAACAGCACAAGACCATTTCTAATCTTTTAAGTTATATTAGAATATTTTACAATGCATTGAATGATCGAGAAGGCCGTTTAAGGTTTTATGAAGAAAAACTTGAATACTATACCGTTAACGGCCCTGCTGAAAATATAGCATCATGCTATCATGGCATCGCAGGGTATTATGTATATCAGGCATCCTATAACCAAGCGATTTCTTACTATCTAAAAGCGGCTGAAATGAGCAAAAATTTTGATTCAAGGTTTTATACCAATGAAATATGTGTGGTAGGATCCATGTATAGGCGTTGGGGCAATGCTGAAAGGGCGGAGTATTATCTTAAAAAAATTGCCATTCCCATGACAATAAATAACAGAGATACTCAAAACATAGGCTACTGTTATTATAACCTAAGCAAATCTTCAGATGAAAAACACAATTATGAACAAGCTTTGAAGGAGATAGACCAAGCGCTGCTTTTCACGGATTCATCAAAATTTCTGGAATTTTATTTATCATGTTCTGTTACAAAAGGGCTCATTTACATGGATATGGGCAAATCTAATTTAGCCTTGCCCATCTTTATTAAGGCAAAACAAATGGCTGATTCAGGAGACTATCGACTCTCGAACCTAGGGGGCGAACTTGAAATCGACTACGCTTTTTATAGATACTATCGGGAAACCGGAGATAATGCAAAAGCTGAAAAATATTTGTTGGCAGCAAACCAAAAAGCTGAAGAAGAGCAGGTTAACAACGTTTATTTAATATACCTTAAAGAACTAGCTGAGTTTTACGAGAACATTCAAAAACCACTCTTGGCATTAGAAAACTATCACCGATATTTTGCTTTGTTGGATTCTATTGATCGTGGGCAAGGCAAGTTCAAAGTAGCGCAATACGAAATTGACCAAAAAAATAAACAACAAGAAGAACACATCAACGAATTAAAGCGGGAAAAGATGTTGCAAGAATACCAAATCAGTCGCCGAAATGCCTTGTTATGGGTGTCGCTTGCTGTGCTGCTGTTGATATCTGGCCTATTGTTTTTTATCAACCGCCAATTAAGGATCAATAAAAAGAACCTGGCAGTGCTGCGCAATACTCAACAACAACTTGTTCAATCAGAAAAACTTGCCTCGCTGGGTGAACTTACCGCAGGCATCGCCCACGAGATACAGAACCCACTGAACTTCGTAAACAACTTTAGCGAAGTAAGCAGGGAGCTGCTAGACGAAATGAAAGAAAAATTAGCAAAATGTAATTATGAAGATGTAAACGCTATTGCCGATGATGTAATAATAAATCTTCAAAAGATAAACCACCACGGCAAACGTGCTGATGCTATTGTAAAAGGGATGCTGCAGCATAGCCGAAATAGCAACGCCATAAAAGAACCAACCAACATCAATAAACTAGCCGATGAATTTCTACGCCTGGCCTACCATGGCTTGCGTGCCAAAGACAAATCGTTCAACGCTATTTTAAAAACAGATTTTGATGAAACGATTGTCAAAATAAATATCATTCCGCAAGATATAGGAAGGGTGATACTGAACCTTATTACCAATGCCTTTTACGCCGTAGATGAGAAGCGAAAACAAGGTATCAATGGTTACGAGCCAACTGTTTTTGTAAGTACCACGAAGCAGGCAAATACCGTTTTGATCACTGTAAAAGACAATGGCAACGGCATCCCGCAAAAAGTACTTGATAAGATTTTTCAACCCTTTTTTACCACTAAACCGAGCGGCCAAGGAACGGGACTTGGTTTAAGTTTGAGTTATGATATTGTAAAAGTACATGGTGGCAAGATGAGTGTGGAAACGGAAGAAGGTGAGGGCTCTGAATTTTATATTCAATTACCTATATAATTATTGCAATGATAAAGAAACACACAATCATTCTCTTTTTTGCATTCGCATGGAACTTTGGCTTTGCTCAGCCAACAAAAATAGCGTTTGAAAAATATGGAGTGGCCGAGGGCTTGCCTGAAGAACTTGTATCCGATGTGGTGCAGGACGATAAGGGTTTTATTTGGTGTTCTACGCAAAATGGGCTGGTCAAGTACGATGGATATAAGTTTAATGTATATAAAAAAGTTTCGGACAAAAACGACACTACTGGCCTGCAGCTCAGAAACCTCAACGGGGGCCTAATAAAGGGAGCGGATGGTAATATTTGGATGGGTGAAGGTTTAGGAGACGGAGTTTTATCGTCCTTTGACCCGCAAACGGGAAAATTTACTAATTATCATTTTACTGGAGAAGATGCAAAAATAAAAAATAGCTCTAATTACCTTAAGTTAGAAGACCATGATGGAAATCTTTGGTTCAGAAGCTTGATAAATCATGAATATTTTCTTGCCTGCCTTCATCCTAAAACCAAGGTAATGAGGAGATATACAATTAAATTAACCGGTTTTGCACTTTTAAAGTTGGGTCAAATAGCCGAATCATATAATGGCATTTGGGCGCTTGCAAAAAATGGGGACTTGAACAAATGGAATATACAGACAGATAGTTTTCAGATAGTGCTCCCGTCAGCTGCTATATCATCCGAAGTAAACGGTACTGATTCCTTAAGAACAATTATGAAAGGTAAAGAGAATCGCTTATTAATTACAGGTAAGAATGGACTATACATTTATGATACAAAAAGTCAAAAAATAATACATCGTTATGCCAATGGAGGCGCATTTAAAAATAAGCTTACACAAGCTGAGGCATTGTATGCTATTGAAGACTTCAATGGCCAATATTGGGTGTTTCATGAAGGCTAAGCGATAGTCTTCAGCTTTCTTATATCATTTATGCAGAGGGCACTATCAAGATTATTTAAAATTATATAATAAATTTTATTACGTTACGGTAAGGCCTACGAGCTTATTATAAACCATGAAACAGCTAAAGGAAAAAGATAGAAAGTCCAACCCAGATGATTAACTACGGCTTGCCTACCATGGATTGTGTGTGGAAAGCAAGTGCTGATGACTCCACCCTAAAAACAGAATTTGACAAAACCACAGCTAACATTGATATTGTACCCCCAAAGATGTAGGGATGGACAACACAGAACCAGCTAACCAATAATTCTATTATTGGCTGGATAAAAAAAATGCCCTGAATCTTTAAGTAATGTGTAAATTAACAATATGATTCTAGGCTTTCTTATTGCTGCATTGTTCGCAAGGTATCTCAAAAGGTTACTTCGCACAGCTGACACCTCTCCGGAATGGGATAGGAATCTACAATATATTCTCGTTACTTCCATTGTGCTCGCCGTTGCTTCGGTAATCATCAAGCAATCACATCCCATTCTTGTGTGGGTGTCACACAGCTTATTGATTTACATCGTTTACTTATTATTTACTAACAAACAATTTGCAGCTGCCCGTTCATATATTTTTACCCTAACTCCCTATATCGTTACGTCTTTTGTGCACGACTTTATAAAATTGGCCTTTCCAACCTTTTTTCAAGATTGGAAAAACTACTTGGAAACGGGTGTATTATTTGCCGTACTCTGGCTCGTAGCTTCCCTGTTATTGAACAGAAGGCAACAGCAGGCACTCAAAAAAGAACAATTGAGAACGGCCCACGAAGAAGAACAAAACAAGATTATACAAGGGCGAAAAGCAGAACTAGAGCTTCAGGTGGCCGAGCGCACTGCAGAAATCACCAAGCAAAAGGAAGCACTGGAAGTAACGCTAGAAGAACTGAAAGCTACCCAATCGCAATTGATACAATCGGAAAAAATGGCCAGCCTTGGGGAATTGACCGCAGGCATTGCGCACGAGATACAGAACCCTTTGAATTTCGTGAACAACTTTAGCGAAGTAAGCAGCGAGTTGCTAGATGAAATGAATGCCGAAATGGAAAAAGGAGATTTGGATGAAGCCATAGCCATTGCAAAAGATATCAAACAGAACCTTGAAAAAATCACTTTCCACGGCAAACGTGCCGACGCTATTGTAAAGGGAATGCTACAACATAGCCGTAGCAGCACCGGACAAAAAGAACCAACAGATATTAATAAGCTGGCTGATGAATATTTCCGTTTGGCATACCATGGATTAAGGGCAAAAGACAAATCCTTCAATGCCACATTGAAAACCGATTATGACCCCACCATTGGTAACGTCCAACTCATCACACAAGATATTGGCCGGGTAGTACTCAACCTGATTACCAATGCATTTTATGCCACGGCGGATAAAAAGAAAGCGGCGCAACTTTCGGGCAGTGCGGCACCTTACGAACCAACCGTTACGGTAACCACCAAAAAGCTACCCGATGCCGTACAGATAAAAGTGTCCGACAACGGCAATGGTATACCGCCCACCATCGTTTCCAAAATATTCCAGCCTTTTTTTACAACCAAACCTACTGGCCAAGGCACGGGTTTAGGGCTTAGCATGAGTTATGATATCGTTACCAAAGGCCACGGCGGAACTTTGGAAGTGCAAACCAGCGAAGGAAAAGGCGCCACATTTATCATCACCTTACCAATTACTATTTCAAACCCAATTACATTACCAATATCTATAATAACCCAATAAATGAAAATACTTGTAGTGGACGATGAAAGGGATGTGCAGGCACTTTTTGAGCAGCGTTTCCGAAAAGAAATAAAGGGTGGAGAATTCCAATTCATATTTGCATTTTCTGGTGAGGATGCCTTGGCTTACCTCTTCCAGCATGAACACGAGGCCGTCCTCATACTGTCCGACATCAACATGCCTGGTATGAGTGGCCTAGACCTGTTAGGAGAGATAAAGAAAAAATACCATAAACCGCCGCCCATTGTTATGATGATCACTGCCTATGGCGACGCCGAAAATTATAATCTGGCCAAAAGCCTTGGTGCAGATGACTTCTTGACCAAACCTGTGGATTTTATCGCATTGAAAGAAAAACTTAAAACAGCTATTTAATGGCAAAAATTTTAGTGGCAGATGATGAAGTAGATCTCGAAATGCTCATCAAACAAAAGTTCCGCCAAAAAATAAGGGAGCAGAAATACGAATTTGTATTTGCCATTAATGGCAATGATGCGTTAGAGAAAATAAAAATACATCCAGACATTGACATCGTACTGAGCGACATTAACATGCCCGAAATGGATGGGCTTACGTTGCTAAGTAGGTTGAGCGAAACCAGCCCTTTGATAAAATCGGTGATTGTGTCGGCCTATGGCGATATGGACAATATCCGAACCGCCATGAACCGAGGCGCCTTTGATTTTATTACCAAGCCCATCAATTTTGAGGATTTATCACTTACGATAGAGAAGACCATCCTACATGTGTTGCATTTAAAGGAGACCATCAAAGCCATCAAAGAAAATAATATCCTTCGAATGTATGTGGATGAAACCGTGCTCAATTTTATGGGTGGCCGAGAGTTTGAATCGTCATTAATGGCCAACGAAATCGTGGAGGCATCGGTGGTATTCATCGATATCTGTAGTTTTACGGCCATCAGCGAGAACGAGACGCCGGATACCGTAGTGAGATTATTAAATAGTTATTTTGATGTCATGGTAAAAGAAATCATTGCACAGGGTGGCTATGTCGATAAGTTCATTGGCGATGCGATCATGGCAGTATTTCGGGGCGATTTCCATTTAGACAGGGCCATCGATGCCTGCCTTTCCGTACGTTCCAAAATAGCGCAACTACCAGCCTCGGCCGCTGCCATCTCCTTTTCCCCAAAGGTGGCCATAGGAATCAATAGTGGCGAAATGATCTCTGGAAACATCGGGTCGGCCAATCTAAAACGGCTCGATTATACCGTGATCGGCGATACCGTAAACACAGCCCAACGACTGCAGGCGGTGGCAAAAGAAAGCCAGATTATTATTAACGAAACATCTTATAAAAAAGTAAAAGAATCTTTCAATTGCCAAAAAGTGGGTGAAGTGACGCTGAAAAATAAGATGAAACCGATGAATGTGTATGAGGTAATGGACTAGTGAATACCTGATATTAAAATGGATATAAAAATATTAGCCGTATCAAGTGAACCAATTCTTATGCTTTTTTCATTAGCTCATACATAACCTTTGTATATTGTCAAAACCATACGTTGTCCAAATGAGCCTACGTTCGGTTGCGATCAAGCCGATGCCAAACATGGCCGTTTTTACCTGGGGTTATAGTAAATACGGCCATGTTAGTAAGGCGGGCTATCACCATATCAAACGTAATTTAAAACGAAAGTGCTGGCTTATAAAAAAGCTTTGAGCTATCTCAATAGTTTGAACCAAAAACATGCAGCTACCTCATTGTTGGTCAAATCGAACTTATAAGAAAAATGGCTTATTTTAATGTCCACAATTTGTTGTTTCGTACATAACCTACCAAACCTTTGCCACTACTAAAATAATACATGGTGATACCGGTAGGATCGCAAGGGGCTCCAGCAGAACATGACACAGAGATACTTTTGTAGTAAGCCTTTTTGTTCAGCACCACGCTATCGTCAAAGCGGGCGCTTGCATCAATGGCCAATTCTATTCGCTTTGTAATTTCATTGTAGGTCCAACGTTTCGATTTTCGAGAAGCTGTAAAGAAACTGGCCTGGCCTAATTCAGCCGCAATCGTGTCAACCGTCTTTGCATCCACAAAAGACATTTTCAAATATTGTGCTTTGCCGGTCGGACATTTATCAGCACCGTTGTAGTCGTTGTCGCCGGTGGAAATATTGCGCAAATAAAGGGTATCACTATGTGCCAAAGTATCCGCAAAATAGAGGTCTTTATTAGCGGTGTATGGCAACCATAATTTCAAAGAATCAGACAGGGTCAAATAAGGAGGCGGCGCATCGCATCCATCTTTTGATTTGCAAGAAACGAGAAACCCTACGCCCATCAATATTAGAACGATTTTCGACATTGTGTTTTTCATGGAGCGAAAATAAAGCCGCAGATTGACTCTAGAAAATATAATAAAATTTGGTGCTGATTAGTGAAGGGGTCGCTCGTTAGTCATGTTGTTTGTTGGCTACTGCAAAAATGCGGGCGGCCTCTTTAATTCCCCAAGCGGTAGTTAAGAGAAAAAACTGTAGCATGGTAAAAATTTACTAGACAATGGTGACCAAGTGCATAATGAATATTCACTTTCAGTAATGATTGCTTTTTCAAGATGCTCATGAGTATTATTAAGAGCATCCAAAGTAAAATGGTAGGAATGGGCGATTTATTTTTTAGGTTGTCCTTGTTATTGATGCTTGTTGTCTGCAAATCCTCCAAACAAAAAGCCGACCCAACTTGGGTCGACTTTTTTTATAGAGAATAGGAAGAGGGTTTAGAAATTACTGCTTATTAAATTTTAAGATAGAAACTACACCGTCAGCCGAAACCACATTGATCAGATAACTGCCAGATGCCAGGGCAGAAACATTAAAACGCTCGGCCCCTCCGGTTGCAACCTTCGAAATCAGTCGTTTTCCAATCATATCCGTTATCGTCAGTTCACTGCCTTCAGTGGCACCCGTAAGCACAACAAAATTCTTGGTTGGATTAGGATATAGCGATATAAGAGCGGCGGATGGTTTGAGCACCACAACAGTGCTAACCGCTTGTTTACCGTCTTTATCAAATAATACAACACGGAAGTAACTCGAAGTGGCAATCACTTTCGTATCAGTCATGGCATAAGCTTGATGTGCATTGCTGTTACCGGCTGCGTTCACCCTACCGATTGCATAAAAACCATTGGTGTTGTTGTCGCTACGTTGTACTTCAAAATAAGAGGTATTGCTTTCTGTTGATGTTTGCCATGTCAATTGCGCCTTCTTGTTGTTATTCAACTGGGCCACCAACTTTAAGCCATTCGCCGGCAAAATTGTAACGAAGGTTAAGTCAACTCTTCCCGGCGAAGCCGAACGAACGCCGGCATTATCTACTGCTATGAAAGGAATATTTCCAGTGGTAGCACCTGTTAAAGGAATGATACCAACTGTCGATTGTAATATACCTCCAGTTACAGGCAAGGTGAATCCACCCACTGGCCAATTACTAGGATAATATTTGAATCCATCAATGGAAATGGATGCTAATGTAGTAGGAAAGTTCGTAATCACTATCCAATTTACCTTGCCATCAATATCATTTGATACGAATTTTAAGATGTCGACCGGCTGCGTATATCCATTGGTTAAGATATCCGGATGAACCGTAGTAGCAGCAGTCGGCTTCTTCTCGATACCAAAATTTTGATTGGCCGAACTGCCGTTAGCTGGAGTTGTTACCGCTATCACACCTGTCTTGTTATCAGGACTAGCTGCACCCAAGACATTGGTTCCCGT
>Ga0247739_10000232_pt1 | contig 19209 bp, 14 predicted proteins | sample UWRJL058202B2_FD_180943 | JGI IMG/M metagenome (GOLD analysis project Ga0247739, IMG submission 180943) | Plant litter microbial communities from Arlington Agricultural Research Station in Wisconsin, United States - UWRJ-L058-202B-2 | ecosystem: Environmental > Terrestrial > Plant litter >...
TGGGCGACCTGACCTTTAAAGCAAGCATCGACGTGGAGCGTAAAACGGTTCAATTTTTAGATATCGATGAGCAAAAGCCGATACCTAAGATTTTACACATAGCATATAACGAAGTCACCCAATTAGCAGAAAGCTTTGATATTCGTACCTCAGAAGGAACAAAAAAGGGAACAGCGGTAGAAGATGCGACCGTGTATGCAAGTTTTGATTTCGAAAATGGCCTCGCCAAAAGCCAGTATGACAAAGGTGATCCTGAATCGAAAAAAGCAGCCTTACAGTTGGCCAATCGGCTTCGTTCCCTTTTGGTTGCTTTAATGGAAAAATACCACGCATGCCAAGACAGTCGGCCAGTTTTTACATTAGATGTTCCGGCACTCACTTCAAAAATCAATGATGATATTCGACAGTTACGGGCATCGGAGAATATTGATGCGGCACAATTGTTTAAAAAACTTGATTCAGAAAAAACCATATTGTTTCTCTTCAAAAATCATGGGTATTGGTTTATGCGTTCCAGCATCGATCCAAAAGGTGCTGGTGCCATTTTTATAGATGAGGTAATTGAAGACTTTGCAAAAAATGACTACAATCCCCAGCCTTATAAATATTGCCTGCCGGCAAGTATGCGTAAAACGGTATTGGTGACCTTAGATCGTGCAAAGGTTACAGATATAAGGTATTGATCACGGCATTGATATTTCTCCGTGTTTCAAAAATAACGTGGGGAACTTAAGAATAGGCCCTCAAGTTGAAACCTAATCAAGTGCATTTTATCATCATCCAAAAAACAATAATAAATTTCCGAATCATTGCATGCAATTATTATTATATAAACTCAATGTTTCATTCAAATAGCGCTTGTTTCCTTTTATTAATTTTCTCAGTTCCTTAGCGGTATAATTTACTTTTTCGAAAGCCTTGGGACAGTCGGCAACCAGCGTTTTCAAATTATTGTTATTTAACATGTATACTTGACTAGTATCGTCGCCAGTCTGTACAAAATAATAAATGTATTCCCTATAACTTGTCGAATGTGTGCTTGCATCATAAGAGGAACTTGACACAGACTGCTTATAAATATTCACTTTTCCTTTTACTACCCTTGGAGTGTATCTGTTGTTTATTCGGAAATAGAACGTAGAGTCTTCTTTGAACCCTGCTATCTCAGACATTTTGAATTTTTCATTGTCGATAGAAATCCAATCCTTGATCAAATCTCCTGACCTTCCTTTGATTTTACTGCCGTACACTTTCGACCCATCGTGTTTCAATAAATAGTTCTGGGCAGTTGCAGGCCCCTCGACACTTCTTCGACCATCAAATGATACGGTGACCAATTCGTTTTTGATTCCGCCACAGGCGATTACAAAAAACATACACATAGGAGCGAAAAGATTAAAGGCCATACGTTTAGTGCACACAACCCTTGGGACTGTTGGTTTTCTCAATTGCATAGAGCTGGTTTTATAGGTTTTTCGGATAATATCTCTTGGCTCAAATCTAATGGATTAATTGAAACAACAATCAGCAGCCGACTACTAGAGGAAGATATAGCAGTATTACTATATTTATTTTTTCATGTACAATTATCGACATAAAATGGGCGATGGAACAACGGGGTACGCCCGAATTATCAAAATCTTGACTTTATAAGGATTTGGGATTTATGGAGTATTTTTTGCGAATAGCTTTTGGTCTGCGGTTCTTTTTATTGTAAAAAATGCTCCTGTTATTGCTGCACTTTTAATAGCCTTCCAGTTTTAACAGTGATGTTACCTGGATACTGGGTTTTAATAGATTTACAATTTACATCCATATCTACTGTAACGGCATGGCTGACAACAACATTTACCGTTGTTGGCGGAATGGCATTGCCGTTCCAAGTTGTAATATCACTCCAGTTGCCATCTTTGACCGTATAATAATTTAAAGGATCTTTTACGTATAACGAACCAGATACAGATTGAAAGCTTCCGTTGTTTGCATGTACCTGAACGACATATCTGCAAATGCTGTCGTTAAGAGGCGATGTAAAATTAAAAGTAACTTGTTTAGATTGCCCAGCGCCGATGGTTCCAACATTTACTGAATCTGGTCCAGAGAAAATGTAGCCGCCGGTTTTTTCACTGACCAATTTAAAACTCACGTTGTCTTGAGGTTGTGTACCATAATTTTTAAATGTATAAATAAAACTGCCACTACTACCCGGCAAGTGGCTGTGATTAAGTAAATATGTTTCTTGAACAAGATAAGCGGGTGCCCCTACGCCATTTGTATTGATGTCCCCAGTAAGGTAGGTAATTCCGTTGACGGCCGAGTCGTTTAGAATCATGATTTGGTTTGCCATGCTATTGAGCTCAGCAGTGTCAACCGATTTGTCGGTATCGTAGATGTAGCCAAGGTTTTGATAGAGAAATGCATTCCTGATTACATATTGTTTGGAAACAAATGAATCGATAACCTTATTTAATTTTCCCGTAAATCCGGGAATGAGTAACGATGCACTATCAGCAGATGCCCACAACGCATTGAGGGTTTTGGCCATTTCATCGGTGTATAAAGAATCTTCTACAGCAAATTCTTGGTATTTATTAAAGTAGGTAGCAGAGTCGTATGCGGGCGTATTGTAAATGACTTTTAACTCTTGTAGTTTTTGATTGTAACTGTTTTTACGTGCACGCAGGCTATCAGGTGATTGTTGCGAGTTGGTATAAAAAATCCTGTTTGCAGCATTTAAACGAGCGGTTGTAAACCCGGCCGAAGGCAATACTTGGCTGGAAAAATTAGCCACCTTCACGCAGCCGTCTGCGCCTTCGAGCATTGCGCCCGTTAAGGCAGTGGTTTTTACAATTTTAGCCACAACTGCCACTGCCTTGGCTATGCCACCCGCTACCTGCCCACCAGGAAGCAACGCTAATACAGATGCAGCATCGCCAATCTCCGCTGCATAATCGGCATATTTTGCTACGGATGTATATGTGTCAATTTTACCATCGCTTAAAGTAAATTGGTCTGCTGCACTTGTTTGTAACGCCTGATGGTTATTAAAAACCTGATCGTAGGTTAGAGACGAGAATGCAGTGTTGCTAGAATTCGCGGCATTTGTCATAAAATTCTTATGCCTTATGAGGCAATAGTTTTTATAATAGGATGCTGCTAGCTGCCGTGCCAATTCTTTTTTGATAATATCGAGATAGAAAGAAGTTGCTGCCTTATCTCCCCCATCATCTAAAGCATTTATTCCAAAAGTGGCAGCATCTTCTACCATTGTTACCAAATCTCCTAACAAACTTTTTACTTCTGGGCTGGCGGACAAATTGGAAGTACTTTTCTTTAGATTATCAAGCACATCATCCTTGAAGATTTTTAAAGAGGTAAGTAATAATTTTTTATGCGCTTCTCTGAAGGCCTTTGTCTTGCTTTGCACGACCGTATTAAATTTCACAAGCGAAAACATGGCTTCTATTGCATCAAACGCATTTACAATGGACTTATTGATCAACTCTGTACTGGTACCGCCAAGGCTATAGACAGTTCCCAGCGATGAGTAAAAATCTGCTAGGTTTTCTACCTTCTTTTTATGGTCTGATTGAACGCCATTCGTTTCGAAAAAAGCTTGGTAAGATTTATTATACTCTGTAGTATTGAAGCCCTCTCTACAAACTTCCGTAAAGTAGGGCAACCCAAATTTGAAGCACCTTTTTTCCAATTTAACCTTAAATGCCTTTACCTCATCAATCAATCCGTCAGGTATCAAAATGGCTCCTAAATTGGAGTGGTTTTTTACTGCGGAATATAAGTAAGTTATCTTTTTCCCATTATTTTCATATTTAATTTCAATGGTATATGATTTCCCGTCTTCGGCTTGTACAAGGTTAAAGACACCGTTCGCATTCACCGTTACAGATTCTTTTTCAACCGTCCCGTTCTCAAGGAGCCTGATAGTGACGCCAGTTGTTGCAGGTGCTTTTTGCAAGGTCTCAAACAGTTTTAAACTATCTGGCCGGCTCTCGGGACGGTTGCAATAAACATTGTACACAATCCCCTTGATAAAAGGTGGAACGTAATTGCACCTGCTCACTCCGGCCGAACTTGTGATCCATATTTGAGACCTAACAGTATCCACGGCGATATCTGTGACGCTATTGGATGGCAAACCGTTTGCGGTAGTAAGCAATTTGTACGAAGTAGCACTGTCTAGCGAACTTGTTCCATCATACACGAACACACCAGCGGTCGTGCCAATCCATATTTCACCATATACTTCGGCAATAGCGTTAAAATTTACAGCAGCAGATGGTGGAAAAGGAGAATTAGCGCTGGTGAGCATTTTCCAAGTGCCATTAGGGCGATACACCCCAACACCGCCGCTACTAAGGCCAACAAAAGTGTTACCCGTTATGGTATCCGTAAAAATAGCTCTGGCGAAGGATGACGCAGAGGTGGCAGTGAATGGCAGCGGTGAATTGGATGCCGTAATGGAAGATAATATAGCTCCGCTCCCTGTAAGCCTGGCAATATAAGGTGCCTGGCAAGTGCCGCTACAATTCGACCCTCGTCCAAACCAGAGCTCATCGCCTCGGTTTCCCGCAGAATGGTAAATAATGTCTCCAGCACCTGCTACATCGGGTATCGCTTTTGTAAACGATGTGGCGGAAGGGGCAGGTGGGTTAAGGGTACTGCTTACGTATACTCCTCCTTGGTTAGTGGTACTACCCGTAGTGGAAACCGCCAGCGCAACATATACCTTTCCTTGGTTGCTTAAGGCAAGTGAATTTGCATACCGAGACCCAAGACCACCAAAGAGCCCAGAACCATATTGCGTTACTGTTTCTGTACCAGTGTTGATGTAGTAAGCCCCACCAGTAATAGCTTGTACCGCCGTTTTGCCAATAGAAGCGGCCCACACATTGCTATCACCGGAGATATTGGAGGGAACCATATGCCGAAAAGTAATGTCTGGATACGTTCCAATTTTTTTCCAAGTGGTATCCTTGTAATTATAAAGTCCTCCTAAATCGGAACCTACCCAAACGATTCCTCGTTTGTCGATTGTGACCGAGCGAAATGCGGTAACTGTTAGCGTGCTCTGATTGCTGCTATTCCAGGTCTGAAAGTTGAATACTTGCGAGTGGCCAACTACGTGCATAAGAAAATGAAGCATAAACAAACAGCACATCCGTCGGTAACAGGAATTGTAATGTTTCATAGGGTTTGTGGTTAATGTGTTTTTACCATGAGTAATTTTATAAACCTGCTTCATATTAGCGCTACGGCAAATCAAATTTCGGAAACCAACTTTTGCCTATGCTTTTGATTTCAATTGATTTAAGTATCCGTAGATACTTGAATTAAACAACATCTCCGATTGATCACGCATAATTTAGCCAACCGACCACTGCACATGATGTGCTATCAAGTATACGTTTTTACTATTTGATATAATTGCTATCTGTCAAAGTCTACAAAGTGCAGCAATTAACGCTTAAAGTGTCCAAAAATCTTTGACACAATTAAACCATGTTTCGAAGAAAACCCTTCCAAACAATAAAAAATATAAAGCCTCTCCGAAAGTAACTGTATTAATAATTATTAAAATAGATGAACATAAAAATTTGATGTGTTTTAAGGTTGGTATATATGGCACAATTTAGAACGCCCTTTCCATTTGTGCAAGTAAATGATAAAATTAAATTTACTTTATTGCATAAAGCCGGTTTAAATCCAGTTAAACGGCAAATAAAAACGCTGCAGCTCAGGGTTCCGCTTACTATCTAGATGCCCAGATTGTCGTCGCTTTTTAAACCGATTACTTTTTTTAAGGGATAACGATTATCAATATTTACTGACAAATTTCTAATTGTTATATCTAAATAATCTTCAACCTTTCCTCTTCTAAATCGATTTGATACAATTGCTGGCGAATGATTTCTTCGTCAATGTTGGGGTCTTTGTTGATTTCGGTAAGGTAGCGGCGCTGGCTTTCGAGGAGTTCCAAAAAGATGGTTTTAGTCTTGCCGTTCATCCAGCTATCGTCGGTGGCTTTGGCCCGCTCCTCCCATTGTTGAATAAACTTTTGCATGCCGGCATGACCTTCCATATCGGTTTCATATTTGTTTTTTAGGAATTCGTAAATGTGTTGCTTCAGTCCTCGTTTCATTTGGTTACGGGTTTCCTCTTCCTTCCCCTCTTCGAAAATACCATTGAACAATTTGCTGCGCTGAATGAGATAAGGCAGTGTAAGTCCTTGCACTAAAAGAGTGAGCAAAATGGCCACAAAAGTCACGAATAGGATCAAGTCCCTTTGCGGGAATAGCGTGCCATCGTCGAGGGTAATGGGGATGGCAAGCGCTGCGGCTAGCGATACCACACCACGCATGCCCGTCCACCCGAGCAAGGCCGGCATCATCCATCGGCGCCTGCGTGAGGAAGCATGCGGCATTACGCTTGGGCGAAAAATCATGGTGGTAACCAATGCCGCATAACTGCTGATCATTCTGGCGGCAATCAATACAAAAGTGACCAGTAGCCCGTATCCAATAGCTGTTCCCAAGGGGATTCCTTTAGACTGGATACCGTTCACGATATCAGGCAATTGTAACCCAATAATGAGGAACACGACCCCGTTCAAGATAAAGACAAAACTCTCCCAAACGCTATAGCCTTTGATGCGGCTGGCGCTGTTAAGAAATACGAGCCGCTTGGCCGACATATACACGCCACCAGCCACTACTGCCAGCACGCCAGAGCTGTGTAATTGCTCCGCTATCCAATACATAAAATAGGGTTCTATCAAAGTAAGGGCAATATCGGAAGAGGCATCCGTGGGCAATCGCTTATGCGCTTTTACAAAAAACCAGGCCAGCAAAAGCCCGATACCTGTGCCACCAACAACCATCCATAAAAAGCTTGCTGCGGCATGCTGCCAAACAAAATTACCGGTACCTACGGCCACCAATGCAAAGCGAAAAATGATAAGGGAGGAAGCATCGTTAAGCAAACTTTCTCCCTCGAGTATGGCAGCGGTGGAACGTGGAATTTTTACAAACTTGGTGATGGCGCCAGTACTGACCGCATCGGGCGGGGAAACAATGCCACCGAGCAAAAACCCTAGCGCCAGTGTGAAACCGGGGATAAAAAAATGCGTAACCAACGCAACCGACAATGCTGTGAAGAACACTACGAGAAAAGCAAAACTGGTGATGATGCGATACCATTTTTTCATTTCCTTGAAAGACACAGACCAAGCGGCCTCGAAGAGCAACGGTGGAAGGAATATGAAAAAAATAAGATCGGGGTTGATTTTAACAGCGGGTAGGCCGGGCACAAAACTCACCAACAAGCCTGCCACTACCAACAATATGGGATAGGCAATTTTAAGTTTGGTGGCCAGCATGTTGAGCAATACGATAGCGCCAACCATGGCTAGTAAAAAAGGTAACAATGTATGCATAAAATAATCTGTTTATATTATATTCTATTTACGTTTGTTCTAATTATAATTTCGAGTGTGTAGGATATGCCTTATTGCCACACCTAGAAACTTGCCGAATGTAACAAGAATATAAAATAGAAATGAAAGTGCTAGCTGTAATTACTGCAAGCGATATGTTTAAGGGGCATGCAGCTTTTAGTTACCATTAAAGGAATGCTTGCATGCTGAGGATATTGTTTTTGCCGAAACACTCTAAATCACAAATAATTATAGTTTATTAATGTTTATAGAGGATAACACCTCGTATGATGGTAACAATTCCTACAACAAGGACACCCCAAAAAGCATAGAAAAATAAGGATCCGTTTTGCACCGCTGCACGGTAAGAAAAAAAATTGATCAGCAGCCCGGCGAATATGTAAAAAACCCCCATCATAAGTGAATTGCGAAAACTTTTCTGGTCAGATTCTTCCTTGCTTAAATTTTCAAATATGGTTTGGACATAATCTCTTGAAAGCCCCTCACTTCCCAACTGCTGCATGACAGATTCCTCGCTGTTCCCATTTTTCAATAACTGCTTTACACGATTATGCAATAAGGCTATGTGTTGAGAGGTTGCATCTTTTGCTGCCATATATAAAATTTGGTGCCTGCAATATAAGACGTCAATAAACAAAAAACCCCATAAACACTGCCGTGCTGTTGCATGCTTACAACGCAAGACAGCAACAGCACGCTCCGAGAGAAATGCCGTTAATCACTCATGCACCTCGTTTGCGTAAAGATCGATGAACAAATTATAATATCCATTACATTTATCCCCGCTTGGCCAAATGCCTTGTGATTTTATTACATCATAAAAATTAATATTATGGGACTGTTCAGTTTTATTACCAACGAATTTATTGAAGTCATTGATTGGGTGGACGATACGCAGGACACCGTCATCTATAAATTTCCTGACAAGGGCAATAAGATCATGAACGGAGCCCAAATGACGGTGAGGGAATCGCAAGTGGCTATCTTGATGAACGAAGGAGAATTTGGCGATTCGTACAAACCCGGCCGCTATGAACTCAGCACCAAAAACATGCCCATCACCACGACCCTTAAATCGTGGAAATACCTTTTTGATTCTCCGTTTAAAGTGGATATCTATTATGTATCTACCAAACAATTTACCAACCTTAAATGGGGAACCAGCAATCCGGTAATTGTTCGGGATGCTGAATTTGGTCAGGTTCGGCTGCGCTCTTTTGGGAGCTATACCATCCGTGTGGCAGATGTGCGGAAGTTCATCCTGGAATTTGCTGGCACCAACCCGTGGGTGCGTATAGACGATGTGAGCGAACAACTACGCAATACCATCATTAGCAAGTTGAGTGAAGGCTTGGCCGAAGCCGGCGTTTCCGTTTTAGATCTTTCGGCTAATTATACGGAGATTGGCGAAAAACTAAAACCGGTATTTCAAAAAGAATTTGATGCTTGGGGTATAGAATTAGGTAAATTTTATATAGAAAATATCACACTGCCTGAAGAAGTGGAAAAGATGCTGGATAAAACCACGCAGATGAACATGCTCGGCAACAAAACCCAACAATTCAACCAGATGCAGGGTGGCATAGCGGTAGAAAAACTAGCGGAGAACCAAGGTGCTGGCGTAATTGGTGCTGGCGTGATCCTTCCAAATTTTATACAGCAGAATGCACAACCCGCCGCCGCTGCACCGCAACCCGTAGTTGAAGACAAACAGAAACTAATGGACATCTTGAAACAACTGGGAGAATTAAAAGCGGCTGGCGTGCTGACGGATGCTGAATTCATGCAGAAGAAAACGGAGATTTTAGCGAAACTATAGCTTCAAGGGAATGCTCAAAAAGGACGTTTTGATTATGAAAGGTCCAACCGTAGAGCATTTTTTACTTTTTAATTTTGAATTTTACTTTGGAATTTTACACCAATATTTATGAAGGAGGACGTTGCAGAAAATAACGGATTATTACTTTTCAACTGTCCCGGTTGCGGCTCGCAATTATATTTTGATGCAGCTAAGCAGCAATTGCAATGTTCTCATTGTGGAACACAGGTAGCAATAGAAAAAGGAACCAATCTCGTAAAGGAAAAAAGTTTGCGGGATCAGATAACAACCGGTAACGATACCGCTGCAACCGTGGAGCAACTGGTGTACAAATGCGAACGTTGCGGATCCGAAACCATGACCACTACCGAAACGCCGACGTTTGTGTGTAGCTTTTGTAACTATGAGGCTGTAAACCCACAAGCGTATAAAACAAGGGTGGTGCAGCCGTCGGGTATTATTCCTTTTGTCATTGAAAAAAAAGCCGCAACAGATTTATACAAAGCATGGATTGGCAAAGGCTTTTGGGCACCGGGAGATCTAAAACAGTTTGCAAAAGCGGATGCATTGCACGGCATGTATCTACCTTTTTGGACATATGATGCACAAACAGATAGCGAATGGAGCGGTTATGGTGGTCGATATTATTATGTAACAGAAACCTATACAGATAGCCAAGGCAAAGAACAGACCCGCCAAGTACAACAAACCGAATGGATCTATCGCAGTGGTAGATATGAACATTTTTTTGATGATATATTGATTGGTGGATCCAAAGAACTGCCGCAAGATGAATATGAGACAGTGTTTCCCTTTAACCTAAATGAATTGGTGAATTTTGATGCTAAATACCTAGCGGGGTGGCAAGCAGATGTGTACGATGTGGCGGTAAATGATGGCTATTCGTCGGCAGAAAAAATGATGGATAATTATATTGAAAGCGAATGTGCTGCACTTTGCACAATAGATACTTATAAGAGCTTAAGTGTAAGCACGGAGTATTCTCAACAAACATATAAACATATTTTACTGCCTTTATGGTTATGCACGTATCTGTATAAAAACAAGACCTACCATTTTTTGATCAATGGGCAAACGGGAAAAATTAGCGGCAAAAAACCTGTGTCATCCGGAAAGATTGTGCTGGCGGTGATTTTGGCGATTGTTATTGGCTTAATTATCTACTGGCTTAGTCAACAAAGTGAATAGCCTAAGTTCTCTTCCATACATCCAAACAAGCATCCTAATAAAAATATAAAAAAAATAATATTGGTGCTAAAAGTTTGTAGGCTGCACTCATTTTTAACCCAATGATGTCGACAGACGAACGCACGTAAAATAATTTGTGTTGAAAAAGATTATTACGACTGCATCGTCTATGGCTGATAGCTTTACTGCAAATTACAGATAGAAAATTTTGTGAGTTTAAGGACTTGTGGTAAATTATACAACAAAAAAAGTAGTGGCTCTCACCACTACTTTTTTTATATCTGCTTTATCTAATCAATATATTTTATCCTGCATTACCGTCATGTTCTTTACGTCCGACTCGTTGAAAATCCTATCCGTACTAGCGATGGCTTCCCGCAGTACATCATTGAGTGTAACAACGCCTTTGAATGTTTCATTGTCGAACACTAATAAATAACGCGTTTTGTGCAAGTTGAGCATGTGCATACAAAGTTCAACCGTATCATCCAACCCAACAATGGGCAGCGATACACTCATCACCTCTTTCACTGCTGTACTATCACTGTGCAAGCCTTTCAATATTACTTTACGACTATAATCTCTTTCAGAAAAAATGCCATTGAATACATCTCCATCTTTTACAATGAGATAACTCAAGTTTACGCTATTCATCATTTGTAAGGCATCGATTACTTTTTCGTTCGGCCCTATTACATTGAATGGAAGTGGTTTACTGTTTAGAATATCTGAAACGCTGCGCATAAATTTTTTAATTACTAATAGTGTTAATTGATCAGGATTATTGGATTTTATCCAATAATAAAAATAGGCTTAATATGAACTCCAACACCACAAAATAAATTTTTACACGAAAAAGAACAGCTTTATACGTGTTATTTAGTTACTTCTTCAATTACATGGCCAATACATCCGTTAGGCATTTGTATGTGCAACATGGCAGCCACCGTTGCGGAGATATCGGTCATGTGCGTTTCACGATTTGTTTTGCCAGGCTTTACGTTCCAACCATAAAACACCAGTGGGATATGGGTATCGTACGGATTCCAGGTTCCGTGGGTAGTGCCAGTGGTGCCATGTCCTTCAAAAGAGCCAGCTGTTAGAACAATCTGTATGCTGCCACTACGTTTAAAATAATATCCATTAACAATCATCGTTTTGAGTGGTTCCGGAATTGGTGAATTACCAATTTTTTCTATATCCACTGCATAATTGATGCCTGGTTGAATTTTTAAATAGTCAACGGTTGCCTTTTTAATGGCGTCATAATCCAACCCTAATGCCTGAATTTTGCGCCATTCAAAAACTACTTGGTAATTGTAGATGCTTTTAACAAGTTTGGGATCATTGAATTTTGCACTGAGCATTTTATTGAGTGAATCCCGCAAAGGCGTAGTATCCCAAAAATCTGCAGGCAAATTGTGCGCCTTCATGTAATTGATAGCATGCGCTGCGCCATGATCAGCCGTTAGGAAAACGAGATAATTGTCCTTACCCAATTTAGCATCCAACATCTGGAAAAACGTTGATAGGTCTTTGTCCAAACGCAAGTAGGTATCTTCAATTTCAATTGAATTTGGTCCGTACATATGGCCTACATAATCGGTAGAGGCACAGTTAATGGTCAAAAAATCCGTTTCTTCCCCCCTACCCAATTGATAATTATCAAAAGCTTGCTTGGCAAAATCAAGCGTTAACGTATTGCCGAAAGGCGTAGTCCTAAATATGCTCTTGCGTGCCGGATAAAATTTCGCAATATCATGCGGAAAGGTAGGCGTGGTTTCTCCAACGAATTTGCCTTCCCAAGTTTGGTTGTCGCTGTCGCTTTGTTTATATGTATCAATCGGATAAAGGGTGCTCCAGCCCTTACTGATCAGCTGCTCGATATGTTTTTCTTGATTGTACTTGGTGGCCCAATCTGGCAACTGCTTCATATAATAGTCGCTTGTAATGAAGTTGCCGCTGGCATCATCCATCCAAAAAGCAGCATTGGCCAGATGACCTGCAGGCAAAATGGAAGCCCGATCCTTTAGCGAAACGCCTACTACTTTTGATCGATAATTGGTGGCCAGACGAAGCTCATCTGTAACGGTGGAAACCAACATGTTTCGGGGTGACATTTTACCATCTTCGGATTCTGCACCTACGCTATGTACAGTGCTATCATCTGTGCAATACACATCTTGCCCTGTAAGCTGATCGATCCAATTGTTGCCGGCAATGCCACTAATAGAGGGAACGGAACCAGAAAAAATGGTGGAATGTCCTACAGCCGTATAGGATGGTAAATAATTGATCAATGTATTCTCACAAGAAAAACCTTTGTCTATTAAACGCTTGAACCCATCTGCAGTATAACGGTCGTAGTACCGATAGAGATAATCCCACCGCATTTGATCTACTACGATACCTACTACCAATTTAGGACGAGCCAATTTTGTAGGCTGCGCTTGCTTTTTCACCTGGGCCTGTGCACTGCCTAGCAAGAGGATGCCAACAAAACAGAAGAGTTTTTGCATAAGTAAAATTTGGGGCGTAAAGATAAGCGCTAGGGTACGAGCAAAGTGTATATTTGAAATGAAGAAATAGTGAACCTTGGTAACAAACATTCAGCTAATTATACGGCCTTGTTTTTGAAAGGTGTTGTTGACCCAATAAAACCAAATCCACAATCAAGCACGATGAAGCAAATATTTTTTTTAATTGGATGTATGGTGTCGACAGGATTTGTTGGTTGCATCAACAATAATGTGCAGCCACCGGATGCTGGCTCAAGCCGCAAGACAGATACCGTACAGCCTACGCAAACAGTTGTAGAAAGCAAGCCCGTATACCCCTCGGCAGTGGTAAAAAACGATACGTTGGTCGTATTTGAATTTGGGCCGAACGATACAACGGCAAGTGCTTCGGCAAATGTGGATTACAAGGGACACAACAGGCACATCACCTGTTTAGTGCAAGTAAACAAAGCGAAGAAATTGGAGGCGCAATTGTTTCCCGAGCAGGACACGGCCAATATCCGGTTTAGCCAAATTTTTATGCCCGATGGCAGCAGCGACGGGCCTTTCGACAGAAAACTTTCTTACAGACTTTCAAAAAAAGGCCAATATAAATTGCTGATCGGAGAAAATATGATGGCAGGAGATGAATGGAAAGGGAAAGTAAAAATTACCATTAGTTTGAAATAAAATCAGTCAGCAACCGCTTTCATTTTGTCGCTGATTTTCTGAATATCTACCGTAATCTTATAAATGAAATAGAATTGATCGGCAATGGATTTAAAGTGTGACAATCTCTTTTTGGTATCGGTTTCCATTTTACCTTGTTTAATTTCTTCTTGGCGGGTAACCATCAATGCGTTGATTTTTTGATCCAATAAACGAACCTGCACATTTTCTTTATCAGGTGGAATATCTTCCACTTGTGCGTTTTCAGTTATAGCGATAGATTGGCTAATACATGCATTGCTGGCTGCTATCACGGGTTTATAATCTTCCATCACAAATTCAGGCGATAGGCCATCTGCATAGTAGGCTAAGGTGGCTATATGCGAAACCAGCATGTGATTTGAAACGACAAATTGATGCAGGGACAAGATATTTTTTTGATGCCGCTTAGGCTCGTTCAACGAACGATTGAAGGCATCTGAAAGATTTGCCAGCGAAACCAAACTGTCTTTTCTCGCTACCCGAACATCCGCTTTTTCAATTGGTTTACCTACAAAAGCACTTGCAATCAATTGGTAGTAGGTAAGATTGTCCTTAAGCACCGGCAGCATCAACTCGTGGATACGTTCATGCTCCCATACAGGTGAAAGTAAGTAGCTGAACATAAATGCCACTACCGACCCGATGGCCGTATCAATAATCCGATCACTCAAAACACTCTTGAAATCTTGTGGCGCCAGTAGGTGGAACATCATCATCAAGTAGATGGTCATTAGTACCACGGCTACCAAATATTTACGCCTGATAAAACTGTAAGCACCAATCATACACAACGCCAACATCACTAAAATTGCCGTTTTATCTTTTATGAGATAGAGCAAAAAGGCCCCGATGGACGCACCAATAATGGTACCAACGAGCCGTTCAAAATTCCGCGTTCTCGTAAGGCTATAAGCCGGTTTCAAGATTACGATTACCGTAAGCAAAACCCAGTAGCCATGGCCGAACGGCAGAAACAGCGTTATGATATAGGCAAACAATGCCGCCAAACTAATCCTTAATGAATGACGAAAAATATTTGAACGAAAACTAATGTTATCAATAAAAAGCTTAGGATCTATTTCTTGGTGCGAAATAAAATCGTCGGGGTCTGGCGCCTGTAATTTTTTACGCCGAAGCTTTACATCATAGGAAGTATAGTGATGTAAGGTGCGGATGCGAGCTGCCACGTCGTCAATGCTATCCAAAATGTGTCGAAGGCTAATGAATCCCTCGAGATTGGAAGGCTCCATAATGGTGATACGTAACTGGTGCAGGTGTTCACGTTCCTCCATTAATTCTTTGTCGATGATTTGGTTGTATCGTGATGGACGCCCACTCTTCATGGCAATACCGACCTCGTCCAACTCATTTGCCAAAATGTTGATGAGCTGCCTATACTCGTTCAAAATATTGGTGTCGTTAAAATAGCGATGTAGCTTTTCGTAGTCCTGATGGGTGGTCATGGCTTTTTCGAAAAGGTCACTAACATCCAAAAAAACCATCATGAGTATACGGCTGGTATGCGTGGACTCTTTAACAATACCCCTGGTTTTAAAAAGGAGTTCGGCTACCAAGTTTTGCTTTTCTTGCACTTTTATCTGCATCGTAAGAAGCTGCGTGTAACATTTATCGTAGTCAACATCCACTGCATAAAACTCCGCTTTGGCACGTAGGTAATCACCGGCTGCCATCACGTATTCTCCCAGCGCCTGCTGTATCAATTTATAAGGGCGAATGGTGTATAATGTGATGCTTAAAACAATGTATAAACCCGAACCGAGCATTAGGTATAATGAATTGATGACCACCTCCCACCCCGTGTAGCGATGCTGCGCTTGAAGCACCATTACCAGTAAAGCCGCAATGCCAATACCGGTGGCTCTTGTGCCATACACGCCAATCATCGAAAAGAAAAAACAAAAAACAGGTAATAGGATAAAAAACAACCAAGGAACAATTAATGTGTACCCCGTAATAATGGATACTGCAAATGCAAAGCCGGCAGCTATAAACAGACCGTTTCGCCTATGATGAATTGGGCCGGGATTATCGGTGATGCTTACGACCATGGCGCCCAAAGCAACCGTGATGCCGGTGGCCAAATGACCGTAATAACCAAAAACCAGAGCAGGTATCAACACCCCAGCAGTAATGCGAACACCATCAGCCAGATAGTGGCTGCTAATAAAACTGCGGTATTCTTTAAGGTAATCCATTAGCTGTAAAGATATTGGAAGTGCACATTAATCGGGCGAACTTAGTAGTAAGTGCTAACGGCAATTGCTGCATTTGCACGTACAACAAAGCTGCCACCACTTATATAAAATAATTAAGCTGTAAACAAAGACTCACTAACTTTCAAATTAGTTTTCATACCGACCCACCCTACATTTTTAATACCAAAACGCCCTAGCATGAAAAATTACATCATCATCCTTGTAACCATTTCTTTTTTTCTGTTGATAAAAGATGCGTCTGCACAGCCTGTAAAGGCCGATACAATAAAAAAATCGACCCCTACATATGAGATGAAGCAATACTGGTTTGTAATGCTGGTAAAAGGCAAGAATAGAGATGAGAAAATGGACACGGCAACGATTATAAACTACAGGAAGGCCATATGGCGAACATCACCCGATTGGCGCAATTAGGAAAACTGATGGTAGCCGGCCCTTTTGGCGACAATGGAAACTGGCGTGGCATCTTTATTTTCGATGCAAAAACCAAAGAAGAAGTGGAAGGCTATTTGAAAGAAGACCCAGCCATTGCCGCAGGCAGATTAGACTATGAAATACACCCATGGTGGACCGCAAAGGGCACAACTTTCAAATAAAGCCGAACAGGCCAATAATTATGCATGGCTCATTTCTAATATTTTAGGGACAATCATAACACATAAAGCCCCCACCATGATGGTTTCAATCAGCCACACATACTGTATTTTATCTTTGCCAACTAAGTACTTCATAAAAAAGTCGATGATGACCATGGTAAAACCGATGGCTACAAACAACACTGACCTAGATGGCCCAAGATTAAAATTGGAAAAATGACCTAACCATGTTTTAAAGGCCAATACGATACAAATGGGCAACATTAATAGGAAAGGCGTTACAAACTTTAAAAATTTCATTAGCTATTGTTTCTTGACGTCTGTGGCACAAACAGTTTTTCGAAGCCGCTGTGTCGTTGCTTCAATGCAATATTAAATGCAAACTAGCTTCTATTCCATAAAACCATTGTAAATCAAAAATGTTGGCCTAAAAAAAAGCACCGGAACAACCGGCGCTTTTTTATATGATATCAGCATCAACTTTTTATTTTTTTTCGGCCATGTCTGGGATCATCTCAACTTTGTACTCCCCAGCATCCAATTTGCTTTGGTTTCACTGAACGCTTTCAACGTTTGCTCGATGTCTTCGTCTGTATGCGATGCAGTAGGTATCAAGCGATAAATGATATGTCCTTTTGGAATTACTGGATACACTACGATCGAGCAAAATATATGATAGTTTTCACGAATATCCATCACCATGGCGGTGGCCTCTTCCACCCCACCCTTCATGTATACAGGCGTAACCACGCTGTCGGTTTTGCCAATATCGAAGCCACGTTCACGCAAACCTTTTTGCAATTTCAATGCTTTGTCCCATAATGTCTCACGTAGTTCAGGCATAGTTTTAAGCATTTCCAAACGTTTGAGGTTACCAATTACAATGGGCATTGGAAGGCTCTTGGCAAAAATTTGGCTCCGAACGTTATACCTGATATAGTCGATAATTACCCTCGGGCCCGCAATAAATGCTCCGATGGAAGCCATTGATTTGGCGAACGTGCTAAAGTAAAGATCGATACCATCTTGGCAACCCTGTGCTTCACCAGCACCTGCACCCGTTTCCCCCAATGTTCCAAAACCATGGGCATCATCCACCAACAAGCGGAAATCGTATGTAGCTTTTAGCTCGACTATTTCTTTCAATTTGCCTTGGTCACCCGCCATTCCAAAAACGCCCTCAGTAATCACGAGGATACCGCCAGCATTTTGTTCCGCAATCAATGCATTGGCACGTTTCATTTGTTTTTCAAAGTCTTCTATATCGTTATGCTTAAACACATACCTATGTCCTGGGTGTAAACGCAAACCGTCAATAATACATGCATGGCTTTCGGCGTCGTATACAATGATGTCGTGCCTGCCGCACAATGCATCAATTGCACTCATAATACCTTGATAGCCAAAGTTTAAAAGGATGGCATCTTCCTTTTTTTCAAAGGCAGCTAGTTCCACTTCCAGTTGTTCATGGTGATTACTATTGCCACTCATCATGCGGGCACCCATGGGCATGGCCAAGCCAAATTCGGCCGACGCATCTGCATCTGTTTTTCTAATTTCTGGGTGATTGGCTAATCCGAGGTAATTGTTCAGGCTCCACACAATCATTTCCTTACCACGAAAACCCATGCGGTTACCAATCTCTCCTTCTAGTTTAGGAAACGCAAAATAACCGTGTGCTCTTTCACGGTGCTGGCCAATCGGGCCATAATTTTTCACTAGTTTTTCAAAAATGTCTGCCATTTTATGATGTACGGTTTTTATGTTTTATTACGTGATTTGCGGTGTGGATGTGCGGTTTGTTGATTTCTACTTATCAACTTTTGCTTTAAGCCTACCTCTAGCCTGACAGCATTGTTGCAGTTGTAGTCTTGCCATTATTACCTTAGCTTATATGGTATCAGCTGCATCAACACTTTCAAAACAAATCTCTTGCATCCTAACCATGCCCTGTCTTAAAACGCCGCAAAAGTAAGGTTTGCAAACGAGGGAGGCAAACTGTTAATGGCAGAACATTAATTTTCCATTATCTTTCTTTCCTAAATTAACGATGATGTACAAAAGATTGGCCTTGTTACTATCGGCTTTAATTTGCTTAACGATTATCTGCTCTGCACAAGAGCTAGCCAAACTAATCGAAACCAAGGCGACCACCATTCAACCAAAATTATTGGATTGGCGACGTCATCTGCATCAACATCCGGAACTCAGCAACCGGGAAACCGAAACACAGGCCTATATTCTAGCGCATCTTAAAAAGCTTGGCATAGCGACCCAAACCATGGCAAAAACCGGTGTGGTGGGCATTTTAGTGGGTGGCAAACCCGGCCCTGTAATAGCGTTGCGTGCCGATATGGATGCCCTCCCCGTGCTCGAACGTAACGACCTTCCCTATAAATCTATCGTTAGGGCAGATTATCTTGGACAGCAAGTACCGGTTATGCATGCCTGCGGGCATGATGCGCATGTAGCGATGCTGATGGGAACCGCGGAGGTGCTGGCCAGTATGAAAAAGGATATTGCCGGAACGGTAAAATTCATCTTTCAGCCAGCGGAAGAAGGCCCTCCCGGCGATGAAGAAGGCGGTGCCCCTTTAATGGTAAAAGAAGGCGTAATGGACAACCCAAAAGTGGATGTGGTTTTTGGGATGCACATCGAAAGTTGG
>Ga0247739_10000233_pt1 | contig 19195 bp, 13 predicted proteins | sample UWRJL058202B2_FD_180943 | JGI IMG/M metagenome (GOLD analysis project Ga0247739, IMG submission 180943) | Plant litter microbial communities from Arlington Agricultural Research Station in Wisconsin, United States - UWRJ-L058-202B-2 | ecosystem: Environmental > Terrestrial > Plant litter >...
AGCATGCTCGGCCACCAGTCGCGGTTACGGGTACCGCCACCGGCGCTTTTATTATGCGCCCCACTCGTAAAAGGGCATTTGCCCACCGTATTGACTTTACTGTCGTCGTTAACGTCCCATACCGTTGTAGTATCTGGACTTCCGTTATTTGCCATGGTTGATAATGTTTAATTGTTTGACGAATCTAAAATAATCTTTACATAGTTTTCATCCATACTTTTTATGGAAGGATAGAAAAAATTGATGAAGTGGAATGGACGTTGATGCTCTCAAACGAAATATGGCGTAGTAATGGAGTTGTTTTAAAAATGGAACTATACGAATGGGAGGGAAGAAGTCAATAGTTTTGGTAAGCTAGCAATTGTTACTTTTTACTTCTTTACAGCTTTGATAAATATATCATTTTGAATTTGGACTGCAAGTGAGTTATATAAATGTCGGGCTAGATTGATAGTAACGTCTTTATCACAGGTTTGATAAAATATTGAATCGCTTTCCCATCCATTTTCTTTAATAATAATATTAAAAACATCAGGTTTGTTGTCAATTTCTTAACATTCAAAGCCAATCCTAAATTCCCGTAAAACATTTAAAAAAGCATCATAGAAGTAAAGGTCTTTGTATAACTCCAACCTTGCTGCAATTGTTTTTACGACACAAGTCTCACTCCCTTCGTTTTCTTGCATCGCTAAAATGATTTTTGTGAAAAGTTGTCGATTGATTTCGGGGGCAAATGCTTTGGCCATTTTTAGGACATATAAAATTGATAGAATCTGTTGATGTCAAAATTTAATAATAAGGGTCAAAAGCTATTGTTATACCTCCTTATCGTTTTATTTAGCGTTTTTCGTGTTGCTTTTTTGAATGTTTCAGTTAATAACACTCCGACTACAACCGCACCAATATTGGGAAATACATTTTTCTTATCGATTAAATCTCTTCCAAGTTTGATGATGCAGGCAACGGTCATCAAAGAAAAGCCACCAGCAAGAATATTGTTGATTTGATAAGATTTGTACGACCGATAAGCTTTCTCATCTTGTTTTATAATAGGTCTTAATTCGTTAATAGTATAAATGGAGTCGCCAGCTTTATAAAGTGTATGGTTCCAAAAATTCGAACTTTTTTTATAAACCTGAATTGTGTCCCTGTGCATTTTTGATATGTTGGTTAAACTGTCTTGAGAAAAGCAAAACGTGGAGGAGATGCAAAGTAAAAAAACAATCAAAAATCTGTTATACCAATATTCTTTTATTGACTTGACTAAATATTTAAACATGGCGGTGAATATCAAATTAAGTGATGATTGTTCCAACAGTTATTTAGCCAACCCTATCTGCAATAAAATTCCCAATAGCGATATATACGTTTCCGCATTTTACAATGCTCATAAGCTTGTTTCCTACACATTTGTGGCATATTACTATGCACCTCAAAAATCACTAAAAAAATATCTATGAAAAATCAATTGACTTATAAAGCCATGTTATGTGCCATGTTCGTTTTGCTGTTGTGCGGCAGTGCCATGGCGCATGCCATCTGGATAGAAGCGGGCAACACTGGGGAAGTAGGCAAGCCACAGCAAGTAAAGGTATTTTTTGGTGAGTACAGTGCCAATGAGCGGGACACCGTACAGAAATGGTATAGCGACATTAACAAGCTAACGTTGTGGGTTACGCAGCCCGGCCAAAGAGATGTGCAGTTGCAAGTGGTAGATTCTATAGATTTCTACGCTGCCACCTTCATACCATCCTTTAACGGCGTATACAACATAGTAGTGCGCCATGCGCTTAAGGATCTTTACAGTGTGTATAAGCTAGAATACAATGCCATGGCAACTATTTGGGTAGGCAAAACGGATGGTCTTGCAACCGCGGCCATAGCAGACATCAGCCTTGTAACCCCTACAAAAAATTTACGAAGGAAAATGCCGATAACCTTGAACGTGTTATTTGAAGGAAAGGTTTTGCCGAATCAAGAAGTGGAAATCGTATCGCCAACCGGCAACAAAAGTACCGTAAAGGCAAACGAGAAAGGGGAAGCAATATTTATCCCAACTGAACACGGACGATACCTTGCGGAAGCCATCCACAAAAAACACTGGTACGCATAATGGAAAAGCCTATACTGCTGTTATGAAAATAGCTACGTTGAACATAGCGGTGGAGTAACATACAGACCATGCTCATGGTAACCTTCGGTGGCATAACCTACGTTACATAGAAAAGAAACTCATGTAAATCTTAAAAATCATTTCTCGGACAAAATCAATTTGTCTGAAGAATGATTTTTTCGTCAGGCGATTTATATGAATTGGATGTATAATTTATCTGTCTTCGCAGCATCCCAGTTTATGCCCGTCATAACATCCAGATGCTGAGCTAGGTAAATAGCGTATTCTTTGTCACGCTTCTTTAATCAGGTCCATAAAGTATTCATTGCCACCATTTCAAAAAGAAATTAAAATAAATCATTAATATAATTGGACAAAAAAGGACAATCGGCTATGTTTGTGCCAATTCCTATGAACTGGGCATTCTAATTAAACAAAAGCCCATATATATTAAGTCGCATGACCATCGCCAAGCCCGAAACACACTCCTTATTCGGTAATAAAAAATTGAATGTCCTACTTCTTATTGCTCTTTTGATAAGATTGTCGATCTATTACGTTTCCAAGTGCTGGCAACCCGATGTGATCAATGATGTTATTTTAGAATCCGATGCCAAGGGATACCATGATTTGGCGTTGTGCATTTTGGATAGCGGCAATTTTTGTAGAGATGGCTTCCGTACGCCGGGCTACCCACTATTTATTTCGGCCATATATTTTGTTTTTGGGGTGAAGCCTTATTGCGTATTGTTTGCGCAGATTTTCGTGAACCTGTTTTCGATTGTGCTGGTACAAAAAATAGCAACAAGGTTGTTTGATGCAAAGGCTGGTTTTGTTGCGGCAGTCATCTTCGCTTTCGAACCGCACAACCTGATGTATATTTTCTCCTTGTGGAGCGAGACTTTATTTGTATTTATACTACTCTTTTCATTTTTATTGCTTTTAAAAGCAGTAAAAGGAGGCAGCAAAAAAATGATGCTTGCAACTGGTTTGTTTTTTTCCATTGCTATTCTAATAAGACCTGTTTTACAATTTTACCCTGTAGCAATTATATTCTTTCTGCTGTTGATGTTTTGGAAAACACCCAAGGCCATGCTTGCCCGGGTGGCATGTTTTATCATTGGCATTGCCATGGGTGTTTTGCCATGGCTAATCCGCAACCAGCAGGAGTTCAAGCGCTTTGAACTTTCCAGCATCACTGGTTATAACCTGCTGGCTTTCAATGCCGCCTACTACGAAACGGGTCAAAAGCAAATGACCTACGACCAGATTTTAGCCAGTTATAAAATCGAGCTCGACTCTATGGGATACCATAGTGCAAACCCAGATTATTTTAAGATTTTGGTGCAACCCTTGGATACCAGCAACCCATTTCGCCAATCGGATATGTTTAAGCAACTAGCCATGACGAAACTACAGCCGCACTTAAAAAGCTACGTTTTTGAACATATAAAAGGCACCCTTAAGCTCCAGTTTAATTTGGGCACCAAAATCATTTATAAAACGCTACACCTGCCCACGGTTATTGTATCAGACAAGCAACGCTACAATGAAGGACTTGCATTTTTCTTGCATTATTTTTTTAGCGATATGTATTGGTACGAAATCGCATCTACCATTTATATGGTTGCCTTGCTGTGTTTTATTTACTTGTTTTCTTTCATTACCATCAGCAAGCAATGGAAAAACAAGTCGCAGCGTTTATGGGTGTTGTTATTATTGGCTACCGGCATTTATTTTACGCTCATCAGCGGAATTCTTGCCAATACCAGATATCGAATACCCTGCATGCCTTTTTTGATTATACTTTCCAGTTTCGCAGGTAGTCAAATTTTAGCTAAGATGCAGCTATGGGCAAAAAAAGCATAGACCAAGGTTTTTGAACAAAAAAATTTATATTTAAATACCACAACATAATGAAGAGTAACCGCATAGGGATTATTGGCGCTGGCCCGGCCGGGTTAACTGCCGCCTATTTGTTGACAAAGGCAGGTTTGGATGTTACCATTTTTGAAAAAGATGCCAAATATGTGGGAGGTATTTCGCGTACCGAAACCTATAAGGGCTATCACTTCGATATTGGAGGCCACCGTTTTTTTAGTAAATCAAAGGAAGTTGAGGATTTTTGGACTGAAATATTGGGCGACGACATGCTGGACAGGCCACGTAGCAGTCGTATTTATTATAACAATCAATTTTTTAGCTACCCTTTGGTGGCCATGGAAGCATTGCGCAAACTTGGCTTATGGGAGTCTACCCGCTGCGTTTTGAGTTACATGAAAGTGAAATTGAAACCTAAAAAAGAGCCCAAAAACTTTGAGGAATGGGTAACCAATGAATTTGGGGAAAGGCTGTTCCAGATTTTTTTTAAGACTTATACCGAAAAGGTGTGGGGCATACCGTGCAAGGATATTTCAGCCGATTGGGCCGCCCAGCGTATCAAAGGACTTTCGCTCAGTAGCGCTATCAAGAACGCCGTTTTTCCACCCAAAAAGAATGGTAAAAAAGGGAGTACCATCAAAACACTGATAGATACTTTTCGATATCCAAGATTTGGCCCAGGACAAATGTGGGAAACCTGCCGAGACAAAGTGGTGGCACTCGGCGGCAAAATACATATGAACACGGGCGTGAAGGCGCTTTATCATGATGAGGATACGAAAAAGTGGAGTTTGCAGTTAACAGATGGCACTTTGGCCGATGGCTTCGATCATGTAATCACCACGGCACCGATGAAGGAGCTGGTGAAAGCCTTAAACCCTAAAGTATCGCCTAAAACGCTGCAAGCTGCTGAGGGATTAGGTTACCGCGATTTTGTGACCGTGGTATTGATTATGAAGGACAAAAAATTGTTCGACGATAATTGGATCTATATCCACGACCCAAGTGTAAGAATGGGTCGGGTGCAGAATTTCAAAAGTTGGAGCCCTTTTTTGGTGCCGGATGAAAGCATGGCCTGTTACGGCCTCGAGTATTTCTGTTTTGAAGGCGATGGCCTCTGGACAAGTACCGACAAGGAACTGGAGGCATTGGGCATCAAGGAGCTAGAGCAAGTGGGCCTAGCACATGCAGCGGATATTGTGGACAGTTACGTGGTACGCCAGCCAAAAGCATATCCCGTGTACGATCATTCTTATCAGCAATTGGTGCTTGATATTCGAGAAGGTATCAAGGATTACCAAGGTCTATATCTCGTAGGCAGGAACGGGATGCACAAATACAACAACCAAGATCATAGCATGATGACTGCCATGCTTGCCGCCAGAAATATTATTGCAGGAGAAGATATCTTTGATTTATGGCAAGTAAACGGTGACGCTGAATACCATGAAGCAGGTGAACGCGGCGCTGAAGAAGGTGGGAGACTAGTACCTTCTAAAATAACGCAATAAAGATTAGATCATAGTTCGGACGATTGCATTGTTCGAACTGTGATTTATATAATTGTTCCATTGTATTAAATAAAGCGATGTATTCTTTTGCCGCTGAGTCTTTTAGTTATGCCAACAAACGCGGACAAATCCCGATTGAAAAAAGGTGTTATTTGAATAGTAATTAACCTCGAAATAAGGTTCCTTTTCAATGATTTATTTAAACTTTTAATTATACAAATTGCACATAAAGAAAATCATAATGGAAACAAACTGCGTTTTTCTTCCTCCAGCAATAATAATTTAAAAAGTGTTTCAGCTTGTATTTCCTGCACTGCTCCAGGTTTTAAATCACCTAATACTATGTCTTCAATAGCAATACGAATCAATCTTTTGCAATCGTGCCCCACGGCCGTACACATCTTTTTTATCTGGTGAAATTTGCCTTCTGTCAAGGTGATTTGTAGCCATGTTTGTGGCAAATAATCAGGAAACAATCGCAAGCGGTTAAAAAGGTCTGCAGGTTTTTCCACTACAATTACATTGCATGGCTGGGTAATGTAGGTTTCGTTATTTATGCCAATAGCAATTCCATTTCGTAATTGCTGCAGGCTTTCTTCGCTCAATATTCCTTCTGCTTGTATCAGGTAAGTGCGCTGGTGCTTGATTTCACCTTCAAACAATAATTTCGTTAGCCGTTTGTCAGTGGTAAGTATTAGTAAACCCTCGCTCTTACTATCTAGTCGCCCTATGGCATGTGTGCCCGCAGGAAATTCAAAATCCAACTCGCCAAGCAGCCGCACTTTTTCGGAACTAACGAATTGTGAAACCATGCCATAAGGTTTATTGATGATGAAGTAACGATTATCGGTTTGTTGCATCTATTATTTCATATTTTATTTTTTGCATGTTGTAAAAGTACCAAGTGTAATTGGCTCTTATCAAAGATAAGGGGCAGCCTGTAAAGGCAGGTCCAATGCTTTTTACGGGCATGGCTGCCTACTGATACGGAAGTCTACAGTGATTGTTTTCTTGGGTGTACCCTGCACTGTTTTTTAGCGTTGGTCGTTGTCGGTTCCTATAAGCGAATTGTTTGTACCAAAAGCTACCTTCAGGCGAAACGTTCTTATAATAGCCCTCTTTATTTTGCCGTACATGCACCCTTGAGCCAGTTTCACGAGCATATTTTTCTCTTCACTTGAATATGAAAAAATATATTAATTGTGAATGGATTTGTACGAAATAGTTATGTTAAATTGCAGATGTATAATATCCGATGAACCGTTCTTAAAAAAAGAAGATGCAAGGTTGTTACGGATAGGAACATGGCTGTAACGAGGCTGCATACCACTTGAAATAATCCTTATCTAAAAAATACAATAATGAGCAATAAGTACAAACATCAGTATTTGCGCAATACATTTATAGCATGCCTGCTGTTATGGAGCAATGTTGTTGTACACGCACAAACCACCATGGATGATGTGCCCATGATTGGTGCGGAAGTGTTTATAGAGCCCGGACAAACTGCTACGGAAATAGATGGTTGGTTTCGGCTGATGAAGGAAAATGGAATGAGCGTTACCCGTATCCGCATGTTTGAAAGTTACATGCACCTGCCAGATGGTAGTTGGGATTATACCTTGTTTGATCAAGCATTTAAGGCTGGTGAAAAATATGATATTAAAATTTATGCCAATTTATTTCCTGCCACTTCTTTTACCGACGTAGGCGGTTTTAAATTTCCTAAAAGTGATGAAAATCTTGCTTCAATAGCGAATTATATCCAACACCTCGTTAATCATTTTAAGCAATTCAAATCGCTGTATGGTTGGGTGCCTATCAATGAGCCTGGCAATGGCGGCATTCCTACAGATTCATTTGCCGCAAAACGTTTTGCGCAATGGAAAATCGACCAGCCAGTTAGCGCTTACAAAAGTAACGGATATCCTATTTTTGATTTCTCTGAGCAGCGCTTTCTAGTTGATTATAATGTGTGGTTCCTCAATTGGCTGGCCACAGAAATACACAAATACGATGTTGGTAAACCGATACACATCAATAATCATAATATATTTCAAAATGTAGCTGAATACAACTTTCCGCAATGGCGCAAATTCTTGACAAGTTTGGGCGGTTCCGCACATGCAAGTTGGCATTTTGGATATTTTAATCGCAGCCAATATACGGTAGCCATGAGCGCCAACAGCGAAATATTGCGTAGCGGCGCTGGCCCGATACCTTGGTTAATGACGGAGATGCAGGGCGGCAATAATACTTACAGTGGCGGTACGCCTTTGTGCCCCACAAAAGAAGAAACAGCCCAGTGGCTCTGGACAACCATTGGAACCGGAAGTAAAGGTGGTATTTTCTGGTGCCTGAACCCACGCAGTAGCGGCATTGAAGCAGGCGAGTGGGCAATGCTGAATTTCCAAGATCAACCGAGCGACCGCATGCTGGCGGCGGCATCCGTATCAAAAGCCATCAATCAAAACAGTGAATTGTTTGCTCAGGCACGGGTGGCCGAAAGTGGCATCAGTATCATCTATTGCAGAGAAGCTTTGTGGGTGGAAAAAACACAACAAACACCCGGTGCTTCCTTTGTTGGAAGGGATATTGGTGGGGTAATGAAATCGGCTTTATCCTATTTTGAAGCACTCTCCGAGATGGGCGTGCAAAGCAATTTACAAGAAATAGGAGAGTACAATTTTACGGCCGATGATTACACTGGAAAGGCAATTATCTTGGCACAACAAGTTAGCATCCCATCCAAATATTGGACAGCATTAGAAAACTTTGTGGCTAAGGGCGGCAAGCTGATTGTAGATGGGCTTACTGGTTATTACGATGAAAATGCACACTGCATTTTACGGGCAGGTTTCTCTTTGCAAAAATTGTTTGGCGGAAACATTGTTGAATATAAAGCAATAGACACGATCTTTAAAGAAGTAATCGAAAATATAAATCTTACTGCACATTTATGGCAGGGCTATATTTTAAAAGGAACCGCTCAAGAAATTGGACATGCCAATGGCCAAACCATTGCCACCCGAAATAATTTTGGTAGGGGAGAAGTAATATGGATGCCCTCGTTATTCGGGTTGGGTGCAAGAATTACTGATAGTTATTATTTGCTCAGTCAATTGCTTGCAAAAGAATTGCAACCGATACTTTCGAAACTTCCTATTTCTTTTAAAAAGATACAACCAAAAATGCTGATGAAAACCTTACAATCAGGAAATAGTTATGTGAGTGTCATCATCAATAAATCAAAAGAAAAACGGGTGGTAGCAGTAGAGAATAGATTAAAATCAACAAGCGGACAAATTATTTTTAATAATAAACTAGGTATCCTAAAAGGCAATGTCGTAGGAATTCATCCAGAAGAAACAATGGTAATTAAATGGGTAAATTGATTTGAAGTTTAGTTTACATGAATAACCGTAAAATTTAAGGTAATAAGGTTATATCCGCATATGTAATAGTTTTCTACTAAGGTTTATCCAAGCCCAAATTAAGATTCTCAACTTGCGATATTATCTCAATCCACTGAAACAAGCAAATACCACACCCGCAGTCTCCGGTTCAGTCTAAATACTAAATACTCAGTACTATATACTTTACTTAAAACTCTTCCTCGCTTCCATAATGTCTCTTAAATGTTTTTGCATTTCACGTTCCGAAGCGGTTATGTCTTGATTGATGATAGCATCCAATATGCGTTGGTGTTCGGCAATGACAACTTGCGCAGGGCGGTGTTTGCATACCTCTTTTTCCAATATATTTTTGATAAGGTCGGGCACCAAAATAAGTAGCATCGATTCTATGACGGCGTTCTTTGCTGCTGCTGCAATTTTGATATGGAACAGCATGTCTTCATCGATAGCCAATTGCCCTGTTATGGCTTTTCCCTTATATTCTTTTAATGCATCTTTCATTTGAGCGATGTCATCTTCTGTTCTTCGCTCTGCAGCTAGTTTTGCAGAAATACTTTCCATATAATATCGGGCTTCGATCAAAGCGGCAAAATCATCTTTATTAAAATCAATGATGTCGGAAAAAATAGTATCCAAAATTTGAAGACTAAATCCGGAGATGTAGGTGCCACTTTGGGGAGACGTTTTCAAAAGGCCATAGAATTCCAATTTCATGATGGCCTCTCGGATGTAGCCGCGACCAACACCAAAACGCTCTGCCAAAATTCTTTCTGGCGGTAAACGGTCGCCGGGTTTTAGCTGCCCGGAGGTAATCAATTGTTTTAGCTGGGTAATAATCTTGTCCACAGGCGATTCTACCTTTATCGCTTTCAAATTACCTAGTACTTTTAAAAATTCCATTATTATACGTTTTGGTTAACCAAATGCAACATCAGATCTCAGGATAAACAAATGATTTGCTGATGCTATTTTTTTGTACTTGAAAAAGGTTCTTTTTTGTTCTTCATTGAAAGATAATCATCGTAATGCAGGTTGACAATGTTCAAGTCGTTTAATATCAATTGGACATACAAACTAAGTTCAAGGCCTGTAGCAGTTATGGTCAAGCGGTCGGTTTGGTTTGTCATCTATCGTTTTATACGGTATGCTCCAGGCTTTGCGATGAAAGAAATTGTTCCGCCTTCGCTCTTCTTTTCGGCTATGGATGCCCCAGCCATTGTTTCCACTTTCCAATTGCCATCTTTTATATCGGCAATGAATACTTGCATTTCGTCTTTGCCAGATATGGTTATGGTAAAATCTTCTTCAATTGCATTTGCGGTTTTACTAAATAAAACCATGCGGTTATTGAAAATGGCCCCGGCAAATTTTTCGGTGTCCATACGCTCTATCAACATCGGTTTTTTGGGACCTCCATCATCTGGCGTTATCTGCATTACATTTAGGAATATATCTTTTTCAGCGGCTACACGTGGGCTTATTTCCACACGCCACAACGCTCCGTCGGCGGAATTCTTTTCAGTATTATAAGGCTCCTGCAGAAAGTTTTTCCCGGCCACGCTGTAGGCATTCGTTGCACCGCCAATCTTTTTGATATCTACGCTATCCAAGGGTGGGTACACTGTGGTATTGACCAACTTTCCATTGTATCCTTTTTCTGTTCTTTTAATAATGACTTGATTGCCGTTGATGGATGGCTGTTCCACACTATGTAGCAACCACGTTTTCTTGAAATTTTTATCAGCTGAAGTAACCACATCATAAACAATCAATATGGCAGGACTTTTCTTATCCAGTGTATTGATAAATAAGAACGATCTATTGACCTGCTTTACCTTGGTAGAATAAGCGCTGGTTATATTTCCTTTTAAATAACTATATGTTGGCTTTAATGTGTCAGGCCCAATATAGTGCGCTACCACCTCGCCGGTCTTGTAATCATCCAGCATCAGTTCGGCCATGTTTAAAGGTTCCTTCGCATTGTGGGTAATGCGCTGGCCGCCATCATTCAGAACAGGGTTGTCCCACCATTTAAATTCTTCGGCGGGATTAAATACCAGCAGGCTGTTGTGGGCAATGGTACGCTGATAATAATTCTTGAAATGCTCTCCACCATAGTTACTGAATTTGCCTTGATAAACTCCCGAATTGACCGCCAGTGGCCCATTGCAATAAATCTGGAAATTGCCAGCGTCCATGTGCTCGTGGTTGGCAAAGCCGCGGCCACCTGCTTTCATTTGTACCACTACTTCATTGTTTATCATGCCATCATCCCAGCCAGTGCGAGCCACCATACCACCATAGGGCTCAGGAAAAAACTTACTGAGCGGCAACTTGTTCAAATTCGTGTCGATGCGCACTTTGGTATCATAGAACAGGAAATCAAATATAAAATCATCGTTGTTTTTTCCTAATTGTCCATCTTTGAAAGCTTGGCCAAGCAAAATCGGGTCTTTATAATAACCGCCCGTATATGCATTGGCGGCAAATGTGTAATTAAAATATTGTCCAAAATTAAAATAGTTATCATTAAAATCATCGCCATTCCTAAAAAGCTGACCATCCGGCCGGCGGGTATAAATCCATATGTAAGGCACTTTCGCTTGGTCGCCACCATAAATTTGTGGATAGCCCATTCGGTCGAAAATAAAAGTGGTCACCATGTCCCACATATAACGATAAGGGCCGTAAGCACTGCCTTGATGATGATAACCTGCGGGATAAAAATATTTACGTGCAGGTACATATTCAGCCACGATTCTACCTGCCACACGGTTGTATATTTCAGGGTTTTCATCATAGGTAGCTACCCCGCATGCCAGCATGTCCCTCGACACTTGCGCTTCTACTGCGTGGCTCACGATAGAGCCTTGTAAAAGCTGCGGCCATTTGATTTCCATTCGTCCTGCAAAGGTTTCCATGTAGCCAATGAGTTGCTTTTTTTGATCAGCATCCAGCAGGTCGTAGCACCAATCGTACACCATGGCGCCGGTGGTTATCGTCCTTCCAATGCTGCGTATTACATCAGACTTTTTAGGGTCGAATTTTACGGTGCGATAGAAATTGAACAATATTTTAATGGCATCTTTTCCATATTCTTCTTTTTTGGATAATGCATAAATCAAAGCCTTCGCTTCAATGGCATCACGCACTTTCAGGTCGTAATTGTCAATGGCTTTTAGGTCAAGTATCCCGCTGGTATTGAACTTTCCATTGTCCAAGATCCGATTCCATAGTTCGTAGGTCAATCGGTGTTCGGTTTTTTCGCCAAGTGCAGGAATGTATGCACCCGTAAAAAAAAGCCTTGGATGTTCGGCCGGTGGTTTCGGTATGTTTATTCCCTTTCCCTCCCGCTCCGTTATTGGTGGATAAGTAATCGGCGCAATCTTGTTTTCGTCCTGTGCAGCACAGAATAAACTGGCACCAAAAATCCATTTTAACATTAATATGGAACTGAAGATATGTCTATAGATTCTATGCTTTCCTTTCATGTTGTTAACTATTAATTTCAATTGACCATTTCTGCCAAGGCCTTTATTGAGTTTTGATTTGGCTCATCATCCACTGCCATAATTTATTCCCTTGTTCTGGGTACGACCAATGGCCGGTATCCGGATAAAGTTCGACAGATTTGGCTGACTGTATTGAGTTGTAAGCCGCATAAACCGAGGTTGGTGGACAAACTTCATCATTGAAACCCCAACTCATTTTGATGGGCACGGTCAGCCATTTGGCAAAATTCACTACATCATAGTAGCTGATGGTTTCCAGTTTTTGCGGCGTATTATTAAAACTTATTTTGTTCTTGTCAAAAAAATCTGGCCAGCCGTTTGCTCGGTTTTTTAAGAAGCCGGCCATGTCGCTTAATGCAGGAAAAAAGGACACGACAGCTCTAACCCGCTTGTCCAAACCGCCAGTTATTATGGACAATGCGCCACCTTGGCTACCACCTGTTACCCCAAGATTGCCATTAAATTCAGGCATGCTTGTCAAGAAGTCGTTCGCCCTTACGCAACCAAGGTAAACCCGCTTGTAATAGTAGCGGTCTTTATTGTCAAGATTGTACTCGTTATAAAATTTGAAGGCGCCTTTCCGGAGGTCGTCGTACACTTTTTCCGGTAGGGTCACCGGTATGCCATGGATGCCAATGTCGAGGGTAATCACGCCCGTGGAAGCGGTACCTGTATCACCATAATACGACCGTACGCCGGCACCTGGCACCGTTAACAATGCCGGATATTTACCCGGCGCTTTCGGCACGCACAAAATTCCGTATAGGCGACTATTGCCATAGTTCTGCAAATTCAATTCGTACACGTTCACTTTGCTATTGCAACGTTCTGGCAGCAATATCATTTTTGCATCCAACGGGATAGCTGCCAATTCAGCCTTGGCGCTATCCCAAAATTGCCTAAAGTTGACTGGCGTAGGCATTGATGGCATTATGGTTTGTGGTTCATAACCTGCAGTTGCCAATCCTCTGTACGTCCGGCCTTCTGCTTCTAAAGTAGCTATGCACCGCAAAAAGCCTGGATCCGTCATGGTACCGCCATCTAATGTTCCTTTTCCGCTTTTCAGCATCAGCTCGCCCTTCTTTTCAGGCGGCATTTTTTCAGCACCAATTTCATATTTTACCAATGCGTTTTCTACCAAGTTGCCATTATTTAAAACGGATATAGAAAAGGTAGCTTCCTCGCCTTTTTTATACAACCAATTCGTATGGTCTGGCGCTACGATGATCTTTATCCGTTGCTCCACAGGCTGCGCCGAAACACTTGTGCTTGTGAGACAAATAACTGCTGCGATAATGGTTGTTGTAAATTTCATATAATTAATAAAGTACTTGTAAATAAAAATTTCCAAAGGAGAAAAGGGGAACACGGATATCACGGATTGATCGGATGTCCACGGATTTCTCCAAAGGCAAAAAACACACGTATGTATTATTTAAATAAAACCTTTTTAATCCGTACTATCCGTTAAATCGGTGTGCAAAAAAAGCTAGTCAATCAATTTATAATAATTACTTAAATCCAATATCATCCAGATAAAATGTTTCCGGCACTGGTGCCCCACGGTTTTGAAGGATAAACGATGTAATGGTTGTCGGGCTTCCAAAGGCGGTCAGCGGTATCGTGAAGGTAGTCCAAGCGCCGGGCACAAGATTGACATAAAAGCGTTGTGTGGAAGTGTAATTTCCATTGAGTGCAACCGTGATTTGTCCACTATAACCTGCCCCTCCGTAAGCGGCAAATTGTACAGAAGTTAAACCGAGTTGAGCCACATTGATGGTGGTGCCGTTGTAGTCAGCTTCAAAGGCACCATAAGTATTGGTAAAGACGACGGCAATTGATTTAGAGCCGCGTTTTACAGGATTGGTATTCGCAATATCCACAGTGGTTCCGCTGTAACCATATGCCAGCAATTTATCCCAACCAGCAGCAATGGCATCATCATAAATAATGTGGGTCAATCCAAAACCTTTGCTGGCTTTTGCGGTGCCGCCTGGCGTGGTAACATATATGGTTGCAATGGAAATATTATTCGGAACCAACGCAGTTATTTTGGTTGAAGTCGCGGACACAACTACTGCCGACGTGGTATCAAACTTTACGGAAACAAGATTGTCGAACGCAGTTCCTGTGATGGTGATGGTACTGCCAGAAGGTGCGGATGCTGGCGTAAAATCCGTGATGACAGGCGCAGGTTGATTGATGCCGAAATCGAGTGTGGCCGTGCCGTATAAAGTGGTGACCGTTAGCTTACTTGGCTGTCCCGGCCCCCATGGTGCATTGAGTGGAATGGTTAAGATGATGCTATTGTCGGTGAGCAAGGCGGGATTGAAATAAATAGACATTCCATTGATGACCACTTTGGTTGTCGTCGCTAAATTTTGGCCCTTGATGGCATATACACCATTCAAAGAACCGTTGATAACCAGCGAATCAAAAGGTACCAATGTATTTATTGTAATGTTTCGGTTCGAATCAAGTGTAACAGGTGTGCTCACTGTTTGCTGCACCAGTTTACTGATGGTGTAAACGCCCCTAAGCGTTGGTGGGTTTTTATTTTCTTTTTTGCAAGAAAATAATCCCACAGATAGAAATATATAAACAATAAAAGTGATGGATATTTTATGATTATTTTTCATTATAATTTTATTAAGGGTTAGAATTGGTAAGGCACTGGTGGCTCCAATAGCTTAGGGTTGCTTCCACTTTCCGTTACCGGGATGGGGAATAGAAAGCTAGCATTGGTGGGTGTATATTTTTTAGTGGAAATCGTTACCCTGTCGCTACCATAAGTGCCTCTTTCTTGTGCGCTGATCAGGGCAATGGCTTTTGGATGTTGATTCGTAAGTATGCCGTTCCAGCCATCCATGCGTGTTAGGTCGAACCAATAATCGCTTTCAAAAGCCAGTTCCAATCTTCTTTCCAACAAAATGTCTGCTTTCGTGAAACTGGTAACATTTATAAGGCCCGCACGCTGACGTACCAAGTTTAAATATCTTACAGCGGTCGCATCAGAAGTACTGGCATTCGTGCCTAAAATGGCTTCGGCCAATATCAAGTACACTTCCGCATATCGCATTAAATAAGTGTTTACACCAGATGAATAATTGCCACCTTTTCCGCCATTATCCGCAGGTGTACCTACGATGTATTTTTTCAGCGCAGCGCAAGAACCATTGGAACTAACCGTAGCCGGTACCGTGTATCCGCCTGAAGCCTGCAACAGTTCCGGATATATATCATTTGCCAGCATAATGGTTCCATGTACCCGCTTGTCACCTGGGCCATATTTTTTTTGTAGGTCAATGCTTGGCCCCATGCCATTGTATCCATCGCCCGTGCCCGTAAGTACCGTACTGTATGCGAACGTGCCCTGCACCGCATTGCCGTGCCCATACGATGCGCCGCCTACCCATTGCAGCGCCGCAACCGATTCTATGTTGTTATTATTAGCTGTTTTAAAAAGGTCGTTGTAGGTCATGCCGGCTACATCTATACCGAGCAAACCATACTCTCCACTATTAATAACTTTTTCTGCTGCTATTTTTGCATTGGCATAATCTTCCATATATAAATAAACCTTTGCCAGCATGGCGGATGCAGAAGTCGACGATACATGTCCTTTTAACCTAGCGGTGCCCTTGCGACAATTTTCTTCAGCAAATTTCAGGTCCAACATCATGAATTTATATACATCCACGATGGGGTTTGTATTTATTTGATAGTCATTTATATATTTTTCGGTATTCTCGATAATTGGCACATTGCCCCAAAACCTTACAAGGTGGAAATACGCTGTTGCCCGCATAAATCTTGCCTCGCCAATGGCGTTATTGATCACGAGCGTATCAACCCCAGCGGCCCGTGCCTTGCTTGGCATGGCATTGATGAAAGCATTTGCCTGCGCCACAACCGTATAGAACGAGCGCCAAGCTGCTAGCAATAATGGACTGGTGTTGTTGGTAGAAAAATTGCCAAAGTTCACCGCTTCTACGGAATACGTAATGCCATTGCCGCTCATTAGTTCGGGTATATAAATGGAATTTTTATTGACCCAATCGAACCATGGCGAATTATACAAACCGTTGGTGCCAGCAATTACTTGGTCGGCCGTTTTATAAAAGTTTTCTAGGGTGATGGCATTTTCTGTGGGCCGGTTGAACTTTTCCTTGCTGCAACCTGCCGCCGCTATCATTACTAGCGCCATCATCAAAAAATAAAAATACCTTATTTCTTTTTTCATACAATAATATTTTTGATGTTTAAAATTCAGCATTCACGCCAAAGGTGATGGTTCGTGGAGAAGGGTAGCGCCCTAGATCGATGTTCGTTAAAAAAGGATTTTGGTTCAATGAGCCAATTTCGGGGTCAAGACCTTTATAGCCCGTAAACACATATAAGTTTTGGCCACTGGCAAAAATTTTGAACCTAGTAAGTTTCACGAATTTGATACGTTGTACGGGCAGATTGTACCCGAAACTTACATTTTGTATCCGCAGGTAAGAGCCAGATTGTAAGAATCGGTCGGAGAAAAATAGATTGGGGTTATCCTTTCCTACACGAGGTGCCGGATTGCTCGAATTTGGATTTTGAGGCGACCAATAATCCCCGGCCGAAGCCAGTTGATTTTTGTACAAATCCGCTAAGCTATTGAGCGCATAACTCAACATGTTCACGCTTTTGCTGCCGTACGAACCTTGAACAAAAACAGATAAATCAAATGTTTTGTAAGAAAATGTATTGGTGAAACCGTATGTAAATTTTGGGTTGGGATTGCCAAGTGCTACTTGGTCTTTTGCATCAATCACCTTGTCGTTGTTGATGTCTTCATATTGAATATCGCCCAGCCAGGTGCCTGCGCTGTTGTTGATTACCCTACGGCCAAACTGTATCGGCGCACCGCGGAGCTGATCAGCAGTGCGAAAAATATCTTTTATCCTATATCCATAAAATTCTCCTACTGGCCCACCCATTACAGTTTTTGTAACCGTAAATGGTAGGTAGCCATTCACCACATTGCCAGCAATAAAATCAGATGAACCGGCAGGTAATATGGCAACTTTGTTTATATACCGAGAAAATATTAAAGTCGAGTTCCATTTAAATTTTTTGTTTGAAATAATGGCTGATGTAATGGTGAATTCAAAGCCTTTGTTATCCAGTTTCCCGCTGTTGATAAATGGGGGTGCAATGCCGCCCAAACCTGTATTTCCGCCCACCAAATAATTAGGCAATAACGATTGGAACAGGAAGTTCTTTGATGTTTTATAGAACCAATCGAACGTGATCTGATACTTTTTCAGGATGCTTACATCAACACCAATATTTGTTTGTATAGATGTTTGCCATTTAATATCCGGGTTTGATATTTTATCTATCAGAAAACCTGTTCCCAAGCCCGTAAGCGAAGGAGTAAGCGCTGAGCCATATGTGTAAACGGGTATGCTCTGGTTGCCTACTTGTCCGTACCCAAACCGTAGTTTCAAGTTGTCGGCCACGGTGGTTATCTTCTTCATGAAGGGCTCGCCAGAAACCTTCCAAGATGCTGCAAAAGAGGAGAAATAACCCGTTTGATTACCCGGAGCGAAATTAGATGATTTATCGGCCCTGATGGTGGCGGTAACACTGTATTTGCTGTTCAAAGTATAAAAGAAACGACCAAATGCTGATTCCAGAAAACTACTGCTTTTGCCTTCATCATTTCTTGCAGTGGCAGCATCCCCGAGGTTTAAGGTTTGCACATCATTCGCATAGAATCCTTGCCGATAACCGGATATGCTGGAGAGCGTATTTTCAGAAGCTTCATGCCCCACCAAAACCGTGAGATTGTGTTTCTTTTGGAATGTATGCGAATAAGTCAAATACTGCTTCCAATTCCAGAAAGTGCTTTGTAGCCAGTAGCTGCTTAGGTTGGCAGTAGGGTTTACATACGTGCCCCATGCGTACGAGGGATTAAAAATCTTGTTGTTCGACCAATTGTAATATCCACCAAATTCTGTGCGGAATTTTAGGTCTTTGCTAATGGTGACATCTGCATAAATATTACCACCAAGGCTGTTTCTTGAAAGCGTATTTGTTAAGCTCAAAGCCTGTGCTACCGCGTTTATCACGCCACCTGTTTGGTCTGCCGTGGGGCCGGTAAATGAACCATCCGCATTGTATACGGTTTGATCCGGCGCACTCAATAATGCATTGTAGATAATGCCATTATTTGTGCCGATACCCACATTCTCATTCGTTCTGCTGCCATACATATTAATGCCCGATTTCAGCCATTCTTTTACCTGCCCATCTATATTGCCACGAAAAGAATAGCGGTTGAAATCTGAGCCTTTAATGGTGCCATCTTGTTGTAGATATGCACCAGATAAATAATATGTAACACCGGCTACGCCACCAGAAATACCTAGTTGATGACTTTGAATGGGTGCTGTCCGAAATACTTCCCGTTGCCAATCGGTTCCTTTTCCCAACAGGCTCGAATCTGCAAACTCTTGTCTGCGAGATTGGCCATAACGATCGGCCAAATCATTCTGCAGTTTTGCGTATTGCCGTAAGTCCATCATCTCGAGGAATTTGCCCTGCTTTTGAAAGCCTGCATACGTATCATAGGTCACACGGCCTTTTCCGGTTCGGCCACGTTTGGTGGTAATGATGATTACACCGTTGGATGCCCGAGAGCCGTAAATAGCGGTGGCGGAGGCGTCCTTTAAGATATCGACCGATTCGATATCGTTCGGATTGAGCGATGCCAACGGACTA
>Ga0247739_10000234_pt1 | contig 19160 bp, 20 predicted proteins | sample UWRJL058202B2_FD_180943 | JGI IMG/M metagenome (GOLD analysis project Ga0247739, IMG submission 180943) | Plant litter microbial communities from Arlington Agricultural Research Station in Wisconsin, United States - UWRJ-L058-202B-2 | ecosystem: Environmental > Terrestrial > Plant litter >...
AAGTCAGTCATCACACAGCGGCCACCGGTGTCCGGCTTTCGGCAGTAGTCCGCAGCGGCGATGTGGCACCCTAGCTTCGCTATGCTTAAACCGAACGCCGCTTTACGGGCTACTGCTCCCAATCCGTCACGCAACCGAAGCAGTTACCCAGCTGCGGAAGCAAAGTCACCAATAGTGATACCTATAATTTTCAATAGCACGATAGTTAGCGCAATTTTCTTCCATTCATTCACCTATGTTCCAGTAGTTTTGGCTCCATGAAAGTGGTTATCCAAAGAGTGGCCAATGCCTCAGTTACCATTGATGGCTTGGTTAAATCCGCCATCAATAAAGGTTTGCTGGTGCTGGTAGGTATAGAGGATGCCGATAATTTAGAAGACGTTCAATGGCTGAGCAATAAAATCGTGAACCTTCGCATCTTTAACGACGAGCAAGGCGTTGCCAATGTAAGCGTAAAAGATGATGGCGGCGATATACTCTTGGTCAGCCAATTTACCCTACACGCCGCTACCAAAAAGGGAAACCGGCCATCGTACATTAAGGCTAGCAAACCAGATATTGCCATTCCATTATATCAAAAACTGATTGATCAATTAACTATCGATTTTGGGAAAGAAATTTTTACGGGTGAGTTTGGTGCAGATATGAAAGTTTCGCTGCTTAATGACGGACCCATTACCATTATTATCGATTCAAAAAATAAAGAATAAGTAATGGACAATCAAGATATTACCCTAAGACAGGCGCAGTTGAACGTGGATCAATGGATAAAAACTGTAGGCGTTCGTTATTTTAATGAACTCACCAACCTAGGTATTTTGATGGAGGAAGTAGGCGAACTAAGTCGGTTGATGGTGCGTACTTATGGAGAACAATCATTTAAAGAAAGCGATAAGGATAGGGCGTTAGGCGATGAGATGGCCGATGTATTGTGGGTTTTGATGTGCCTTGCCAACCAAACTGGCATCGATTTGACCGATGCCCTAAAAAAGAATTTTGAGAAAAAGATTATTCGAGATGCAACCCGTCATATAAATAATGAAAAACTTACATAGTTTTCTTGCCTTTCCATTGTTTTATCAAACTCACCATTAGTCGGATGCCCGGAATAATGGCTATAAGCCCAATAACAGTTCCACCGCCGATGGAACGACCGGCCCAATCTGTATAAAAACCGATGCATCCTACGATAATCAACGCCGGCCCAAGTGTAATCCGCGACCATATATCCTTGTCGGCCGTTGTTTGCTTTTTTACTTGTGCTGCTTCCATAGCCCTATCAAATTCGCCGGCCGTAAAGCCTTTGGCAAAAGCCGCTTGCTCAATTTCTTTGATCTCAATCTTTTCTGCTAATTGAAACAAGATATAGTCCACCAATTCAGCCTCAGTCATCACTTTTTTTTGCAAAAGTACAGGTTGGCAAATTGGAACTGCTTACAGAATTGTTTGTGGTTCTTGGATTTTAAGATGAACAACTGCGTTTCAATGCTCGTTGCTTTTCTCCAATCCTACCTTTTTTGAACTAAAAACCCGCTTACATTTGCAGCCTTATGGCAAACGAGAACAATTTCGCAGACATTATCAGCCATGCCAAGGAGTATGGTTATATTTTTCAGAGCAGTGAGATATACGATGGCTTGGCCGCTGTATACGATTACGGTCAAAACGGGGCACAACTGAAAAAGAACATTCGTGATGAGTGGTGGAAAAGCATGACCCAAATAAACGACAACAATATCGTGGGCATCGATGCAGCCATTTTTATGCACCCAACTACTTGGAAAGCGAGCGGCCACGTAGACAATTTTAGCGACCCGATGATTGACAACAAGGATAGCAACAAACGCTACCGTGTAGATCATTTGATAGAAGGATTTGCTGAAACCTTAGCTGAAGAAAATGGCAATCCAAAAGGAGATGCGTTGCTTGCAGAAATGGATCGGTTGCTGGCCACGAACGATTTTGTTGGACTTCGAAAACTTATTATAGACAACAATATAAAATGCGGCATTAGCAAAACCTGCAACTGGACAGATATTCGGGAGTTCAACCTGATGTTTAGCACGCAAATAGGTAGTGTAGCCGAGGAATCGGAAACCATTTACCTACGCCCAGAAACAGCGCAAGGTATTTTCGTAAACTTTTTGAATGTGCAAAAGACAGGACGGATGAAAATTCCTTTCGGCATTGCACAAACCGGTAAAGCTTTTCGTAACGAGATTGTAGCCCGCCAGTTTATTTTCCGCATGCGAGAATTTGAGCAAATGGAAATGCAGTTCTTCATCCGCCCCGGCACCCAAATGGAATGGTACAATTACTGGAAAGAAACCCGCAAGAAATGGCATGAAAGCATGGGCATCCCAACAGAGAAACTCCGTTATCACGACCATGTGAAATTAGCGCACTATGCAGATGCAGCTTTAGACATCGAATTTGAATTTCCGTTTGGTTGGAAGGAACTGGAAGGTATCCATAGCCGTACCAACCACGATTTGAGCAAGCATCAAGAATATAGCAAAAAGAAAATGCAATATTTTGATAATGACTTGGATGAAAATGGTAAACCTTATGGCAATTATATTCCATACGTGGTAGAAACTTCCGTTGGCTTGGATCGTTTGTTCTTAACTATTCTAAGTTTGGCCTACGCAGATGAAAAATGGACAAAAGAAGATGGAACGCCTGATAGTAGAGTGGTATTGAGGTTGCCTGCAAAAATAGCACCTACCAAATTGGCCATTTTACCATTGATGAAAAAAGACGGATTACCTGATATCGCTAGGGAAATTATGAATGATTGTAAAGGTTCTTTCCATTGTTTTTATGAAGACAAGGACACGATTGGCAAACGCTACAGAAGAATGGATGCCATCGGAACGCCATTTTGCGTAACTATCGATCATCAAACCAAAGAAGATAATATGGTAACCATTCGTTATAGAGACACCATGCTGCAAGAAAGAATCTTGATTTCTGAGATTAAAAGCAAAGTGTTAACTGCAATTCAATAGTATCGTTTTAATTTATTCCAAAAAATTTAAACATAGAGTAAACACATCGTAACTATTTGTAACTGATTGTTTTATTTAGGTGAGATTGTATAGTTTTGTATTTGTTATTCACGCAAAGAACACTCACAATGCTTGCTTTTATAGAACTTGGATTTTCCATAATCGGCGGAATTTTTATCGCTGGACTACTATTAGGCCTATTAATCCAACACATGCGGCTAAACAAAGCTCTTAGTAAAAAGCGCAGGGCCGAACAAGAAATGCTTAAAATGCAGGCGCAAATGTTAGGAATGGACGATGCTTATGAGCATAGAAAAAAATAGGCTTAGCTGTACAACTTAGCTGAGATAATTACATATAAAAAACGGCTGTCATGAGTAATCACGACAGCCGTTTTTATGTTAAAGAGGAAATACATTTAAGGTATCATCACTTTAAAACTTTGCATTGTGTTTGTTGAAGCCAGTTGCAAAATATACATACCGCTAGTAACCGTAGAAACAGGTATTTGAAGGGTTGAAGATCCGCCTGTATGTTGGTACAAATAGTTAGAAACAACTTTGCCATTTAGTGAAATCAATTTCGCAGTAAAAGTTTCAGCCTGCGGTTGATGGATAGCCAAACGGATGGTTTCTTTTATTGGGTTACCAATCAATTCAAAATTGCTCTGGCCTTTGGTCTTGATGGAAACTTGACCGCTATAATCGAACTTCCCGTCCCGGTCAATAATTTTTAAACGGTATAACACGAAGCTTTGTGTCATGTTTTGAATATTGAAATGGTAGTCAGCACCAATGGTGTTGTTAGCGCCAGCAACACTCCCAACTTTAGACCAGGCACGCCCGTCTATACTTTGTTCCACATCAAAACCTTGTAGGTTATGCTCTTGAGCAGTTTTCCAAGCGAGCGACACTTGTCCGTTTCTTAAATCTCCTGTAAAGCCTGTCAATTTAATAGGCAAAAGACCACTAGGATATTGATAACTAGAGCTTGCAGTAACATCCGCATAGCCAGGGTTTCCTGCGGCTTGCGCAATTCCGATTGACTCGTCGGAGCGGTAACCTGTAGCGCTGATAAGACTAGCAACAAAACTGAAGTTGATGCCTGCACCTGTAATGCCTAGGTTTGCTTTGGTAGCAGTAAAGGTATAAGTAGAAGAGGTGGCCGTTCCAGTAGGAGATAAATTTGCGCTGGTAATGTAGGTTAGTGAATTGGCACCTCCATTTGCCAAAGCCCACAAACCGCCAAAATTTTCCGGTGCCGTAGGTTTTATGGCAATGGCAAAATCAGGCTGAAAAGTTCCAGAGAAAGTTAAAGTGGAGCGGTTGGTACCACCATCAAAGCCAGAAATGGCTGATCGTAAACCATCGTTCGCATCCGCAAATCCAGCAGTGGAACTAAATCCACCCGATTTTGAGTCGATGTAAAGTACTAGAGCGTCGTTCATGCTGCTAGAACCCTTGGTTACAACAAATGTGATAGTTGTGCCATCGTCTGTAACTGCTAAAGTGCTGCTACCAATAGGATTGCCAAAACCGGCATTTCCATTACCAGGAAAATTTACCGCACCCGCAAATAGGGGAAGGCACAGCATTGCTGCGTAGATTTTTTTCATATAGAAGCTTTTAAGTGATGTGTAAAAATTACACATTGCCTAAGAGCGATTTTCTTTTCAATTCGTTGCATGTCGTCCAAAATAAAAAATGAGGCTGTCTCATAAGTCGGAGACAGCCTCTTTTTATTCGGGTACCTGATGGAGAAAATTTTCGTACAGACGATTCTCAGAGGCTTCATTTTACTTCTGAGACGGCCTCATAAATATATCTGGAGCATTTATATTGTAACCCACATTTACTTAATTGGTAGTATCTTTTACCATTTTGGCTGGTGTAAATTTCAGCTTTGTTTTGGTCTTTTTTACGCGTTCCATTGGCGGCGGGGGAGGAGGTGGAACTAAAATGGAATCAGAGTTCACCTTTTTAGTATTTATTTTTTTTGCTGGTTGTTTCTTTACTTGCGCATCCGCCGGGTTAAAAAAAGAAATGCCCATTGCAATAACCACTGCAATCATCCCACGAGTGGCTATCCGGTTCAATAATAATTTCATGGTCGTAGTTTGTATGGTGAAGGCTAAAGATGCGGGTTTATTTTGTTTCCATAAGTATTTGGATAATAAAACAGCACATCGTTACTGCAGTATTACCTTTTGTGTTTGTTTTGTATCCACGCCACGGTAAACCAGCGAATATAATCCTCTCGGTAAATAGCCAACAGGTATTTTCATATAGGTTTGGGTCACTTTTATTAGTAAGAAACGTTTACCTGTAACATCAAGCAATTCTATTTGCCCAAATGCCGAAGGTGATGAAAGATAAAGTACGTCAGAAGCTGGATTCGGATAGATTGCAATTCGTTCAGTCTTGTGTATGTAAACTTTTTTTATTTGATAGGTAAATGATTTGTTTTGACGATTGGTTACTATTAATCGATAGAAGTTCCAGCCTTTTTCAGGCATTGAATCATATAAAACATAATCGGCTATACCAGGCTGTTGCCTTGCATATAACTTTTGCATGGTTGAAAACTTTTTTCCATCTATACTTTTTTCAACAGTATAAGAAGAGGCATCGCCGTCATCCGTTACTTGCCACCCAATTTTTACTTTGTTGTTTTGAAGGCCAGCTTCAAACTTTACAAAATGTACAGGAAGTGTGGAAAGATTGTTCAGCGATGCAAGCGTAAAGTATTGTGCATCAAAAGCAAAGTTCGTAGCAAACTGACTATAATGAATGGCGCCATTATTAACGGTGGAGCCAGGTATCAACGAGTAGGTTACAAAGGGCGTACTTCCAAATAGTTTCCATTTATATCCATTGGCGTCATTATAGTATTGTGCAAGCCGCAAATCCTGCATGTTGGTAGCGTCATTCGTTGCAAAGCCATCACCTACTTGGCTGTGAGGTGTGTAGTAGAGGGTCAATTTCGCATCGTAAGCATTGTCTGTGCTAAACACCTTCCAATACTCCAGTTGGCTCACATGGTCAAATCCTTCCACATCGCTAGGGCTCACATTTGGGTGGGCCATAGGAATATAAGAAGTATAATATGTTTTTAAACTGGTAGAGGCTGGCTCTATTATTACTGGAGCATATATGCGCTGGGTTGTACTGCCTATCGGTGCCGGATAGGGTCTAGTAGAATTGGTTTTAACATTCACTCGGCCATCGAAATAGCTATATTCCCAACCCCTGTTGGTTTCTCCAAACCTGTTTGCGGGATTTTTGATAATGCAATTGGGTCCAATAGTGTGGAAGGCATCCGCACCGCCATAAGTAATAAAACCATTTGTAAGATTGAGTGTAGACGACGTTTCGAAACCACCTTTGAGCAAATTTATACCAGCTGGATTGTTGATGGTGGCAGCGTAAACCACATCAGGATTGGCCGGTGTAGAAGCATTAAGAAAAACCTGCGTGCTTGCATTGATGCGACTATTTTCAAATATAAGTATCGTTTTATCTGATAATTTTAATCCGGTTGTACCATTACTCATATTGTTGTCTCGCAACTAATCGATCTGAACGTTCCTCCGTCGGCAAGGGTCAAGGAATCATATATATGTATCCTGTCTTTTCCGGTGCCACCTAGTGTTAGTGTAGCAGAACCAATGCTCAGTTTATTTGCAAGTGCCAAACTATCATACAATGCACCCAGCTTGGCATCTATAGTTGGTTGGTTGGTAGAAATAGGCACCCATACATTCGTGGTGCTATCAGGCACCGCAAGGCCGTTCCAATTTTTGCAATCGAACCAGTCAGTGCTGCTCGCTCCGGTCCAAAATCCGTTCTGGTTGCTTGGTTGAATCAGAAATGGAATGCCCTCAGCCGCAATAGTGCTATCACCATCGGTTGCTGCACCCAACGCCCAATTTGAGGAATAATTATAGGCACTGATTATTTGTGCTTTTGTTCCTGTTTTAATGCCTTTATAATATCCAAAATTATTGGTGGAAAAACCATGATCTACATTGATGCAACTGATTTGAGCCGGAATGCGAGATTCCCTTACACTACTTCCACTTACAGATGCACTGAACGGTACCCACGGAATGCTGTTTGTTAAACCACATAAAACAGTTCCGGTCAGTAAATTGTATCTATCTATACCAGCTGTGCCATATGGGGTGTAAAATCCAGTAGTCAAAAAGATCTGATCTGGCGAGCCAACACTTACCATTCCACCACTTATAATATTGCTGACTGTTGATGTGAAATTGAAATTGGGTATGCCATTTACCTTAACATTGGCTACCGAACTATTTAGCTCAAAACTTATAACGCTGCCTTTTGATAACGGCGTGCTACCGGTATAGGTCAGTGTTGCCAAAGAGGGGTCAGCAAATGCGGAGGCTCCACTTCCTCTCCAAAAATTTGTTCTGGTGTTGGCGCTGGCCCCTGCTTCAAACCTACTATTGACCAAGTTGAAAGAGGTGCCTTTCTTTATATCTACAAGGTTTAATATTAGATATTTGTCTACTCCACCCGTACTTACAAGGGCATCGAAACCCATAATCAACATGTCGCCTGGCGTAAGCACGGTGCTATTACAAACTGCAGAAAAGCTGAGGCTGGGCGTAAAATAACAAAAGCCGGTTTGGCTATATTCATACACATCAAAGTAATAAGTTGCGCCCTCTGTTAAACCGGTCATTGTAAATTGTTGCGAGCCTTGCGTAGTGGTGTTATGCACTACAAAATTGCCTGTTCCTATTTGTGTGCCCACTCCAAAAATATTATCGGCTACATAGGCTGTACCGTTTGCTGGCGCTGCATTTACGGCACTACCTTGTCTGGCAATGACGATACATCCACCGCCGTTGCCACGGTTAAAATCCATGGTCATTGAAGTGGCATCCGTCTTCGTTAGGCGCATATTTTTCGCTTGGAAGGTAGGAGAGCCTGTGCACGTGGTCGTTATGCCTTTTACGGTTATCATATCAAAATGGATAGTGCCCACCGGGTTGTATGTGCCTGCAATATTCGTTGGTTGATAACTGGCTCCTACAAATGCCGTAACGATTTCGAAATAAACAACAGCGGCATTGTTAAGCGAGGTAATAGCACTGAAATCAGCCAATCTACTTTTATAATAATTAGTGTTAGTAGATGTATAGATCGCACCGGGCAGCTCGGTATAAGTAATATCATCCAAGCTGTATTTGACCACCATCGTATTGGCCGCGGTCCCCGAATTTTTATTATCAAATAGAAGTTGAATGGATTGATAGCCAACCGTACTTACTTGGATTTTGACGCCTGCTGATTTGTTGTTGGAACTTGCCGCCGGGTAACTGGCCGAACTGTAAGCCCTGTTGATGCTGGCCACATCTGAAGAGCCGGTGCCTAGAACATAGGAGCCAGTTACCCCACCAATCCTACTAAATTTTCCGGTGCCAATATTCGGCGTAGAATCATTGTTATTGAAATTCCACTGTACAATTGAAACCTGTGCACGTACAAATAAACTAAGTAACAACAGATAAGTAGTAAGCAAGTATTTTGCCATATGAGTAGATTGTGTGAAGATTTGTATTTGTTTAATTAAACAAATAGTTGATGCAATATAATAATTTTGTTAACTAATGAATTAAATTATTAGCGGAAATAATCTACAGTATATGATGCAGGTTTTTGCATCACAAATTTTATTTGGCTGTAAAAAAAATCAAGATCATATTTGTAGGGCAATGATGAATACAAAACATAACAATAGCTGGTGGCAGATTGACTTTTAAATGTCGATGCACCTTGCCATGTTATATACAACATAAAACAACCGTAAGCCTCGACAATTAGTCGGGGTTTTTTTATTGCAGTTACTTTAAAAATGGGGCTTAATAATGAAGAAGATACTGATTGAAACCACTTGTAAAAAAATGCTTGCCGATATCCATACACCAGTTGGTATCTACTTGCGGCTACGCGATCGGTTTCGGGATACCGTAATGCTGGAGAGCACCGATAGCCATGTAGCCGACAATAGCTGGACCTTTATTGGCGTGCAAGCCATTGGCGGTATCGAGGTGAAAGATTTAAGCGCTATTGAATATAAATATCCGGGAATGTCTCCGGAACGAAAATCTATCTCAGGGAAATTGTCGGTAGCAGGAGAAATCAGTCAATACCTGCAGCAATATGAAGTGTCTGGCAATTGCAGCATCACAGCAGCCCAAGGTCTTTTCGGATACACTTCTTTCGATGCGGTTCAATTTTTCGATAGCATCACATTACAATCAACTACAGAAGAAAAAGCAGCCGCTATTCCGCTCGTCCGTTATCGTCTATATCAATACGTGATTGCCATCAATCATTTTAAAGATGAATTATTTATATGCGAGAATAAATTAACAGATGTAGAAAGCGAATTTTCCGTCGTGGAATCCCTTATTCGCAGCAAGGATGTTCCCATGTTCCCATTCAAAACAAAAGGCAGCGAATCGTCTAATCTCACAGATGAAGACTATATCGAAATGGTGAAAAAAGGCATCGCTTCTTGTTACCGTGGCAATGTGTTCCAAATTGTGTTGAGCCGAAGGTTCGAGCAATCTTTTACAGGCGATGAATTCAACGTGTACCGTGCTTTGAGAAGCATCAATCCTTCGCCATATTTATTCTTTTTTGATTATGGTGATTACAAACTGATGGGTAGCAGCCCCGAAAGCCAGCTCATCGTAAAAAATGGCAAAGCGGTTGTGCACCCTATTGCCGGCACGTTCAAGCGAACAGGCGACGATGCCAAAGACGAAGCCCTGGCCGAAGCATTGCTCAATGATGAAAAGGAAAATGCCGAACACGTGATGCTGGTGGATCTTGCCCGGAACGACTTAAGCCGCCATGCCGATGAAGTAACCGTGACGAGTTATCGAAAAGTACACTATTATAGCCATGTGATCCATTTGGTAAGCGAGGTAACGGGCAAAGTGAAACCGGGCATACAACCATTCGAAATCTTGGCAGATACTTTCCCCGCAGGCACCTTGAGTGGCGCACCCAAGTTCAAAGCCATGCAATTGATCAACGAATTTGAACCTACGCCACGAGGTTATTATGGTGGCTGCATCGGGTTGGTAGGTTTTGATGGCAGCTTCAACCAAGCCATTATGATTCGCACTTTTTTAAGCCGCAACAATACGCTCTATTATCAAGCTGGTGCCGGTGTGGTGGCAAAGAGTGTTCCGAAGAATGAGTTGCAAGAAGTCAACAATAAACTCAATGCTTTAAAAAATGCCATCGTGTTGGCAGAAGATATCTGTGGGTAACGTCAAAGTGTTCATCCTTAAAATTCGAAAATGAAAATATTGGTTTTTGATAATTACGACAGCTTTACATATAATCTGGTTCATTTGGTAGAAAAGATTATCCACCAGCGGGTAGAAGTGTATCGCAACGATAAAATTCCTTTAGAAAAGGTAAAAGAATATGATAAGATCATCTTGAGCCCAGGGCCGGGCGTACCTTCAGAAGCGGGCTTGCTATTGCCATTGATCAAAGAGTATGCTGCCACCAAAAGCATGCTGGGTGTATGTTTGGGCCATCAGGCCATCGGCGAAGCCTTTGGTGGAACGCTCAGCAATTTGTCATCAGTTTATCATGGCGTAGCCACCAATATTCAGGTCAATGAAAACCGCCAAAAAGCAGCGATAGACATGTTCGCAAATCTGCCATCCGAAATTTTGGTTGGCCGCTATCATTCCTGGATCGTGGACAAAGACACATTCCCTAGCGAACTGGAAATAACTGCGGAAGACGATAACGGTTACATCATGGCCCTGCAACATAAAACTTTTGATATACAAGGCGTACAGTTCCATCCAGAAAGTGTATTGACAAAAGACGGCGAAACCTTGATGCGGAACTGGTTAAAAGTCTAATCTGAACCAGGATTTGAGTGAATTAAAGGGATTAAAAGGAAAGTAATAATTAGTAATAGTTTAAATATTTTTTGTTGTATGAGTGAATTAAAATATAGTGACATTACTTCCAAGATTATCGGAGCTGCTATGAAAGTACATGCTGCGTTAGGAAATGGGTTTCAAGAGAAAATATATCAACGGGCGCTTGCGATAGAGCTTACTGAAACTGGTTTGCATTTTCAACGAGAATTTGAAATGAAGATTTTTTATAGGGGTGAGGAAATCGGTGAAAGAAGGGTTGATTTTTTGGTCGAAGGAAAGATTATGGTTGAGCTAAAAGCGCTCATACAATTAGAAAGCGTTCATCTTGCGCAAGCCAAAAATTACCTAGAAGCCTATAATGTAGAAGTTGGACTGCTGCTCAATTTCGGTGCCATCAACTTAGATTTTAAACGTCTAGAAAATAAAAAGTTTAAATTATCTGAACCGTGAAAAATTATCTGAACCTTGAGGCTACCTCACCAAAACTCCTTCTAATCCAATTAATCCCCTCAAATCCCAGTTCAGACAAAATTATCTGAACCATGATTTAAGTGGATCTAGGAGGATTAAAAGGATTGGAAAGCTACCTCACCAAAACTCCCTCTAATCCAATTAATCCACTTAAATCATGGTTCAGACAAAAAAATCTGAACCATGATTTAAGTGGATCTAGGAGGATTAAAAGGATTGGAAGGCTACCTCACCGAAACTCCCTCTAATCCAATTAATCTCCTCAAATCCCGGTTCAGACAAAATTATCTGAACCATGATTTAAGTGGATCTAGGAGGATTAAAAGGATTGGAAAGCTACCTCACCAAAACTCCCTCTAATCCAATTAATCCCCTCAAATCCCGGTTTAGACAAAAAAACAATCATGAAAAAAATATTAAACTACCTTTTCGAACATAAAACATTGAGCCGCCAAGCGGCAAAAGATGTATTGCTATCCATAGGCAAAGGCATGTGCAACGAGCACGAAATTACCTCCTTCATGACGGTATTTCTCATGCGCAGCATCACCATCGAAGAACTGCAAGGTTTCCGCGATGCACTCATGGAACTATGCGTAAAAATCGATTTGGGCAACCACGAAACCATCGATATCGTGGGCACCGGTGGGGATGGTAAAAATACCTTCAACATCAGTACCCTTGCGTGTTTCATCGTGGCAGGTGCCGGGCAAAAAGTCTGCAAACACGGCAATTATGGCGCTTCATCCGTGAGCGGTTCCAGTAATGTTATGGAGCAGCTGGGTTACCGTTTCACAAGTAGCAACGAGCAGCTCAATAAAGAGATAGAACAATCAAATATTTGTTTTTTGCATGCACCGTTGTTCCATCCCGCATTAAAAACTGTAGGCCCCATCCGCAAGAACCTAGGCGTACGAACATTCTTCAATATGCTGGGCCCAATGGTAAATCCTGCCAATCCATCGTTCCAATTGGTGGGCACTTACAATTTAGAAATGGCAAGGATATATAATTATTTGTTGCAACAAAGCGATAGCCCATTCACTATCATACACAGCTTGGATGGTTACGATGAAATTTCCCTCACGAACGACACCAAAGTAATTACCCAAGAAGGCGAAAAAATCATGACGCCGGAACAACTCGGCAAACGTACCGTAACTGCCATCGATATTTACGGCGGACAAACCGTAGAAGAAGCTGCCAAGATTTTCACCAACATCATACAAGGCAAAGGCACTTGGGCGCAAAATGCCGTTGTGCTCGCCAATGCAGCCATGGCGCTCCATTGTACCGGCCATTACAAGTCGTACGACGATGCCTACCACGCCGCCGTCGAAAGCCTCGAAAGCGGAAAAGCGGAAGGAAGTTTAAAGACTTTGCTGGAAGTGAATGGGGGAGGAAGGAAAAATTAAAAATTAAAAATTAAAAAGTAAAAAAGTGCAGTCTCTCAAACAGTCAACGGTTCTAGTCTGTATACTCAGTACTAAATACTTTCATACTATATCAACGGTTCTAGTCTGTATACTCAGTACTAAATACTTCATACTATATCAACGGTTCTAGTCTGTATACTCAGTACTAAATACTTTCATACTATATCAACGGTTCTAGTCTGTATACTCAGTACTAAATACTTTCATACTATATCAACGGTTCTAGTCTAACTACTCAGTACTAAATACTTCATACTATCAACGGTTCTAGTCTATATACTCAGTACTAAATACTTCATACTATGAATATCTTAGAACAAATAATAAACGATAAACTCCAAGATGTTGCTTTCAAAAAGCAATATTTTCCTGCGGGCACGTACGAGATGCTTCCCGGCTTTACAAGGCAAACGGTTTCACTCAAAAAGTCGCTCAAAGAAACCACGGGCATCATCACCGAGTTCAAGCGGCAGTCGCCAAGCAAGGGCATTATCAACAACAGATGCAAAGTGCAAGATGTGGTCAAAGGCTACGATGCCAATGGTTCAGCCTGCATGAGCATCCTCACCGATGAAAAATATTTTGGGGGCGCCAACGAAGACCTGCTAGCTGGCCGCATCGTTACCCAAAAACCAATCCTTCGAAAAGACTTCATTATCGACGAATACCAAATCACCGAGGCACGCGGCATTGGCGCCGATGTCATCCTTTTGATAGCCGCTTGCCTCACGCCAGAGGAAACCCAATACCTAGCGGCCTTTGCCAAATCACTCGACTTGGAAGTGCTGCTGGAACTGCATGGCGCCGATGAGCTCGACCATGTATGTGATGAGGTGGACCTCGTGGGAATCAATAACCGCAACTTAAAAACATTTGAAGTAAATTGGCAGCATTCCATCGATTTGGCGGCTCGCTTGCCAAGCGATAAATTAAAAATAGCAGAAAGCGGCATCCACAGTGTAGATACGTTGCTCATGCTCAAACAAAACGGGTTCGACGGTTTCTTGATCGGCGAAAACTTCATGAAACACGAAGATCCAACGATTGCTTTTGCCTCGTTCGTACAAGAATTAAAAGAAAAATCGCTATGAGAGTAAAAGTCTGCGGCCTCACACAACTCCACCAATTGCGCACCATGGACGAGATGGGCGTTACTTTCGGCGGCATGATTTTTTACCCCAAAAGTCCCAGGTTCGTTTTAAGATATATGAATAGTATGGATGTTAAAAAGTTCAAGGGCCGCATTAATAAGGTGGGGGTTTTTGTAAACGCCACCTACGATGAAATTATGAACCACGCTGATAATTGGGGCCTGCACATGGTACAGTTGCACGGCGACGAATCACCCAAATTTTGCGAACGGCTCAGCGAACAGCTCGAGGTCATCAAGGCCTTTCGCATTGCACCCGGCGATCATATCGGTTTCAAGATCCGCCATTACGAAGAAGCTTGCGATGTATTTCTTTTTGATACCGCTGGCGAAACCTACGGTGGAACCGGTCGCAAATTTGATTGGCAGGCCATGCACGAAGCCAATGTGGACAAGCCTTTCATGCTCAGCGGCGGCATTGGCCCCGATGATGCACAGATGGTCAAAGATTTTCAGCAAGGCGCCAACGGCAAGTGGTTGTTCGGCGTGGATATCAACAGTAAGTTCGAAACCGAACCCGGCGTAAAAGATGTAGGCATGGTAAAAAAGTTCGTGGATGAATTGAAAGGTAGGTAAGGCTTTGCTCCCTCTCTGGCGATTGATTGCGGTAAAGGTTTTTGGGCGTACCCCCGCTAGCCTTGCACCCTGCGGCTCATAAATTTCCTCGATGGCGGCTATCGGGGGCGGGCCATTGGCCATACTCCGCAGGGCCGGCACAAAACCCAAGCTATCGCAAAGCAAATCCGTACGGCCCTTTGCGGGGTATTTGCCGCTGTCCCTTACGCAAACCCCGCCATCACCCAACACTTTTTTCAATCAGTTCTTTACTGTGGGTTGTTATACCCCCGGTGCTCGATGTTTCAGCATATGCCTTTTCAACTATCAAGGCGAAATGCTGTTTAGTACATAACGATAAAAGATTTATATATGAATGCCCAACAATCGCCCACCTTCACCTCCCCCGACCTACAAGGATACTACGGCCTTTTCGGTGGCGCTTATATTCCCGAAATGCTCCACCGCAACGTAGAGCAATTACGCAGTCGCTACCTCGACATCATGTACGAGGCGGATTTTCAAAAAGAGTTCCAGCAACTGCTCAAGGATTATGTTGGTCGCCCCACGCCTTTGTTTCTGGCGGAACGCCTAAGCAAAAAATATGGTACCAATATCTATCTAAAGCGGGAAGACCTTTGTCATACCGGCGCCCACAAAATAAACAATACCATCGGCCAGATATTATTGGCAGAAAGATTAGGAAAAAAACGCATCATTGCCGAAACTGGTGCCGGACAACACGGCGTGGCCACCGCTACCGTATGCGCCCTTAAAGGCGTGGAATGCGTGGTGTACATGGGCGAAAAAGACATCGAACGCCAAGCACCCAACGTGGCCCGGATGAAGATGCTCGGTGCCACCGTAGTACCAGCGCTCAGCGGTAGTCGTACCCTTAAAGATGCCACCAACGAAGCCATTCGTGCCTGGATCAATAACCCGCATGATACGCACTACATCATCGGTTCGGTCGTGGGACCACATCCTTATCCGGATATGGTGGCCCGTTTCCAAAGTGTGATCAGCGAAGAAATGCGGTGGCAGTTAAAGGAAAAAACGGGTAGTGAATTACCTACACACGTATTTGCCTGCGTAGGTGGTGGCAGCAATGCAGCTGGTGCTTTTTACAACTTTTTAGATGAGCCAACCGTTAAGCTCGTAGCCGTTGAAGCAGCCGGCCATGGCGTAAACAGCGGCATGAGTGCAGCTACCACGCAATTGGGTAAACCTGGCATCTTGCATGGCAGCAAAAGTTATGTGATGCAAACCGAAGACGGACAAGTGGTAGAGCCACACAGCATTTCTGCCGGCTTGGATTATCCAGGCATCGGGCCGTTGCACGCACATCTTTTTCAAACAGGCAGGGCAGATTTTTTAAGCGCCACAGACGATGAATCGTTGGAAAGTGCTTTCGAATTGGCCAAACTCGAAGGCATCATTCCCGCCTTGGAATCTGCACATGCATTTAGTGCTTTGAACCAAATGACATTTAAACCAACCGATAATGTGATCGTATGCTTGAGCGGACGTGGAGATAAAGATTTAAAAACTTATATGGATGCAATGGGTGTATAGAAATTATCGTTTCACAGTGCTCGAATTAAGTCACAGTTCAATTGGGAACGTTTCTTTGAACCAACCGAGCGACCGTACCGGAACGGGGCTGTCTTCAAAAGATAATAGAACTTTTTCATCACTTATTATAACCTCACTATTGGTTTGCATAGCTAGGTCGAATAGAAAGTTGTCTTTTGGATCAGGGCTTTGGCTGAACGAATCGGTCGTATTAAAGAAAGTGGTAAAAAATAAGATATCTGTCAATATTTCTTCATGGGGAACGGAAGGAAATCTAATGGCTTTAGGCAGATTTCTCTTTAACTCGGAAACTAAGTCAGCATTAACATAAATTACAATATTGTATGTAATCACTATATTAAGAAGCCTATATAACTTTGAATGCGTAGCGTACTTTAAGATGACCGATGTATCAAGAACGAATTTTCTCTTCATACATGTTTTTTCTTGTTTCTGATACTAGTTCGTCAATCTCTGATTCTGACATTATTTCGCCACTTTTCGCTATCTCATCATCAAGTCGCTTATACTTATCCAGCAATGATTCTTTTTTTAATTGGAGAAGCAACAACTTTTTTGCGCCTTCGTCCAAGTCGTCCACCTCATCCATGATTTGCCTTATAATGGAAGGCTTTTTGTCGATGCTATTTGTCATATTCAAAGATTGTTTTACCATGCCCTGCATATTTTTGCCTTAATAAAGATAAGCAGTTTTAAAATTAGCTATAAAATTGAAATTTTCCGATGCATCATTATACTTCTTTTACAGAAATATCAAAGAAACTGTAAATACCAAACCATAAATCGGAAATCCCCGACATTTGCACCCCAATTAGTATTTAGAAATTATGATTCATTTTGATAAATTTCAATTAGACAACGGTCTGCGGGTGATCGTACACGAAGACCATAGCACACCCATGGTCGTTTTTAACGTGATGTACGATGTGGGCGCAAGGGACGAAAACCCCGAGCAAACTGGCTTTGCACACCTCTTTGAACACCTGATGTTCGGTGGAAGCATCAACATACCAGAGTACGACGAACCACTGCAAATGGCAGGTGGCGAAAACAACGCATTTACCACCAACGACCTGACCAATTACTATATCCAAATTCCTTCTCAAAACTTGGAAACAGCTTTTTGGTTGGAAAGCGATCGCATGCTAAGCTTGGCATTTGATGAAAAAAGCTTGGATGTGCAACGGAAAGTGGTGTGCGAAGAATTCAAGGAACACTATATCAATAAGCCATATGGTGATGTTTGGCACAAATTGCGTGAACTCGCCTACACCACGCATCCATACCGCTGGATGACGATTGGTAAAGAACTGAGCCACGTGGAAAACGCACAGTTGCAAGATGTAAAGAATTTTTTCCATAAGCATTATACGCCATCTAATGCCATATTGGTGGTTGCAGGTGATGTAACCTTGGAGCAGGTAAAAACATTGACTGAAAAATGGTTTGGCGATATACCTGCCGGCAATAAGTATGAACGTAATTTACCAAAAGAACCAGTACAGATGGAAGCTCGGCAACTAACTGTTCGGGCAGATGTACCGCTAGATGCACTTTTTAAATGCTGGCATATGGACAGCCGCTTGGAAGATGGCTATTATATGGCCGACCTGATAACTGAAATACTGGGTAGCGGTGGATCATCTCGGCTATTCCAAAGTTTGGTGAAGGAGAAAAAACTGTTCAGCAACATTGATTGTAGCCAAAGCGGCAGCAGTGAGAAAGGATTATTGGCCATTGAAGGACGTTTGGTAAAAGGCGTTAAAATGGAAGATGCCGAAGCGGCTGTGCAAGAAGAACTAGATCGGTTTTTGCAAGCAGGCATTACCGAAAAGGAACTGCAAAAAGTGAAGAATAAAACTGAGAGCATGATTGCGTTCGAAGATATGAGCGTTATGAACCGTGCAGTAAGTTTGGCCAATTATGAACTGCTGGGCGATGCAAACCTGATGAATACAGAGCTTACCAAATTTCAATCCATCACCAGCGAAGATTTGATGAAGGAAGCCCGCAAAATTTTTAGGCCTACTAACTGCAGCACTTTATATTATTATTCAAAAAACTAATAATCGAACAAAAACATCCCAAACAGCGTTTATTGGGATTATCTTAATATGTTAAACAGGACAATAGCACCCGAAATAAAGAATGCAGTGGATTTTAACCTCCACCTAAAACCGTACGAAAAATTTACGCTTGATAATGGAGTTGAAGTATATACGATAGATGCTGGCGTAGAGGAAGTGTTGCAGCTGGAATTGGTTTTTGCTGCTGGCAATAGTTATGAACCCAAGAACATTGTAGCCGCTACCACAAATCATTTATTGAAGAATGGAACTTCCACCAAAACGGCCTTCGACATCAATGAGCATTTTGAATTTTATGGTAGCTATCTCAATCGCACTTGCGGCAACGAAACAGCTACCCTCAGCTTGCACACCCTTAGCAAAAACCTGCCTGTATTACTACCCGTGATCGGCGAAATATTGACGGACGCTTCCTTCCCCGAAGAGGAGCTGAACATCTTCAAACAAAACAGCAAGCAAAAATTATCTGTCAATTTAAAGAAGTGTGATTTCGTTGCTAACCGATTGATAGATGCAAAGTTGTATGGTGAAAATCATCCATATGGCAAGTATACGCACATGGAAGATTTTGATGCTTTGACCAGGGACATATTGGTTAAATATTATGATGACTTCTATAAAAATGGCCGATGCATTATTTTTGCAGCAGGCAAGTTGCCAAAGAATCTTTATGAGCAACTGAATGAGCAACTAGGTAAACTTCCGATGAAGCCTTTTGTGCCAAAAAAAATAATAAACCCTTTCGAAAATACAAAAATCGGCAATCCTAAATCAGCCATTGCCAATGATGCAGACGGCGTGCAAGGCGCCATCCGCATAGCTCGTAATTTTCCGAATAGGCACCATCCAGACTTTCAAAAACTACAAGTGCTCAATAACTTGTTTGGTGGATTTTTTGGT
>Ga0247739_10000236_pt1 | contig 19053 bp, 13 predicted proteins | sample UWRJL058202B2_FD_180943 | JGI IMG/M metagenome (GOLD analysis project Ga0247739, IMG submission 180943) | Plant litter microbial communities from Arlington Agricultural Research Station in Wisconsin, United States - UWRJ-L058-202B-2 | ecosystem: Environmental > Terrestrial > Plant litter >...
AGAAGAAAAAAAATATAATAATCCAACAAGAACCAATTCGCTGCCAGTGCGGCTGATGGCAACGCTGATTAAAAATAATGCTTCCAAACTTTCTGATGATGAAAATGCCAGGCTGGAAGAAATATCTGTTAAAGGAATAGCCGAAAAAGGTGAACTAGATTTCCTGAACCAGCTTTATGCTAGAAATGAAATAGTTCTAAATCTGCTTTTCAATTATGAAAGAGAAAGCAGAACTTATGGAGATTTATTTGATAGTACGGCAAGAGAATTTTTAAAAGCCAGATATCTTCCGAAAAATTTTTATAAATATACTTATAAAGAGCAACTTGCACTTAATAAACACATCCAAAGCAGAATAAGCATTCCTGTGTTTCGTGAATCACTGGATGAAATTGTTAAGATTGAAGTAAAAGATAGTGTTAACATTAATAAAATGCTGGCATTTAAAGATATAAGATCTGATCCGGGTGAGACTTTACCGGGATATTTTTTGAGTGTTTCCAACGAACGTGGCACAACCTGGTTAAATCGTATTCTGGATAAATATAAAGGGAAAACCGTATATCTGATCAAGTGGAATTTGCAGGATGCAAGAAGCCGGGAAGAACTGGAATATATGGTTTCGTTACAAAGCCAGGCACCGGAAGATGTTGTTTTTTTATATCTCTATCTCCCCGATACAAATGAATTGGCTCCTTCTAGTTTGATAAAACAATATATTGTTCGCCATCGTTTAACTGGAACACATCTGTTTTTGAACGACAATCAAATGATGGACCTTCTTTTTAAATTAAATCCGATTGAACCCGGAACATTTGCAATTTTAAAACCGAACGGGAAGTATTTTCTAAAAAATGCCCCTGCACCAAGCGCAATGGAAAAGACGGTTCAGTCAATAATTGCAGCAGGTTCAAAATAGTACTATTTTCACCATAACTTATTACTCCTAACCTTTTCATCCGATTTTAACTGTTACACGTAAGTTATATATCAAGTCCGCAGTTTTGCCCTGTTAGTGTCCATGTATAGATATCTGTTTCTCTTTCTGTTAGTGACCACAATGGCATCAGCTCAAAAAACTGATAGTATTGAAAATGGTACTTATGTAAGAAAAAACGGAACCTATGCTATTGACAGTATTCGTTATACGAATCTTAAAAAACGTATGTCGAAAACTAAATTTTCCCGTGCTATTTACCGGCTTTTATTCCGGGATGTTTATAATCAGGGAAAAGTGACGGAGGTAAAACAAATCGAGACCAATCCTTTTACGCCTTACGAAGGAATGGTAATTCGAAAGATCATCATCCGACAGTTAAATATGCTGGGGCAATCGGTTTATGATACAACCCGGAAAGGGAATCAACTGGAACGGTTTTTCAGCAAAAATCTGCACACTAACACGCGTGAAGGCATCATCCGGAAATCATTTCTGCTTTTTTCCGAAGGAGATGATATTAAAGCAAAAGTTTTTAAAGACAATGAACGTCTTTTGCGATCAAATAAACTGATTGTAGATGCACGTATTCTGGTTATACCAAGAACGGATGTAACCTGGATGGCTGATGTAATTGTGTTGATACAGGATGCATGGTCACTCAATTTTTCTGGTGGATTTAATTCTTTTAACAATTTACATCTCGGGCTGAATAATATCAATGTGCAGGGAACTACACATTCCCTGCTTACTGCGTTTAGATATAATTCAAAAGATACGATACAAGCTCTCCAGTTCAGAACGGTATACACGGTTCCATATATTGGTAAAACCTTTATTACCGGGCAAGCCAGTCTTATTTTGGAAAGGGATATTAAAGAACAGTCAATTCATTTTTTCCGACCATTTTTAACCACTGAAACAAAATATGCTGGTTCCATGGAAGCCGGACACACACAGCTCAGGCAATATAAGCGGCGCCTGGACAACGCAGAAGTGTTAATACCGAATTTTTCGATTGCATATAATTATTATGATGGCTGGCTTGGAAGATCATTCAAGTTTCCTTTTGAGAATAGTTTTTTAAGTAAAAATGCACGGCTGGTCACTGCAATCAGGCATAATAAGTATAGTTACAGAGACAGGCCGCCTGTTAGTGCAGATTTAAACAGAATTTACTGGAATCGCAGTGCGACTTTGGTAAGTCTTGGATACTCCAACCGAAATTATAAACGGGATGTATTGATCTATGGTTTTGGTAGAACAGAAGATGTTCCGGTTGGAAATCTTTTTGCATTAACACTGGGACAAGAAAATACTGAATTCGGTAGCAGAGGTTATGCCGGTGTTCAATATGCAGCCGGAACTTACATGAAACATAACCTGGGCTACATGTATGGTCTGGCAAACTTTGGTACGTATGTCAAAAGCGGTAAAGCACAACAAGGTGTCATAAGCGGACAATTGAATTATATCAGTAATCTGATCCCAATCCGGTACAGCTTTTTCCGGCAATTTGTAACGCTTCGATTTACACAGGGAATACACAGAGATTCACTCGATTATTTAAATATTAGCCGCGACCAGGGAATCAGAGGTATTTATAGTGACCAGCTTATTGGAACCAAACGTCTTACACTGGGAACTGAAACTGTGTTCTTTTCGGATAAAAGTTTACTTGGTTTTCGTATTGCCTATTTTGTATTTGCTGATTTGGGCGTTGTAAACGGTTTTGGCAGACTACGACAAAGCCCTCTTTATCAGGGTTATGGATTTGGTTTAAGACTTAGAAATGAAAATCTGACATTTAATACATTGCAGATTCGTTTTGGATATTATCCAAATATTCCTGGAAATTCATCACTTTTCCGCTATGGAATTGATGGGAATACACCACTAAAATTAAGGGATTTCGATATATCAGCGCCTGCTATTGTGCCGCTGCAATAAATAAAGCGTTTGGCTGTTAGCTTTTAGCAAGACTGCCTCAAATTGATAAATCAGTTTAAAATTTAAAATCGTGAATCTGCTGTCGATATTTCATGGAATCGGTTTTTTATTCAATAACCCGTATTAAACTTCGGCAAAAATACTTTCTATCAATTCATCGGTCAGTTCTCTGGAATCACTTTGAGACCATCCACCAACATTATCAGGAAAAGAATTTCTGCAATAACCAGCCTGTTTATTAAAATCAAACACGGCATGACAGTAATCATTGATCAAAAGTGATGCAATAGTTCCATCCTCAGTCCACATCACCTGAAGCTTGCAAGGCTTGTCCCTGTGCACTACATCCAATACATTATAGACATGTAATGCATCCAGAATGGTAATTTCTGTATTAATGCTAACGGCATAAAAATAACCGGTATTCAAATCATCTTCAAAAGAAACGACATAAGAAGTAATGGGTGCAACATTGGTAAAATAGGTATCATTTCCGATTTGAAAGGTTTCTTCCAGCCCAATGATCATTTTTTTGTACTTATTCATAAAATCTAATATCTTTTAAAAGCCTCATTACAGCGATTTAATAAGGCTTTAATCAAAAATTAATACTAATTTATCGTAAGCTGGTTTTCTTTTCGGATATGTGAATTAACTTTGTGGAATTTTTGGACGTACCCCTGCTCAGAAAAAATCAGGCATTCCCCGAAAGTTAGTAAACGTTAGTTCCACTTTTTCTACAAATTACCAATTACTGTGCCCAAAAATACGAATATTAAGTCCGTTCTGATTATCGGTTCAGGTCCAATTATCATAGGTCAGGCATGCGAGTTTGACTACGCTGGTTCCCAGGCAGCCCGAGCACTACGCGAAGAAGGAATTGAAGTTATTCTTATCAACTCCAATCCCGCTACCATCATGACAGACCCTATTAGTGCTGATCATGTGTATCTCCTACCGCTGGAAAAGAAATATATCGTTCAAATACTGGAAGAATACAAAGCGCTTGGCAAGCCGATAGATGCGGTACTTCCTACAATGGGAGGACAAACTGCATTAAATCTTGCCATTGATTGCGATAAAGCGGGTGTTTGGAAAAAATATAATATCGAAATCATTGGTGTTGATATCAAGGCCATTGAAACTACGGAAGACCGAGAGAAATTCCGGTTGAAAATGCTTGAACTGAATGTGAATGTGTGTAAAGGACGTACTGCAAGATCATTTTTGGAAGGCAAAGAAATTGCGCAGGAAATTGGTTTCCCATTGGTTATCAGACCATCTTTTACTTTGGGTGGTACCGGCGGCGGTATTGTGCAGACTGAAAAAGATTTTGACCAAGCATTAAATAACGGTCTGCACGCTTCTCCGACACACGAAGTTTTGGTAGAACAAAGTGTATATGGCTGGAAAGAATACGAGCTTGAATTACTGCGTGATGGTGCAGGAAACTTCATCATTATTTGCTCTATTGAAAATTTTGACCCGATGGGCGTACATACCGGCGACAGCATTACGGTTGCTCCGGCCATGACACTTCCTGATACGCTTTATCAACAAATGCGTGATTTGGCTATCAAAATGATGGATGGAATCGGAAAATTTGCTGGTGGATGTAATGTTCAGTTTTCTGTAAATCCGGAAAACGACATGATTATTGCCATTGAGATTAATCCCCGTGTATCTCGCTCTTCCGCTCTTGCTTCCAAAGCAACCGGTTATCCAATTGCAAAAATTGCTGCGAAAATGGCGATTGGCTACAATCTTGATGAGTTAACAAATCCAATTACGGGCACTACTTCGGCATTCTTTGAGCCGTCTATTGACTATGTAATTGTAAAAGTTCCGCGTTGGAATTTTGATAAATTTAAAGGCGCTGACCGTTCACTTGGACTGCAAATGAAATCGGTTGGTGAAGCCATGGGAATTGGCCGTAATTTCCAGGAAGCATTGCAGAAGGCTTGCCAGTCTCTGGAAATCAGACGTAACGGATTAGGTGCAGATGGCCGCGAATTGCGCGATCAGGAAGCGATCAAATACAGTTTGGCACATCCAAGCTGGGATCGCTTGTTCCACATTTATGATGCTTTCAAAATTGGTTTGTCATTCAAAACAATCCAGAATCTCACAAAAATAGATCCATGGTTTTTGCGCCAGATTGAAGAATTGATCGAACTGGAACATGAAATCGAAAAATTTGATCTGAGCGATATTCCAAAGGAACTTTTACTTACTGCCAAACAAAAAGGATATGCGGATCGCCAGATTGCTCACCTGATTGGTACAAAGGAAAGCAAGGTTTATGACAAAAGAACAGAAATGGGAATTCAGCGTGTGTATAAGTGTGTAGATACTTGTGCGGCAGAATTTGCAGCTTCAACTCCTTATTATTATTCTACTTTCAATTCTTCGCAGGAAAAACCGGATAATGAATCTATTGTGACCAACAAGAAAAAAGTAGTCGTTTTAGGTTCAGGCCCTAACCGGATTGGTCAGGGAATTGAATTTGATTACTCGTGTGTTCATGGTGTTTTGGCAGCAAAAGAAGCTGGTTATGAAACAATTATGATCAACTGTAATCCTGAAACGGTTTCGACAGATCCGGATATTGCAGATAAATTATATTTCGAACCTGTTTTCTGGGAACATGTTTATGACATTATCCAGCATGAAAAACCGGAAGGTGTTATTGTTCAGCTTGGCGGACAAACAGCCCTTAAAATGGCTGAGAAACTAGATAAATACGGTATAAAAATCATCGGTACAAGTTATCAGTCGCTCGACTGGGCTGAGGACCGTGGTCGTTTCTCTTCGCTGCTTGAAGATCTGGATATTCCGTTCCCGCAATTCGGAACGGTTAGGACTTCTGATGCTGCTGTTGAATTGTCACGTACCTTAGGATTCCCTCTTTTAGTGCGCCCAAGTTATGTATTGGGTGGACAAAATATGAAAATCGTTATCAATGAAAAAGAATTGGAACAGCATGTGGTAAAGATCCTTCATGACATTCCTGATAATAATATTCTTCTGGATCACTTCCTGGAAGGTGCCTTGGAAGCAGAAGCTGATGCAATTTGTGATGGCGAAGATGCTTACATTATTGGTGTGATGGAGCACATTGAACCAGCTGGTATTCACTCCGGAGATTCCCATGCTTTACTGCCGCATTTCGATCTTTCTGATGACGAAGTGGCTCAGATCGAAGCGCACACACGTAAAATAGCACTGGCTATGAATGTGAAAGGACTGATCAATGTTCAGTTTGCGATTAAAAATGGCATCGTGTATGTGATCGAAGCTAATCCTCGTGCTTCCAGAACGGTACCGTTTATTTGCAAAGCATACCAGGAACCATATGTAAATTATGCAACCAAGCTGATGCTGGGAGATAAAAAATTAAGTGATTTTACTTTCAATCCTGTGAAAAAAGGATGGGCAATTAAAATCCCGGTATTCTCTTTCAGCAAATTCCCAAATGTAAATAAGGAATTAGGACCAGAAATGAAGTCAACCGGCGAAGCCATTTACTTCATTGATGACTTACAGGATGATTTCTTCCAGAAAATTTATGGAGAGAGGAACTTGTATTTGAGTCGGTAGATGATTGGAGTTTTTGATATTGGAAAGCCTGAACGTAATTGTTCGGGCTTTTTTTGTGCGCTGCTCGCACCGATTTGCAATCCGTGCATTTCTGATTTCGCGTTTGCAACGCGTTTATATGAACTACACCTGGTATTTTTAGTATTCCTTTTAAAACAATATAATTAGTGCGTTACAAACGCGAAACTATTGCCGCACCGATTGCAAATCGGTGCGAGCTAGTTAAAATAAGAAACGTTTCGCGATTAATTACAAAATAAACATTTTTAAATTAAATTTAGACGACCATAAAATGTATTTTTGAAGGAATTTGACCTATGAAACTTTTTAAAAGTAAATTATAAATATGGCATCTGTGACTACGCCTGTGGCAGAAACTTTTGATACCAAACCTCAGCTTAAATTCTGGGATATATGGAATATGAGTTTTGGTTTTTTGGGCATTCAATTTGGTTTCGCATTACAAAATGCTAATGTCAGCCGGATTTTTGAAACCCTTGGAGCCAAAGTTGACGATATTCCGATTTTGTGGGTGGCTGCTCCATTGACCGGCCTCATTATACAACCTATCATAGGGTATTTCAGTGATCGTACCTGGACGAGACTAGGCCGAAGGCGTCCTTATTTTTTAGCCGGGGCAATTATTGCTTCATTATCACTTTTTGTGATGCCCAATTCTCCTTCACTTTGGTTTGCTGCGGGCATGTTGTGGATGCTGGATGCTTCTATCAATGTAACAATGGAACCTTTCAGAGCATTTGTCGGGGATAATTTACCATCCCGTCAACGTACTTCTGGTTTTGCTATGCAGAGCTTTTTCATTGGTATTGGCGCAATCGTAGCTTCTTCCCTACCCTATATTTTCACCAACTGGTTCGACATTTCAAATCAGGCAGCAGTAGGAATTGTACCTGATTCTGTCAAATGGTCATTTTATTTAGGGGGATTTGTTTTTCTGCTTGCTGTAATCTGGACTGTGGCAAAATCAAAAGAATATTCTCCAAAGGAACTAAAATCGTTCTCAGGAAAAATTCATGACGAATCAATTATTGAGGTACATACCGTTTCGGAGGCAGGTCAGCGAAAAATGATCAGGCAGGGACTTATACTTTCTATCATTGGATTGGTTCTGACAACCTGGTTTATGAGTCAGGATTTAAATAAAGAACTTTATATATTTTCAATAGGTATTTTAATTGTTGGCGTTTTGTTCGTCGGAGCAGGATTAGTGGCAAAAGGCGGAAGTCAAAGTTCTGCTTATGTAACTATTATGAGCGATTTACAGCAAATGCCTCCCACTATGAAGCAACTGGCTGTTGTTCAGTTTTTCTCCTGGTTTGCACTTTTTGCCATGTGGATTTATATGACTTCCGCCGTAACAAGTCATTTGTACGGAACATCAGATACTACCAGCAAACTTTACAATGATGGTGCCGACTGGGTTGGTTTATGCATGGGTGTTTACAATGGAATTTCAGCTTTGGTTGCATTCGCCATTCCCGTTATTGCCAGTAAAACAAGCCGGAAGTTTACGCACATGGTTTGTTTACTAGCCGGCGGTTTTGCATTGTTATCGATTTATATTTTGCCTGATGCCAAATACCTGATGTTATCAATGGTCGGAATTGGAATTGCCTGGGCGTCGATATTATCCGTTCCTTACGCGATGCTGGCCGGATCTTTACCAGTAGAAAAAATGGGTTATTTTATGGGATTATTTAATTTCTTCATTGTCATCCCACAGATTGTAGCAGCAGCTTTACTTGGATTTTTAATTAAATCTTTCTTTCACGGGGAATCAATTTATGCACTGGTAATCGGAGGTTTCTCTATGATTATCGCAGGATTACTATCGCTGAGAGTAGATGATGTAGATGACGGAAAGTGAATTAGCGGTTTTAGCTATTAGCTTTTGGCGGGGCCGCCCAGACAGTTGGCTTCCAGATTTTGGTTATTATCCAAATTTATACTACTATTTAGCATTACATTAATTAACTTCTATAACTTCCTACTTCTTATTTTTAAAAAACAAAACCCAGGAATCTTACGAAACCTGGGTTTTGTTTTTATTCAGTGAAATTAACTTTTCACTTTTTAACTTCTATACATTCCTATTTGACCTCTTCATAATCCACATATTCTCCACCAGTGTATCCGGATTGATTTATATTCGAATTTGGCGGCACGTTCTCAACCCTCACACCAGGTTGTTTGGTTCTTTGCTGCTGGGCACGATATTGCTTTTCCTGTTCCTTTACCAATTGACGTCCTACCAGCAGGTGAAAAACAAATCTCCTGAAAAACGGGACAAACGCAATGAGGAGCATGAATATGAGCAGAATATTAAATACCAGTTTCATCTTTCAAAAGTTTATTACTAAAATGTATAACGTAAACCTAGCACAAATAGCACACGAATATAATAAAAACCTGTTAAATGATATAATATTAAGTTGAATGGTTGACAACTGCTTATAAGCGGAAACTGTTGCCCGGCATTATTACAACTGATTATACCACCTCAGTATTTTTCTCTTCCTTATCTACGATTTGGGCAATTGTTTTGGATCTCAAAATAAGCCGTAATGATTGGTCGTAGGTGGCATAACTCCAAATCCAGTTAATCAAAGTCATAATCCGGTTCTTGACACCAATAATAGACATTAAGTGAACAAACATCCAGGTAAGCCAGGCAAAAAATCCCTGAAATTTCCAGAATGGAAGATCAACGACAGCACGGTTTCTACCAACAGTTGCCATTGATCCCAAATCTTTATAAACAAATGGAATTGCTTTTTTACCATCCATTACCCTCCAAACATTTCGGGCAAGTGCTTTTCCTTGTTGTATAGCCGGTTGAGCCAGTTGCGGATGTCCATTTTCCCATTTACCCTCAGTCATGGAGGCAACATCACCTAATGCAAATATATTATCATAACCTTGTACACGGTTATATTCATCTACCTTGATACGACCTCCGCGCACAATTACTTCCGGATTCAGACCATTTAACGGATTGGCTTTTACACCCGCCGCCCATACCAGATTATCCGATCTAAGTCTTAAACCTTGTTTAGTAGTAACATATTTTCCATCGAATCCTGTCACAACCTGCTCTGTATGAATAATAACACCCATATCTTCCAGGTATTTTCTTGATTTGGCGGATGCCTCAGGAGACATTACACCTAATAAATCTTTCGATCCTTCTAAAAGATGGATTTGCATGGATTTAAAATCAAGTTCAGGATAATCTTTTGGCAGGATAAAATGCCTCATTTCTGCAAGCGTACCAGACAATTCTACACCTGTGGGACCACCACCAACTACAACAACGCTCATTAAACCTTCACGTTGATCATCATTGTCTACAGACAAAGCGTCTTCAAAATTTTGTAGAATCCGGTTTCTCAACGCCAATGCTTCCGAAACAGTTTTCATTGGAATGGCGCGCTCTTCAATTTCTTTCATACCAAAATAATTGGTACTTGCACCAGTTGCAATGACCAGATAATCGAAAGTGATTTCTCCCAGATCTGTTTGGATTGATTTGCGTTCAGGATTTACGCTATGTACCTCAGTAATGCGTATATGAACATTTTTTTTGGATTGAAAAACTTTACGAAGCGGAAAGGAAATAGAACTTGGCTCAATACCAGCCATTGCAACCTGATAAAATAAAGGCTGAAACTGGTGATAATTATTACGGTCAATTAACACAACCTGTAAGTCTTCCCGTTTTGCGATCTCTCTCGCCAAAGCCAGTCCTCCAAAACCGGCTCCTATGATAATAACTCTTTTAAAATCTGTATGTGGAATGTTAGGCAGCATATCGATATCCTTTAATTCAAATATCGATATGCTTTAAAAATATCATACCTATCTTTAAAAAGTCACCTTACTATTTTCAACAATCCGCTCATAATAAGCTTCATAGTGAGGTAAAATCTTAGCTACATCAAATTCTTTTGCTCTGGCCAAAGCATTTGCTTTAAATCTTGGCAAATTATCATCGTTCAAAACAAACGCAGCATTTTTAACCATATCATCCACATCACCAACATCACTTAAAAACCCTGTAACTCCCTGTACATTCAATTCGGGTAATCCACCTGCATTAGATGTAATACATGGAACTTCGCAAGCCATTGCTTCCAAAGCAGCTAGACCAAAACTTTCTGATTCAGACGGCATTAAGAACAGATCAGCAACGGAAAGAACTTCTTCAATCGCATCCAGTTTCCCCAAAAACCGAACGTCAGAAAGCATATCCAGATCCTTACACAAACGCTCAATACGAACACGATCAGGGCCGTCGCCCACCAGAAGCAGTTTACTTGGTAATAATTTCCGGAGTTTACTGAAAATCATCACGACATCATCAATCCGTTTTACCTTGCGAAAATTGGAAGTATGTACAACAAGTTTTTCATTATTCGGACAAATTGCCAATTTAAAATGGTCTTTCTTTTGTCTGTTAAAACGATCAAGGTCAATGAAATTTGGAATTACTTCAATGTCTTTGACAATATTGAACTGACTGTAAGTATCGTTTTTCAACGATTCAGAAACAGCCGTAACCCCATCAGACTGGTTGATACTAAAAGTTACTACCGGCTCATAAGAAGGATCTTTTCCAACCAAAGTAATATCCGTACCATGCAGAGTTGTAATTACCGGAATGTGAATTCCCTGTTGTGCCAGTATTTGCTTAGCCAGATAGGCAGACGAAGCATGTGGAATAGCGTAATGAACATGCAGTAAATCAAGTTTTGCACTTTCTACAACCTGTACCATATGGCTGGACAGCGCTGACTCGTAAGGTGCATATTGAAATAAAGGATAGGTTGGTACATTTACTTCATGATAATATAAATTCTCATTGAAAAAGTCGAGCCTTTGAGGTTGTGAATAAGTAATAAAATGAACCTGATGACCTACTTTTGCAAGGGATTTTCCAAGTTCGGTAGCCACCACTCCGCTTCCTCCAAAGGTAGGATAGCATACGATACCAATTTTCATAATTCTTTTTTCTATTCGTGGTGAAACGGTACAAAATAATTTGAACATCTATATATTTCAATAGATGACAAACGACTAACACGAAAAGAATCTATTTTATCCCATACTATTGCATAAAGATGTTAAATATTGTCGTTAATGGTATAAAATGAATAAATTTAATGTCTGAACCTTCTTTTGAAACTAACCTCCATGAATGTGTCTGCCCGTCCGAAAGTGACTTTACGGGATTTTGTAGCTGGAAGTGTACGCCTTGTACGCATGACCAATCTGGTTATTGTGGCAATAACTCAATATCTCACGCGGATCCTTTTGATAGGGCCAAGACAGGACTGGCGACAAATTATCGCTGATCCCAATATGTTCTTTTTATCACTTTCCACAGTTTGTATTGCCGCCGCCGGATACATTATCAATGATTATTTTGATATAAAAATTGATATTGTAAACAAACCCGAACGTGTAGTTGTGGGACGTTACCTGAAAAGACGCTGGGCAATGGGCGCACATCAGGTGCTGAATGTTTTTGGTGCACTTCTGGGTCTTCTGATCAGCTATTGGGTATTTCTCATCAATGTTTTTTCAATTACATTGTTATGGTTCTATTCTGAGCGTTTCAAAAGAAAGCCATTTATCGGTAATTTTATTGTCTCACTACTTACCGGATTTTCGCTTCTGATTTTAACAATTTATTATCCCGCCAACCGTCATCTGGTATTTATTTATGCTGTCTTTTCATTTTTCATTTCACTGATCCGGGAAATTATCAAGGATATGGAAGATATCCGTGGAGACGAAGCGCATGGATGCCGCACATTACCGATTATCTGGGGTATACGCAGAACCAAAAATTTTCTGTATGGCGTTGTGGCACTGTTTGTTGTCACATTATTTTTAATGGCAAAAGTTCTACACAATAACACGCTGAGCATATTATTTTTACTTCTTCTGCTGCCTATTTGCTGGCTCGTTTACAATTTATCAAAATCTGATACCCGCCGGGATTTCAAGGAGTTAAGTACGTTATGCAAAATAATTATGCTTTTAGGATTATTGACAATGATTTGGACTTAGTAAAAGTTTTGATCCTGGTTGAAAGTTATATCTTTACATAACTCAATATTTAATCAAATAAAAACTTATTAAAATGATAAAGAAATTTTTACTTAGTTTTTTATGTATAGTCCTTTGCATTGTTGAAACACAAGCCCAGGAATGCATGGGTGTTACATTAAAAGCTGGCAGTGGATTTGATATGGATAGTTTTGATGGCAAAGGAAAACCTGCCGGAAAAATGACTTATAAAATTGCCAGTGTAACGAATGAGGGAGGCACATCTGTAATCACGATTGACTTCGAATCTTTTAGTAATAAAGGAAAATCTGAACTGAAAAATAAGTATAAAATGCGGTGTAACGGGAATTCAATTACCCTGGATGCCAGTTCATTAATTAGTCAGGAGCAGTTGAAATCCTTCGAAAATTTCAACATGAAATTCACTTCTGAAGACATCGAATATCCTACCAAATTGTCAGTTGGACAAACATTAAAAAATGCTTCTCTAAAAGGTGAAGGCGCATCAGGTCCGCTGGCAATTGTTATAAATATGCTTATTTCTAACAGAAAAGTTGAAAGTCAGGAAAAACTTACGATTCCGGCCGGCACATTTGATGCATACAAAATATCTTCGGATATGAATATGGAAACTAAAATGGGACTGGGAGTTAAAATGGATTTCCACACTATTTCTTACCGGGCGCCGGGAGTCCTTTGGGATTTAAAATCAGAAACTTACCGCAAAGGGAAATTAATGGCTACAACAGAATTGACAAAAATATACTAAGCATAATGCAGTCGGCTTTTGGCGTGGCCGCCCCGGCAGTCGGCTTTCAAGATAATGCGGGAAATCAAATTTTGGTGTATTACTAAAATAGTCTGCCCTACTGCCTGCAAAATGCCTTACAAAATAATTCATGCTAATGTTTATTAAAGAACGGCTTTCAAAATCTACGGAAGCCGTTCTTTTTTATAGCTTTGCCAAAATTTTTCTGAAATATTTCTCAGAAATTCTAAATTTTACTTCTATTAATAATGATACGTATTGCCATTTTTGCATCAGGTTCGGGTTCTAACGCAGAAAAAATTTGCGAATATTTTTCAGAAAGGACTGATGTGGAAGTTTCACTGATCCTTACCAATAACCAACAGGCTGGTGTTATTCAGCGTGCCAGAAAGCTGCATATTCCTGTTGTAATTTTTGACAGGAAAACTTTTTATGAAACAGAAAGAATTCTTCAGTTACTTCAAAACGACCATACAGATTTTATAGTCCTGGCAGGTTTTATGATGCTGATACCAACGTTTCTGGTACAAAGTTATGCCGGAAAAATGGTAAACATTCATCCTGCCTTACTTCCCAAATATGGCGGAAAAGGCATGTATGGTCACTTTGTTCATGAAGCAGTTGTAGCCGCGAAAGAAAAGGAATCTGGTATTACAATTCATTTTGTAAACGAACATTATGATGAAGGAAATATCATTTTTCAGGCAACCTGTGAAGTATCAGAATCAGATTCGGCGGATGATGTAGCAGAAAAAATACATGTTTTAGAACATCAATATTATCCAAAAGTGATTGACGAAATCATTACGAAATTAAAATAAAAACTGATTAAATTGACCGTTAACCCTTGACCGTTAACCGCTGCCCCCTCTACCTATGCTCAATTTCATACTTGCCGTTCTCTTTACAGTTGCCTTGTATATGATCATGCGTGCTTATCCGCGTTACAAGATTAATTCCTTTCATGCAATTGTTTTCAATTATTATTCCTGCGTATTAACCGGGCTTTTTCTTACACCTGATCTCCATGCTTTTACAAACGTACAATGGAGTTCGGAAGGAACATTACTGACGTTGGCATTAGGAACTTTGTTTGTAATTGCATTTATGTTTATAGGACTTACTGCCCAAAAAGTAAGTGTTACAGCTGCTTCACTCGCTGGAAATATGTCACTTGTAATTCCGGTGCTTTTTGGTTTATTTATTTTTAAAAATAATAATAAGGATTTTACTTTTGTCAACTATACCGGATTAATTCTGGCACTTGCTGCCCTTGCTTTGGGCGCAATTCAATCCCCGCAAAAGCAGGAAGTCATAGTTGAAAAACAAAAGTCAGGAAATGTTACATCATTACTTTGGCTCCTTCCCATTCTCACATTCTTTGGCAGTGGCACCAATAATACCCTGATTAATTACTTGTCGTCCAAATATTATTTAGCCGGACAAACTACCATTTTCATGATCATTGCCTGTACCGGAGCGGTTTTGATCGGCTCGGTTTTGTTACTTTATAAAGTTATTGTAAATAAAGAAAAGATAGAATTACGAAGCATTGCAGGTGGATTGATTTTGGGTGTTCCTAATTTTTTGTCTTTGTATTTTCTATTACAGGCTTTGTCCGATTTCGGGAATAGTGCCGCTTATGTTTTCCCGATATATAACATCCTCAGCATGTTAGTTTCTTCATTTGCTGCCTGGGTAATTTATAAAGAGAAATTGAATAACTACAACCGGTTGGGATTAGCTTTGGCGGTTGTAGCAATTATTTTAATTTCCTACCAGGAATTGGGGTTGTAGTGAAAAGAAAAAAAGATTTCACGCAAAGGTGCAAAGTTTAAAACGCAAAGTATATAGAGTTTTATCAGACTTTGCGGTCTTTGCATTTTTATTATTAATAGTTTTTCTATGACAATCGTCACCGTGAAATAATCATAGAACGGGTACTTTCCAAAAACGTAGAAGCTTAACGAATGCAGTAGATAATGTATAACACACTATTAAATTGAGCATACAAATGGCCATTATTAACGGAAAACTATTAAATGGATACCAGCCTTTTATTACAATCCATTCTATAATTGGTTGAATTAGAAATATTACAAAAAAGAAGTGGTAAAGATACAATCCAAACGTTTCCTGCCTGGGTTTGAAAATTCCGAAAGAGGGTTTTTCAGGACAAATTTTTACTAAAAAACAGAAGAAAAGAATACTATAAACCTGATTGAAAAATCTAAGATTATTGGAAAAGAAAATATTCCCTTTAATGAAAAGCCAATAAGACTGAAGAGAGGCTAATAAAAAAGCAGCTATCAATCCTAAAATTAAAATAGAAAGTTTAATTTTTTTGATTTTGTCTACTAATCCGTTTTCATTTATATATACGCCCAGCCAGGAATAAAAGGCAAATCCAAAAAATGCAGTACTATGGCTTTTAAATTTAAAACTATCCCCAAAAGTATAAAAAGCAGTTATACTCAATAAAATCATCCCAAACCAAACTGTGTTAATATACTTATAAAACAAAAGTATAATAATGATGTTTATGAATAATGTAGGGATAAACCAAAAAGGAGAATAAAAAATAAAGTAAATTATATCAGTAAATCGCTGATTGGAATGGCTATTTGTAAGTTCTTTAAAATTTCCTTTTAAAAATAAAATAAGCAGGAAAATAAATAGAGAAATGAGATATGGTATTAAAATAGTTCGCAGTCTTTGTATCAGGAAAGTTACTCTCGAAATTTTTTTTAACTGGTCTGTCATCAAAAATCCGGAAACTATAAAAAAACAAATAACCGAAAAATGTGTTATTTGCTTTAATCCAACAAAAGTAAATATGGATACTGGTTCATCCAGATAAACCAACAAATTCATTCTTGCCGGAAAAACATCTGTGTGGGCATATATAATACCAATCATCGAAATAAATCGAATGTAATCAACAAAAGGATAAATCCTTTTGTAAGAGGAGTTGGGCATTTGAGTTCTGAAATTTTAAAAATCAATGATAGAGCTGGAAAAATAATATATCCAGTGAGGTACGTATCTAAATGTATCCTAAATATTTACAATTAGCAAGGAATTAAATATTAAAAAAATCATTTAACATTAAATTTATATTGAACATAATTTTAAAATTAATTTATATAATTTTATCATTTTACTGTAAGCTGTCATTTGAAATAAGTCATTTATAAAAGTCTAGGACATAAAAAGAAATTTTACGGCTCTTCACCTGATCTTTGTGTTCTTTGCTTTTAAACTTCTCTTCCTTTGCGTGAAACCTTGCCTTCCTTTCTTTTATCTTTGCACATGACTAATACATCTTCATTACTTCGAATTGGGCAACCAAAATCTGTTCTTAGCAAACGTCAAAAAGAATTTAATCAGCTTTCTGAAAAAATAGAACAATTAGATCTGCTTATTCCGGAGCTTAAAACAGCGCGGAATCAGATTATTCAGCGAATTCCGACAGACCTCAATCCGTTGGTTTTGGAATTTCAGACTTTCCGGGTCGAAATGGTAAATCTGATGGATCGAACGTACGAAAATGATCTGTTCCGGAATGCTTACCAAACTAAACTGGCTTACTTAATTACCGAAAATGCGTTTGATCTCATTGCACATTATGGATTTTATGAGCTGAAATCAGTTTATAATAAGTACAGTGATGTTGACATTGAAACCGCACTTCTTGCCATTCAAAAAAATGACTCTGAAAAAATTACAGATCCTGCATTTCTAATCGAAGAAGAATCAACTTCTGAGAATGAATTCCCTGAACATTTCCACGATTTGCCCCAGGAAGAACAACAACGAATCAAAGAAGAAAGGCGGGCAGAAAGACTGCAATCGCGGATTAATGAAGCTAAGCAGAATATGGATAAGCAAAAAACCACTAAATCGGTGCGGACTGTTTATATGGATCTGGTAAAAGCTTTTCATCCTGACCTCGAAACAGACGAAGATGAGAAGCTGCGAAAAACTGAAATTATGCAGCGTGTCATTGAATGTTATCAGGAAAATAATCTGCTGGGATTATTAAAATTGCAGATTGAGTTTGACCGTATTGATCAGGATCATCTTGAAAACCTGACCAAGAATCAGCTTAATTATTATAACAAAGTCCTCAAACAACAAGTTGATGATCTGGAAATCGAAAAGGAAATTGTGCAAAAAGAAATTTCAGATTTATGCGGTCTTCCGTATCAGCACGCTAACTCGCTGACAACCGTTATTGTAAAATTTAATACGAATGTGAACGAGGTAAAAGCAGAGATTAAGAATATTAAAAATATACTCAAACACTGGAAAGTACCTTCACAATTAAAAGCATATCTGAAAACTTATCAGATTCCAAATGAAGAAGAGAGTGAAATGGAAGATGATTAATTCATAAGTACAAGTGATTTAAACTTTTAAAAATGCAATGAATAAATGGAACATTCACTGCATTTTTTATGGAATATGCTGTGCATTCCCACTGTTCCGGGAATTACAAAAAATAATTCTTTATCTTAAAAATCCATTTACATAACCTGCCCGATGTCTGAGCCATCTAATAAAATTCGTCCACAAATAGGTGTCTTTGATTTAGGCATGATCGTCATTAGTCTCGTAATCGGAATTGGAATATTCAGAACTCCTGCTATCGTAGCCAAACAAGCCGGAACACCGGAATTGTTTTTTTCTGCGTGGATTGCAGGCGGAATTGTGAGTATGGTAGGTGCATTTGTTTTCGCTGAAATAGGTTCAAGACATCACTTTCCGGGAGGTTTTTACAAGTTAATTTCCACTGCATTTCACCCATTGTATTCTTTTATGATCAACTGGGTCATTGTTCTTACCTACGGTGCAGGAATGGCAGGAGTAGCATTGATCGGCTCCGAATATATTAACCCGTTATTACCTGAATCGTTACATAGCCCAATTGCCATACAAGGTACGGCGGTTGTAACATTGCTGTTTTTCTACACAATAAATATGCTGGGAATTAAGTCAGGATCGCGGACGCAAAACTTGCTGAGCACTTTAAAGATCCTGATGATGCTGGTACTTTGTACCGGTATTTTTTATAGCCAAACTTCCACAACCACTACCCCTCTGCTCCTTCCTCAATCTTCAGGAAACTGGCTGACTGCGTTCGGAGCAAGTCTGATTGCAGTATTTTACACGTTTGGCGGTTATCAGCAAACATTGAATTTCGGTGCGGATATAAAGGATCCCGTTCGGAATACACCAAGGGGAATATTTTTGGGTATGTTTTTGGTCCTGGGACTTTATTTGGCGCTCAATTACACATATTTCAATGTTTTAGGATTCTCTGGTCTGCAAAATTCCAATCTTATTGCAGCAGATACTGCCCGTGCATTATTTGGTCCTTGGGGAGAAATTTTCTTTTCGGTCGCTATCTTTTTGTCCGTATTAGGTTTCATCAATGCAACCATGCTTTCGCTGCCCCGCGTTTATTATGCTTTGGCAGATGACCATATACTTCCTCAAATTTTCAAGAAGGTAAATTCAAAAACGCAGGTGCAGGAATTTGCGCTTACCTTTTTAATCGTCACCACGCTTGCTTCACTGCTGATGCTGGACACTTTTGAACAGATTGTAAATTATGTTATGTCGGTTGATAGTATTGCCCTTGCAAGTGCAGCTGCTACTATTTTTGTATTTAGAAAAAAGGCCGGGATCAATGATG
>Ga0247739_10000237_pt1 | contig 19044 bp, 16 predicted proteins | sample UWRJL058202B2_FD_180943 | JGI IMG/M metagenome (GOLD analysis project Ga0247739, IMG submission 180943) | Plant litter microbial communities from Arlington Agricultural Research Station in Wisconsin, United States - UWRJ-L058-202B-2 | ecosystem: Environmental > Terrestrial > Plant litter >...
TCGCAAAGCTGGCAGTACTACTTGATGGCCCATGGAGTGAACAACCAGGTTCACTTTTAAATTATTCAACTGCAGCTGGCTAAGAAAATTTTTAAAAATGCCAATAGAGTCCTTCGCATTTTTTAAGTTGCTATCATAAGTGCGCGTAACCAGTTGCTCATTTAAAAAACCTTCGCCCGCACCCGCTGGCCAGGAAAATAAAACAATAGGGCCCTGATATTTTAAATCGTAGGCAATTTGTGCCGCTCTTACTACAGCATCTTCGTAACGTACATTAAACCCGTGCACAAAAACCAGGGGGTAGCGATTGGTTTTTTTAAGGTACTCAAACATAGACGCTTCAGATAAGGTCTTGGAATTAAGTATTTTAAAAAATTCGTGGGATGACTGGCGGCCATCTTTTGTTAGCGGTACTTGACCCGTGCTGTGATTTTTTGGGACATTTATTTTACAAACACCAAAGTGCGTTGCAACGTCCAGTGTTACGCCGAGCTGATCATTACTGCAGCCAAAACTATCTGATCTGAGTTTGCGATTGGTGATCACCAAGACATCAATCGCCCGAGTGTCTGAATAATTTTCTATAAAATAATCCCCCCAAATTTTGCTCAGATTTTTTTGAAATTCATCATCGAAATTTGGCGCTGGCGTGGGCTCTGTGGCTACAACAGTTGGTGCGGTGGTTTCAGGTGTAGTTTTCTCAGGTATTGAAAATGGCGATTTAATTTTTGTAGGTAAACCACCGCAACCACTTAACACAATTACAAGAATCATCAATGACGCTAATTTCATAAAGCCCTGCCTCTAGTTTTGTGCGCGTAATCATATTACTTGACGAAAAATATAACCAGCACGACCCTAGTGCCTGATAGCTGGTGTTGCCAGGTATTTCTTCTAAACCTATTATTGGCGCTAAGGCAAGACAGCGTATTTTTTTCAGATTTTTATTTATGCCCAATAAAAAAGCCGTCAGTGCAATCGCTGCGCTGACGGCTTTTAATAACCCTAAATAGTTACTCTATTGTTAGCACCTGCAATGCGGCGCTTACATACACTAAGGGCGCATTCCAATTTATAGCGACTTCATTACTGGCGTAACTGCAAACGTCATCTATGTAGGATTTAGCTGCAAGCATTGATGGGTAAACTTTATTAGCAGTTTTGCAATTGACCTGATCATCATGACCACCATTAGGCCCTCCAGCCAGAAAGCCCGGAATTGAACCAGCAACAGTGTCGGCGGCCGAAGGACGGTGATGAACATTTTGCGGATAACGCGTACCGAAACCTGTCACGAAGGAATAATCCGTAGTATTGCGGCCAAGAACATGATCCAGCAGTGATTGCGCGGTTTTCAGATAATCCTTTTTAGTGGTGTCGAGTTCATAGGCGACCGTCAACATCATGGCTTTGTTGAGCGCACCTGAGTTGCTACCCCAGTAGAAATCACCGCTTGTCAAAGGCACACCGTAAGCGGACGTTGATTTTTGTGTAGCAATGCTTGTGGCAAGAGTATTTAAACGGCTCTTAATTAGATCTTTGTCGGCAACACTTGTGAGGGAATCTATGTTATGTGCTAGCGATATCCAGGCGAGTGACTTAACACTTTGCCATGAAGGAATATCTGCGGTGACGTTGGTCGGATTTAGCGCTGTGTAATAAGAGTCGTCTTTTGTGGTGATATAGAGTTCTGCAGCAGCCCAGGCAAATTCATCTTCAAATTTGTCATCATCATAAGCCCCAGTAGCGATATCACCTGGTTGAATATATTTGAGGTTGCGGTTAACGCTAGCCCATGACCATGCTCTTAACGCCGCATTCAGCATGTCGGTCGACTTGCTGGGGTAGTAGGGTGCGTATATACGACTTGCTGCTGCCATTACTGCTGCGAAGTCCAATGCTGACGCCGTACTTCTACCCACGACATAACGGGCTGATGTATCAGCGTTGGGCATGATAAAGCCGCTGAAATTTTTGCTGGTGAGTTTGTGGTACACGCCACCAAATTCATCCTGCATTGATAACATCCAATCCAGATTCCACATAGCTTCGTTTAACACATCAGGAACCCCGTTTCCGCTCTCCGGAATGTGGAGGTTTTGCGTCGCAAAATAATTGGCATATTTTTCGTAAGCAGCTAGCAAGGTGTAAGTGCTTATACCCGAGTTAACAATATAAAGATTGTAGTCTCCCGCGTCATACCAACCTTTGGGCGCAGAGATAGTTGAGCCTTCGAGGTGCGCAGGCGTTTCCGCTGATTTATGGACGATTACGTTAGTATCTGCATGCCCCGCAGCGCGCTTGTAAATTCCTGCGTATTCTTCTTGTAACTCGATACCTGCACGATTGAAATAAAACGCTTTAATAGCGCCTACGTTAAGTAAATCATATGCGTCTGCAGCGATTTTAAAGCTGGCAGAGTTCTGAACACCCTCAACGGAGAGCGTGTAGGTACCTTCTTCTTTAAGGTCCGAAAAATCTGCGAGTTTTACCGATTCGTATGAAGGAGCCCACGTTTGCGCTGCGCTCAAATTACCAGTAAGAACGACGGCATCGTTGGCATCTTTGACTGCGAATGTTGTAGCTGCAACTCCTGGTACAACAGCTAGCTTTTCAGCGAAGGGTTTGTAGCCGACCTGGTTTAATTTGATCATCGTCGGCACGCTCGGAGCGCTTGAGCTCGATGAGGTAACAGCCGAACTTGTCACCGATGCGCTCGAACTAACAACTGCAGCGCTGGAACTAGTCGCGACGGAAGTTGGTTTGGTCGGAGTTGAACCACCACCTCCGCCTCCACCGCCGCACGCAGCTAAAAGCGAACTCAGGGTTACGAGGCTTAAATACTGAAAAGCTGATTTTTTGGACATAGAAATTCTCATTGTTGTTTCTGTTATTAGTCTTATCGTAAATGTCTGGATTTACCTGATAACAAATCGCAGTGATCAAATGCTAGTAACCTGTTGGATAACTAGCAATCATTTTAGTCAAAAAACATGTAAAGAAACGCAATTACCCGCTGCTCGTGTTACACATTACACGCTTCCCGTATACTCGCACCCATGACCCAGACTCCTCACTCCATTCTCAAAGATGTATTCGGCTACCACGAATTTCGCGGCCCGCAGGAAGCAGTTATTACGGCATTAGTCGCCGGAAATGATGCTTTAGTACTCATGCCAACCGGCGGCGGAAAATCCCTTTGCTACCAAATTCCTTCCCTCGTACGCGATGGCGTAGGTGTAGTGGTTTCGCCATTAATTGCCTTGATGCAAGACCAAGTTAGCGCCTTGCATGAGCTGGGCGTGCGTGCAGGATTTTTAAATTCCAGCATGACGGCGCAAGAAACATGGCAAACCGAATTAGCAATGCAAAACGGCGAGCTGGATATGCTCTACGTTGCACCCGAACGTTTAATTCAGCCACGCACCTTGGAAATGTTGCATCAAGTAAAAATAGCCTTGTTCGCTATTGATGAAGCTCATTGCGTATCTCAATGGGGTCACGATTTTCGCGCTGATTATTTAAAGCTGGATATGTTGCAGCGTGAATTTCCACAGGTACCGCGCATTGCATTAACGGCCACCGCCGATGTCCGCACGCGCGAAGAAATTATTTCGCGTCTGCAATTAGAAAATGCACAGCAATTTGTAAACGGATTTGATCGCCCGAATATTCAATATCGCATCCAACAAAAAAATACGCCCAAGGTTCAGCTGCTAAGATTTTTACGCGACGAACACGCGAATCACTCCGGCATCGTTTATTGTTTATCACGCAACAAAGTTGAACAAACTGCAGAGTGGTTGTGTGCAGAAGGGTTCAATGCCTTGCCGTATCACGCGGGTTTAACACCGCAAGTTCGGCAAAAAAATCAAAGCCGTTTTTTACGCGAAGACCAAATCATTATGGTCGCTACCATCGCGTTTGGTATGGGCATTGATAAACCCGATGTGCGTTTTGTTGCGCATCTGGATTTACCTAAAAGCATTGAAGCCTATTATCAAGAAACTGGCCGTGCCGGTCGTGACGGCGAACCGGCAACCACACTTTTATTGTACGGTTTGGAAGACGTAGTAAAACTTCGCCAGATGATGAGCAATTCAGAAGGCAGCGAAGAATTTAAACGTAACGAACAACAACGCTTAAACGCAATGTTGGGTTTGTGCGAAATCACCACTTGTCGCCGCCAAACGCTATTACGTTATTTCGGTGATACGTTGATACAACCTTGCGGCAATTGCGATTCCTGTTTAACACCCGCACAAACCTGGGATGCAACCGAACCCGTACGCATGGCGCTCTCCTGTGTATATCGCACGGGCCAACGTTTTGGTGCAGGCCACGTAATTGATGTTTTGCGCGGTAGTAGCAATGAAAAAATAAATTCATTTAATCACCAAACACTTTCTACCTACGGCATTGGTAAACATTTAGGTGCGGATGAATGGAAAGCAATTTTCCGACAATTAGTTGCCCGCGGTTTGCTGGATGTAGATGCGCAAGCTTACGGCGGCTTAAAATTAAACGACACCTGCCGTGGAATTCTACGCGGTGAAGAAACTATTCAATTACGCCGCGATATTAAAACCACAGCGGCCGCCGTTGCGCGCAAACAAGGCGTTGCAGTAGATGCAGAAGATCAAAACTTATGGAACGCATTACGTGCATGCCGCAAACGTTTGGCTGATGAACACGGCGTTCCACCTTACGTTATTTTCCACGATGCCACATTGCGCGAGATGTTAGAGTTCCGCCCTACAACTGCCAGCCAATTGTTATCAATCACCGGAGTTGGACAAAGTAAACTAGAACGCTTTGGTGATGAATTTTTAGAAGTAATTCGTGAAGCGGAATATTCAAACAGTTAAATTCCGTGAAATATTTTCAATAAATCTCTACTGAGACCGATTATGAAAATTGTTTCGATCCTGTGTGTATTAACGTTGCTGTTTGGTTGCAGCACAGAACCTCGCATTGATAAATCCTTTACCTCACGCAGCCAAAGCGATCGCATAAAATTTATTATTATTCATTACACGTTTGGCGACCAAGCAAACTCACTAGAAACGCTGACGCAAACAGATGTGAGTTCGCATTACTTATTAACTGATTCTGAAAAACCTTTTTTCTACGAGTTGGTGGATGAATCTAGACAGGCTAATCACGCGGGATTAAGCAGTTGGAAAATTTACAATCAACTAAACGCCGCATCTATCGGAATCGAGATAGTTAACTTGGGTTTTATTGATACATCTGAAGGGCGTGCTTGGTATCCTTATCCGCAAGCACAGACTGACCAGTTGATTTTATTATTGAAAAAATTAGTTTCTCGTTACAACATCAATCCAGAAAATATTCTTGGGCATAACGAAATAGCCCCGCAACGAAAACAAGATCCTGGCCCTATGTTTCCATGGAAAAAATTGGCTGACGCCGGATTGATTTCCTGGCCAGATCAAAATCGCGTTGCCGAATTTTTGCCACAGTATCAAACACAACTACCTGATATATTTTGGTTCCAGAAAAAGCTCGCGCAACATGGTTACGCGATACCGCAAACGGGAGTACTTGATCAGGAAACTCGTAATGTATTGGTAGCATTCCAATCTCGATATCGCCAATCGCTATTTGATGGCAATCCCGATGCAGAGACCGCAGCTATTTTGGAGGTATTAACAGCGTCGATTTTTCTACTGCCAGTCAAAACAGAGCAAATCTTTCCTGCTGTTACTCCTGTCAATTCACAGTATTGAATTAGTGCGTGCTTCTCCTAATCATTTTTTTCATCCTCTGGTGCATTTTCCTGCAAAACTCCATTTTTAAAGTTGCAATAGCCGGTTAAATTTTTGGCAGTATAAATACAAACTCCATAACCATTTCTCTTACCTTCATCATCTGCAATTCCAAAAAATTTTACGCCGTCTTGCTCTGGCCATTCATAACGCCATTGAATCCAATTACCTTGAAGTTTTATTTTTCCATCATTACTGCTATAAGTGCCTTTTCCTTGCGCCCAGCTGTACCAGAAATCGCCTTCATATTTTCCCTTCTCAAAAGTGCCTACACCTTTACCAAATGGTATTCCATAAAAAACATCACCTTCGTAAGTCAAGCTATTAGATTTTGGTGGGTAAGTTATTTTTCCCTTGCCACGTATAATACCTTTTTGGAATTCACCGTCATATTTGTATCCGCCTAAAGTAACAAGCGTGCCTTTGCCTTGTATAACGCCCTGTTCATAGTTCCCTTCTTGATAATTACCATTAGGACGAATAAATTTTCCAGCGCCGTGCGGTTTATTATTTTGTTGCGCACCGCGATAAATGCTTCCATCTTCGTAATGCAATTCGTCGCCCACGACCTTGGGCACGTCAGTTGTTGCACTGTATAAAATTTCCAGATTTTCACGCGGCAAAATATAAATTATTTTTTCTTTATCTTCAGAGAACGCAATCGCGTTGCGTATAGCTGGCAGGGCGTTTATGCCTTTATCCATGCGAATATGAATATCAGCAAGATCAGAAAATTCACGCGCGCCACGCGAATATATTGAAGCCGTATCAAAACCCACAGCACCTTCTTGAAGCGTCTCAGTGTTAGGTAGCCAGTTATAGACATCTCCCAAACCGAAATACGGCAAGGGATAAGCTGGATCAAGTTTTATAGCACGACGATATAAACTACGTGCTTGCTTCATAGTATCTTGCCAATTATTAACACCTGATTGACGTTGAAGATTGGCAAAGTAGCGAACATTATCAGCCTTATGATTTAGGAAAATAACATTCTGCGGAGTTTGTGCTTCTAATTCCTTCTGAATTTTTTCAGCATCATCACTTAAACCTGCGCGCAACAATATTGCTTTGAAATCGGAGTTAGTCGGGTTAAGTTTTGTGGCCAGCTGTAGCACTTTCATTTTGTCATCGCGCTCAAACGATTCAAATAGAGGTAGCGTGTAAGCCATGTAACTGTAAAATTCAGGTTTAGAGAGCTCGGAAGTTTTTATTTCAAACTCGGGAAATTGAATACTATTTTTCATGCTCATAACACGCATGCTGAGGCTGCCACTCAGATATTTTTTAGCCTGTTTTTCAAGCTCTTCGTAAGACAAATTAAACGCTTTGTTAAATGCTTGATCCTCCGATAAGCCGTCAGTCAAATACTGGATATAATTAGATAGATTTGCACGGCGTTCTACTGATGAATTGAAATAATGAATGAGGAAAAAAGCTTGAGCATAAAATTTTCCGATCTCCGCTTTATCTCTTTCGTTTTTTGATTGGATCGGAAGGCTTCGTGTTTTGAGCAATTTTTCCACATCCAACACCATTCTGCCGCCCCCACCAAACATATCCATGGCGCGGCCGATTATCGCAGAAGGGTCTCCGAGATATATTTTTTCGCCATCGAATTTGAAAGTACCCATGTACTCTGCCATACCCTCGTCGTACCACATAGGAAAATTATAAATACGCTCGGAAAAACGAATGAGAAAATGATTGTATTCGTGAAATAAAACCTGACGCGCAAAAGTTTGGGTTTTCAGGTTCGTGCGATAATTGGAAACATTCGCGATTGCAACATACCCCTCCGCATCCAAATTAAAAACTCCCGCCCAATTTTCAGGTAATTCAAGTCGTTTAAAATTAGAGCCGCTACTGATCGCGAGTACTGTCAAAGGTTTGGTTACGTTTAATAATTTTAAGCCCATCAAGTCGATCGTAAAATATCGGTATGACTCCAGGTCACGCGCAAGTGAAGCGCCCTTATCCGCATTGAGGTCGGTGATAATATTAAAATTTTGCGATTTGACTAGTAGCCATTCGTCATCGGCAAGTTTTTCAATTTCCAATGCATTTGCATTAAGGGAAAGTAGATGAAAACTTATAATAAATAAAAACGAAGGCAGGGCATTAGCGAATTTTTGCATAGGAAATCCTTTGGCGATCCTTGACGAAAGAGTTGGTGGGAATTGGTGAGAATTTACTATTAACGGCTTGACGCTTAAATTTACAACGATTGAACAACAGAAGGCAAGACTCATGTTGCCTGTCACAATCCTCTTATTAGACTGAGGACGCTGCGTCGAGATTATTTTTAGTTTAGATGAAAATTCGGTCGAATAATAAATTTGCAGATGTTTACTATTTTAGCTACAAAAAAACCCGGCCTAAGCCGGGTTTTTTTACGCACTATTTAATTATTTAGTGACTTTCTTTTTCACGTCGGCAGAAACAGCACCTACTACGCGACGGTTTTCTTCACGACCTGTAACAGTAGCGTTATCGCCTACTGGTTGAGCTTCACCAAAACCTTTGGCGGTTACGCGGTCAGCGGCAATACCAAATTTAGTGATCAATACTTGCTTAACAGCTTCTGCACGGCTTTGTGACAGCTTTTGGTTGTAAGCATCTGAACCTTGGCTATCTGTATGACCTTCTACCGTCACAACAGTGTTGAGGTATTGGTTCATAACCTTGGCCAAGTTCCCGATGTCATCAACGTATTCATCTTTCACGATTGACTTGGCAGTATCGAATTTCACAGCCAATTTCACAGAAACAGTTTCGGTCAATTCCATTGGGCAACCAACAGCGTCAACTTTGTATTGTTTTGGAGTATCAGGGCATTTGTCTTTAGAATCGACTACGCCGTCGCCGTCAGTATCTGCTTCAGGTTTTGGAGCCGGAGCTGGCGCGGGAGCTGCAACAACTGGAGCTGCTTTAACAGGCTCTGCACCAAACAAATAACTGATACCGGCGCTTACTGCCAAATCAGTGTATTCACGATCAAGGCTGTTGAATGCGCGGATGTCACTACGGAATTCCCAGTTGCCGCCCAAAGTGTGCTTCAAACCAGCGCCGAGGTTAACCAGGGTATCACGGTCATTATCAAAGCCTTTTACTTTCAACGATTGATCGCCAACACCGAATGCAACGAACGGGCGCCACAAACTTGTAGTATCTATATTGTAGAGTGCATCCAGACGATATTGGCGGCCATCGATATCAACATTTGTGTTTGAAATTTCAGAGTTAAAGCCGCTAGCTACAGCTTCTAATGTCCAGTTTTTGTTAAGGACATAGCCAAAACCTAACTGGCCGAAATTGGCATCGTCTCTTGATTCTTCAAAAAACTCACGGCCTACGCCGACCTGTACTTCGAATTTGTGGTTGTCTGCCATTACACCTGACGAAATAAGGGTAGCAACTAAAGCTGATAAGAGTTTTACACGTGTGTTTGCCATTTTGAGTCTCCATAAAATAGCTTATTTTAAACAATTGACCGCCCTGTAACTGCTCTTGGGTCGATCCTATTTTTATAACTAATTTTCTAATTAGTTGGCGTTATATCCGTTTTGCTAATTAAAGCAGTCTTAAAATCCGTTTCGGCGTTTATTCTTAGGGGCGTAACTTTAACAAATTACGAACTCTGTTGAAACATTAAATCCCAGACACCGTGACCCAGTCGTTCTCCGCGCTTCTCGAACTTAGTGATAGGCCTATAGTCAGGCCTATCACTGTAACCGTTATCAACGGCCATATTTGTGTAGTTTTCGGCGAAGTTCATTACTTCAAGCATATGTTCAGCATAGGGTCGCCAATCTGTAGCCATGTGGAACAAACCGCCAGTTTTTAACTTTGGCCCGAGCTTATTAACGAAGGCAGGTTGAACGATGCGGCGCTTATTGTGCTTTTTCTTATGCCAGGGATCGGGAAAATACAATTGCAAACGATCAATGCTGCCATCGGGGATGCAATCTTCAAGTACATCCATTGCGTCTGCCATGAACACTCTCAGGTTTCCGATACCATCTTTTCCAGCATTATTAATCAGTTTTCCTACGCCGGGCGGATGAACTTCAATTCCGATAAAGTCTTTTTCCGGTTCGTTCTTCGCCATTTCAAGCAGCGAATCACCCATCCCAAAACCAATCTCTAATACTAAGGGCGCGTTGCGGCCGAAAATGGTTTCGGGGTTAAGCATTCCTTTATAAAGACTGAGCCCGTAAGTAGACCACCAGGTGTCAAACGCTGCTTTTTGGCCGACCGTAATCCGGCCAGCGCGAATGACGAAGCTGCGAATAGACTTGGGTTTAAACTCGGGTTTGATTAAAAACCCTTCCTCGCCATCATCGACGGGAGCGATAAAATCTAGATTGTCGGACATAGATACCAAAACTGAAGAGTCGGGGGATGGGTTTTGCAGAGACTATAAGCGCTAAACCAAATTATGTTGTGCATGTACAAATAATGCTGCCCAACCTATTAAAAAACTTACCCCACCTATAGGAGTGATCACTCCCACAATGGGCAGGGCGCCAAATGCCAGCGCATATAAACTGCCACTGAACAAAAAGCTACCCAGTATAAAGGCTAAACCGCTCAGTTTTAAGGAGTTTGATGTGCGGAAATGATAAAGCAGGCCGATCCCCAATAATGCGAGTGCATGGTACATCTGATATTGAACACCAGTTTGCCATATAACAAGAGACTCAGACGCGATGCGATGTTTCAGTCCATGAGCAGCAAAAGCGCCCAGACAAACACTTAAGAAACCGCTTGCGGCGGCAAAGCTTAGAAATACTCGTTGCATGTGTCTGTTTGTCCGATTTAAAGAATAACTATTAATCTAGGAGTCGACATTTAGATGTTTATTTAACGTAAGCGCAGTCACCAAACTTCAAAAAACAAAAAGCCGCGCTATGCGCGGCTTTTTGTAGAGCATGTTTTAACGCTTAAGCTTCTAACATCATCGTTTTAACTTTATTCATGGCATTTTTCTCAAGCTGACGAATACGTTCGGCTGACACACCATACTCAGCGGCCAAATCATGCAAGGTAGCCTTATCATCATTTAACCACCGGCGTTGCAGAATAGCGCGGCTGCGGCCATCCAACTTTTGCATTGCCAATTCCAAACCATTTACGTTGGATTCTTCCCAATTAGATTCTTCCAAACGTACAGCTGGGTCGTAACGATTATCTTCTAGATAATGAGCTGGCGCTACGTAACTGCTGTCTTCATCGTCTTCATCGGCATCGAAGCCTGCATCGTAAGACGCTAAACGGCCTTCCATTTCGCGCACTTGCTTAACTTCTACACCTAAATCTTGCGCTACAGCAGCAGCCTCGTCATTACTTAACCATGCCAAACGCTTTTTAGCGCTGCGCAAATTAAAGAATAATTTACGTTGGGCCTTGGTGGTGGCAATTTTTACGATGCGCCAGTTACGCAAAATAAACTCATGAATTTCCGCCTTAATCCAATGCACCGCGAAAGAAACTAAGCGCACACCTTTTTCAGGATTGAAGCGCTTAACAGCTTTCATCAGGCCAACGTTACCTTCTTGAACCAAATCGCCAAGCGGTAAACCGTAACCATTGTAAGAACGGGCAATATGCACAACGAAACGCAGGTGAGCCATAACCAGCTTACGTGCAGCGTCGAGATTGCCGTTGAAATAGAGATCGTTTGCCAACTTTTGCTCTTCTTCAACGGTAAGAATTGAGAAAGCGCTTACAGCTTGAACATAGGCGTTCAGGTTTGCACCGGGGGCGAGTACGCCTATTGGTTGCAGACTTGTGCTCATTCAGTTTCTCCAATGACTTCTGTGTATGTGCAAATAGTTAAGAATTAAGTTCGAGCTCAAGCTCGTTAGTGCGTTGCAAAACTTGTGAAAACGAAGTCTAGCACTTGTTTTTTTAGAGTGCTATGTTACGAAAAGTTCCACAAGTGATCCTTGTCATGCATTTTACCTTAACGCGGCTGGATTTGGATCAAATGCCTTACTACCGCAATCCATGCACCGAGCAAACCTGTTAAGCCCGCCAATAAAACCATCTGCATACTGCCAAAAAATCCCAAACCCTGTAGCCGAAAGTTGCTTTGGTAAAGCATAGCCAATTGCTCAACAGTGCTCGACACCCAGAAAAAGCCCACGCCTAATAATACTAATGCTAATAGGCCGCCGCCTATGCCGTACCACAACCCAGTATATAAAAATGGCCGCGCCACATAAGAATCGGTGCCGCCCACGAGCTTTACGACCAGAATTTCGTCGCGACGATTTTCAATACCAAGACGAATTGTATTGCCGATCACCAACAACACCCCCAGGGCCAACAATCCTCCGAGGCCAAATACCATTTTCTTCCCGAGGGTCATGAGCTGTTGCAAACGCTTGACCCATTGCAAGTCGAGACGGACATCCGCTACCGCAGGATCGGCAATCAATGATTGTTCGAGAGATGTCATTGCGGCATCACTACCGTCTTGCAAGCGCGGTGTCACCAATAAGGTGCCAGGTAAAGGATTTTTTTCCAAACTATCGACCACTTCACCCAAACCAGACTGAGCTTTGAACTCTGTTATCGCTTGAGCGGGAGAAACATAAACCACTTTTGCGATATCTGCGCGAGTGGCAAGCTTGCTGCGCATTTCTTCGGCTTTAGCATCGCTAGTCTCTGGTCGCAGAAAGACCGATACTTGACTTGAACCCTCCCAACTCTCACCTAATTGCTGCAAATTTGCGAAACCAATATAAAGCGCGGCTGGAATTGCGACCGCTATAGCAATTACTAGCCAAGTCATCAAGCTTTGAAATGGCGTGGCGAGAAGCCGTAAAAGGCTATCGATTGCCGAGGTACTATGATGAGCGAAATAGGCATCGAACCTGTCTGCCATGCGAACTTTGGTTTGTACGGCGCCTTTTTGAGATGTGCTTTGACGGTTGGATTCAGGCTCAACCGGACGCTCCGGGCGACGATTAAAACTCGCTCCCCGGCTAGAGCCGGTAGAGGGACGAACGCGACTTTGAGTGACGGAAGGACGTTTTGATTTCACCAGAGAACTCCATCATGCACGAGTTTGCCTTCAACCAAACCGAGGATGCGCTTGTTCATGCGCTTCAAAAGCTCTACGTCATGACTTGCGATCATAATCGTCACGCCGACCTCGTTAAACTGACGAAACAGCGTCATTATTTCTTCCGATAATTCGGGGTCGAGATTTCCGGTAGGTTCATCGGCGAGCAGCATCGTGGGCTTGTTAACTACCGCGCGGGCGATACCAACGCGCTGTTGCTCGCCGCCCGACAACACAATCGGGTTCAAACGCTCTTTTTCGAGCAAGCTGACTTTGTCCAGCGCGGCGCGAACACGACGGCCAATTTCATAATGCGACAAACCTGCGATCTGCAACGGCAAGGCGACATTATCAAAAACGCTACGGTCAAATAGCAGTTGGTGATTTTGGAAAACCACACCTATATTACGACGATAATAAGGAATTTGGCTGAGTGGCATGCGACCTAAATCATGGCCGTCCACGTTTATCTGACCATTGCTAGGGCGTTCCATTTGCATGATCAACTTCATAAGCGTGCTTTTACCAGCGCCAGAATGGCCGGTTAAAAACAGCATTTCGCCAGGCTCTACCAAAAAATTAATATGCGAGAGCGCTTCAAAGCCGTTGTCATAGCGTTTGCTGACGTTGTCAAAACGTATCACGAATGCTCCTTGATTTAGTTTTCCTGGGTGCTAAACAGGGCTTGGATAAAAGGTTCAGCGGCGAAAGGTTGCAAGTCATCTATACCTTCGCCCACTCCGATAAATCGTACCGGCAAACCGAACTTCTTACTGAGCGCGAAGATAACGCCACCTTTAGCAGTGCCATCGAGTTTGGTGAGTGCAAGACCGGTAACGCCCGCCGCTTCAATAAATTGTTGTGCCTGATTAACGGCATTTTGGCCGGTGCCCGCATCCAACACTAATAAGACCTCGTCGGGAGCGTTTGAATCCAGCTTAGCCAAGACTCGTTTTACCTTGGCAAGTTCATCCATCAAGTGGTCTTTGTTGTGTAGGCGGCCAGCGGTATCTGCGATAAGTACGTCCAGGCCGCGAGCTTGGGCTGCCTGAAGCGCATCATAAATGACCGACGCTGAATCCGCTCCCGTATGCTGTGCAATCACTGGAACCTGGTTGCGCTCACCCCAGACTTGCAACTGCTCAACGGCAGCGGCACGGAAGGTATCGCCAGCAGCCAACATAACTTTTTTACCTTCACCTTGCAGGCGCTTGGCGAGCTTGCCGATGGTGGTTGTCTTACCAACACCATTCACTCCCACCACCAAAATAACGTAAGGTTTTTTGTTGCCATCAACTATTCGATTGGTGATAACCAAGGGCTTCTCTACAGGACGTAATAGCTGCGCAAGTTGCTCGCGCAAAGCTGCGTAAAGAGCATCGCCATCAGTCAATTGTTTACGGGCAACGGCTTTGGTGAGGTTATCGATAATTTCTGTGGTTGCTTCGAGGCCGACATCTGCCACTAACAACTGGGATTCGAGCTCTTCGAACAGCTCATCGTCTATGGTTTTACGGCCGAGAATTAAATTACCCAAGCCTTGTGCAAAATTATTGCTGGTGCGGCTCAAGCCCTGCTTAATACGAGCGAAAAAACCTAACTTGGGCTCCACAGGAGCGACTGTTTGAATAGGCTGTTCACTCGCGCGGGTTAGTTCGGCCGAGGAAGATTGCTGGGCTAAAGGTCTAGCTGCTGGATTACCTGAATCGGTTCCTGTTGGTGTTAGTTCAACGGACGTTGACTCTTCAGGCTTTGATATATCTGGTTTGGGCTCAGATTTCTTAAAAAACTTGGAAAACATAGGCAACAGATTCTTGATTGATTCCGGATAAGTAGGCCGGATTAACTAGGGGTCGTAAAAAACCGTTATCCTACCATTTCTATTTTGAAATTTGAGAATTAAGCCGTGAAAGCTGCAAGAGCAAACTCCAAAGCCTCTTCTAACAACCAGTTGCGCATTATCGGCGGCCTTTGGCGTGGGCGAAAATTAAGTTTTCCAGATGTTGACGGCTTGCGCCCGACTGGCGACCGCATTCGCGAGACTCTTTTTAACTGGCTCGCACCGGAGATTCAAGGCGCTCGCTGTCTGGATGTATTCGCTGGATCAGGAGCTTTAGGAATTGAAGCTTTATCACGCGGGGCGTCTGAAGTTCTCATGATTGAACGTGACTCTAAAGCGGCCACTCAGCTCAAACTCAACTTGGAAATATTAAAAGCTACTCAAGGCCGAGTGACCAGTGAAGATGCAATAAGTAAATTGCTGAAGGGAAATCAAGATGAGCCATACCACATTGTTTTCGTCGACCCACCGTTTCAACTGACCCTGTGGCAGAAAGTTATAGACGCATTAGAGGTGGGAAACTGGTTAGCGGAAGATGCAACTGTCTATATAGAGTCTGGCCGTGACGACGAATATCATCCGCCCATTAACTGGCAGTTGCACCGCGATAAACATGCCGGTGCGGTGAGCTATCGGCTGTTTTATCGCGAGCAATAAGATTTCTCAATTAGCACTTACAACATCTACAAAGTCACTGTAAACGCCATTTTTATCAAATGCTGCAACTTGGAAAACGTAATTGCCCTCAAGCCAAGAGAAATTATATTGGGTTGTATAAGCATCGTTGATAGACAGGTAGGTGAAATTAGCGTCTGTAGTAAGTTTGTAACGAATTTCATAACCCCCGATTTCACTGATATCCAGAGTTGTGCCATCCAATCGTTGTGAAGGTGCCACCCAGTTCATACCTACTGGGCCTGCTACCGTAGTACTAACCACGCCAGATGATGAGGTACTTGATGCAGCTGAACTATTCGCTATCGAGGAACTGGATAAACTCGAACTGCTAACGGCTGGTCTCGATGAACTGGAGCTGCTAACTGTTGATTTCGATGAGCTGGAACTGGAAACCGAGCTACTCTTTACCGAGCTGACGGAGCTACTCGATGAAGAACTGCTTAATGCGGTACCCTCAATTCGAAACCAATTAACATTAAATACCCCGGAAGTGGCTTGAAGTCCAAGCGTATGAGTACCAGCTGTCAGTTTTACTGTGCTGGTTAAATCCACCCATTTTTGCCATGCTCCCGTGTTGAGCACAGCCACCGTATTTAAAACTTGTTGAGTAGATGCTTCGATCAAATTCAGCGTACCGCTATCGGTCGTAGCAACTCTATAAGTCACCTTGTAAACTCCCGTAACAGGTACAGTAACTGTATTATTCGCGTAGGTCATCCAGTCACCGGTGTTGATATCGGCTGCGTTTTGACCACCACCTACATCCGTCGTTGCTTCGTTATACACTCCACGCATCGTTGAGTAACTTTCAGCTTGAATAGTGACCGGCGAAAGTGTTGTCGGCAGATTTGATGCAGACGTTGGGGGAGTAGAAGATGCAGAAGACGACGATGCGGAAGCAGCAGCCTCAACTTTAATCCAGTTAAGATTTACGCTACCAGACACACCTTTGACACTGAAAAAATGATCGCCGGATTTAAAAGTTACTGTGCGTTGAACCGTAACCCAGGTTTGCGCACCACCGGTTTTAGGAACTGTAATAGTGCCAATTTTCGTAGTACTTGAGCCTTCATTGTTAAAGGTAAAACTGCCGCCATCGACGCTCGAAACGCGAAACGAAATAACGTAATCACCTGCTGAAGGTAAATTGACATTGATGCCGGAAAAATTTAAATAATCGCCAGCATCAATACTTTTTACATTTTGTCCGCCACCTGTGTCGTAGGAGGCTTCAAGCGCAACACCAGACATAGTGGTATATTCTTCAGCTTCCACAACAGCGGGAACTGCTGAAATAATTTTTGCAGCTGCAGCTGCGGCTCCGGTACTTAAACTCATAAATGGAGCACATAGGGCCATTGCAATTGTCATTTTTCGTAATTTTAATTGCCAATTTAAACCGCGCTGCAATTGCAATCGATCTATGTGGCCGAGGTCAATTAATATTTCACCTAAAGACGTTGCTTGCAACGCAGCAGGGTCTTGAAAATTAATACCCTTTCTGCGGCTCGCTTGTTCCTTAATTGCGTGGGCCAATTGCTCAGACGAAATTAAACCTTTATTTAGTAAAACTTCGCCCAAGCGAGTTGGTTCATTTTTTTTAAACATACATCCTCCATTAACTACTAAAGAAAACAACGCTTCTCAAGTTGAGTTGACAATTAAAATTCTAAGTCTTGATAGTGTAGGAGAAATATTTTGTGAGAAGTGGTGAGAAATGTCCGGACCTAGCAATATTTTGGAATTGCAAAAAACGGCTTTAGATTCAATTAGTGTAGAACCTTTAATGAATTGATTTTTTCGAACTTACAAGAAGGCAAGTGAATCTAAAAAATTATTTTTAGATTGTTTAACGCATAAAAATTGGACTTATTTCAAATTAATTGTCGAGAAGCACTTTCTAATTACGCTTAACTATACGTGCAGGCGGCTAGGAGAGAATTTCGAATTTTTGAACTTGTTCCGCAAATTGTTTACTATGCTGCCAACAATAAACATTGAGAGAGAGAAATTTCCCCATGCGCAAAGTGGTTTACCCAGGCACATTTGACCCTATAACTAACGGCCACATAGATCTTGTTGAGCGCGCCTGTCGTTTATTTGACCGTGTTGTTGTTGCAATAGCCGCCAGCAATCGAAAAAATCCGTTATTTACACTTGAGGAACGTGTTGAGCTCGCGAAAAAAACATTGGCACATTTACCCAACGTAGAAGTATGTGGCTTTGATATTCTCCTGGTGGAATTTGTGCACCAACAACAAGCTCAAGCTGTGTTGCGCGGTTTGCGTGCGGTATCCGATTTTGAATATGAATTTCAATTAGCCAATATGAATCGTGCACTAGCTCCCACAATGGAAAGTATATTTCTTACACCAGCGGAACACCTTTCGTATATTTCTTCATCCATAGTGCGCGAAATTGCATTTTTAGGCGGCGATGTTAGTAAGTTTGTTGCTGAGCCTGTAGAAATTGCTTTAAAGAAAAAATTTAGTCGCTAACTCGGGAAGGACATGCATAAACCCGTTGTTGTTATCACTAGAGGAAGGAGTGGAATAGGGGCTGCTATCGCATGGCTCGCTGCACAACGGGATACGATATTTGTTTTAGTACCATTCCAAAAAATCGATTAAACAAGAAGTAATGAGAGAAATAAGGAAGTTAGGCGCCGACGTAATTTTCACGCGAGCAAATGTTAGCAACCATCCAATATTCTTAATTTATTCGCATAAGTTGATACTAATTTTGAATGTAGAAATGCACTCATGAATAATTCAGGCGTTCCGAATAAAAATTATTTAGTGATGTAAATTCAATAAACTGGAAAAATTATTTTCAATACATGTTATTGGATATTTTATTTGCGAGCGCTAAATCGTCAAACGCGTGTCAAATCCAAGAGCTGAAATGGCGGTGAAATTGTTAACGTGTCTTCCATTGCGGCACGTATAGTTCACCTTTTGAATATATTCATTACTCAGCAACGAAAGAAACTATACACAAAAGCCACTATAAATGCGTTTGCCATAAGTCTTGCAAAAGAAGTTGTCAATAAAGACATTCTTAGTAACGCGTTGGATTATTGCAACGCTTATTCATGCCAAGGTAGCAAATCCGGTAGAGCTGAATGCTTGTCGCCAGTGATTCCCATGAACGGGCTAGTATTGATAAAGAAGAAGTCACAAAAGTATTTTGGGGCTGCTTTCAACTGAAGCTTCTTAATACCACCAGAACAATTTTGGATCTTGGGGCTCCCGTTAATTAAGTTTGTCACTGGCTTTGTGTAATATCTCTGTGTCCCTTGTGCTTCTACAAATCCCGTATCCAAGAGTTTTAAACGTTCTTGTCGCGATAAATTATGGTTATTACTTTGAGCCAAATCTGCTTCAAACTTTTCTGTCACCAACTTTACTTTTACCGAAAATCAATCTTTGGAGAAAAATTCTTCTGTTAGATGCCCGTTTAAAATTTTCTTTCAAAATTGATCGATTCACGCACTTTCAGACTCCGTTGATATTGCCGCCACAAAATGTGATCGCATCCTCATTTAAAACCCGAAAAACAGGGCGTCCCACTATCTCCGCGAAAATGTGACCTTCCGTTTCCCGAGTTTTCAAAGGTGGGACAAACGAAAATCGCATTTTCATGTAAATTCTTCCTTG